>Ga0247727_10012130_pt1 | contig 14868 bp, 14 predicted proteins | sample WisWelCaveWW1625_FD_202498 | JGI IMG/M metagenome (GOLD analysis project Ga0247727, IMG submission 202498) | Biofilm microbial communities from Wishing Well Cave, Virginia, United States - WW16-25 | ecosystem: Environmental > Aquatic > Deep subsurface > Groundwater > Cave microbial mat | place... | reverse complement strand
GTGTCTACGCCTTCGTCCATTTGCATCAGCGTAATGCCGGTCGTTGCGTCGCCGGCGAGAATCGCGGCAGAGATCGGCGATGCGCCGCGATGCCGCGGCAAAAGCGACGCGTGCGCGTTGACGCAACCCGCGCGTGGAATCGCAAGCACCTCACGCGGCAAAATCAATCCGTACGCCGCGACGATAATTAAATCTGGCGCGAGCGCGCGAACATTCGCGATGCTTTCCGCGTGGCGGAGCGTGCGTGGCTGAAAGATCGGCGAATTATTTTTTTGCGCGAATTGCTTCACCGGCGATGTTTGCAATTTGCCGCCGCGTCCGGCGGGTTGGTCCGCGCGCGTGAACACGCCGACGATTTCATTTTGCGTTTGCGTCAGCGCGGCGAGAATCGTCGCGGCAAATTCCGGCGTGCCCATAAAGAGGAGGCGGGACATTGATGCTCCAATTGAATTTGTAGAAGGGCATTAATGCCCGACAAGTCGGGCGTAAACGGCCCTTCTACAGTTCACATCGTGCAATATTGTAGCATAAATCCCACTTTGGAGACGCGGATGAACGCGGATATCGATCCGGGTTTTCCGCGTTGATCCGCGTCCTCTTTGTTTTTGTGAACGAGGCGTTCTTGCATATAATGCTCCGAAATCTCAATGACGAGAGGAGAAGAGCTTATGAATCGCCAGACTTTAGCCGCTGATTTGGCAAAGAGTTGGGCAGACGACCCGCGCTGGAATGGCATCACACGTCCGTACTCGGCAGACGATGTCATTCGATTGCGCGGTTCTGTTTTGATCGAGCATACGCTCGCGCGATTGGGCGCGGCGCGATTATGGGAATTGCTCCACACGCGTCCGTTTTTGCGTACGCTCAGCGCGCTCACTGGCAATCAAGCCGTGCAACAAGTTCACGCCGGTCTCGAAGCAATTTATTTGAGCGGCTGGCAAGTTGCCGGCGATGCCAACGACGCGGGACAAATGTATCCCGACCAAAGTTTGTACCCGGTGGACAGCGGTCCGAATCTAATTCGCCGGCTCAACAACGCACTGCAACGCGCGGATCAAATTGATTGGCTCGAGGCGCGCAACGGCACGCACTGGTTCGCGCCGATTATTGCGGACGCCGAAGCCGGTTTTGGCGGCACGCTCAACGCGTTTGAGTTGACCAAAGCGATGATTGAAGCCGGCGTTGCGTCCGTTCACTTTGAGGATCAACTATCGTCCGCGAAAAAGTGCGGTCATCTCGGCGGCAAAGTGCTCGTGCCCGCCGACGATTTCATTCACAAACTCATCGCCGCGCGGCTCGCCGCGGACGTGATGGGCGTCCCGACGATTTTTATCGCGCGCACCGACGCCGAAGCCGCGAAATTAATTCGCGCCGCGCACGATCCGATCGACGCGCCATTTCTTACCGGCGAAACGTCGAACGAAGGATTCTTTTACGTCAAACCAGGTATCGAGTACGCGATTGCCAAAGCGCGCGCATATGCGCCATATGTCGAAATGGTGTGGTGCGAGACGAGCAAGCCGGACATCGGCGAGGCGCGCGAGTTCGCGCAAGGCGTGCACGAAAAATTTCCAAACAAAATGCTCGCTTATAATTGCTCGCCGTCGTTCAATTGGAAAAAATATCTCGGCGACAAAGATTTGCGGACCTTCCACGAACAGCTCGCCGAGATGGGCTACAAGTTTCAATTTGTTACGCTCGCCGGTTTTCATACGCTCAACGCGAGCATGTTCGAACTCGCGATGGCGTACAAAACCGAAGGCATGGCGGCGTATTCGCGAGTGCAAGAGCGCGAATTTGAAATGGAACGCGCGCACGGCTATCGCGCGATCAAGCATCAGAGTTTCGTCGGCGCAGGATATTTCGACGAGGTGCAATTGGCGGTGACGAGCGGCGATGAGTCACTGACCGCAATGAAGGGTTCCACGGAAGAGGAACAATTCGTGACGAGCAAAGAAATGGCGTGAGTTGAAGTTGGGTTGTCATTCTGAGGAGCGGGCTTTGCGACGAAGAATCTCGTTATGCATTGAGGCAACAAGATTCTTCGCTTCGCTCAGAATGACAAATGAAGTGTAAATTTTCGCTACCGGAGAAGTTTGAGTATCAGTATGCCTTCTTTCCAACTACCGCCCGGCGTTGAAATGCGCGGCGCGTACGCCGCGGAATATGAACGCGTGCTGACGCGCGCTGCCGTCGCGTTCGTCGCGAAACTCGCGCGTGAATTTGGCGCGCGGCGCGATGAATTGCTCGCGCGGCGGCGCGCGCGGCAAAAAGAAATTGACGCGGGCATCCAGCCGGATTTTCTTGCGGCGACCGCGAATATTCGCGCCAGCGAATGGCAGGTCGCGCCGACGCCGCGCGATTTGCAAAAGCGGTGGGTCGAAATCACGGGACCGACCGATCGCAAGATGGTGATCAACGCGCTCAACTGCGGCGCCGAAATTTTTATGGCAGATTTCGAGGATGCGAACGCGCCGACGTGGCACAATCTTGTGTCGGGGCAAGCGAATCTGGTTGACGCAATCGAGCGGACGATTTCGTTCAAAAATCCGGATGGCAGGGAATACAAACTCAACGCGCAAATCGCGACATTGCTTGTGCGCCCGCGCGGCTGGCATCTCGACGAAAAGCATTTTGGCGTGGATGGCAAGCCTGTCGCCGGCGCGCTGTTCGATTTCGGGCTGTACTTTTTCTTGAACGCGCGGCGGCTCTTGGAAAAAGGCACGGGTCCGTATTTTTATTTGCCGAAAACCGAAAGCCATCTCGAAACGCGGCTGTGGAATGATATTTTCAATTTTGCGCAGGACGAATTGAAAATTCCGCGCGGCTCGATTCGCGCGACCGTGCTGATTGAAAATATTCTCGCCGCGTTCGAGATGGACGAAATTCTGTACGAAATGCGCGATCACATTTCCGGCTTGAACGCCGGGCGTTGGGATTACATTTTCAGTTGCATTAGCAAATTTCGCAATGATCCCGCCGTCATTTTTCCCGACCGCGTCCAAGTATCCATGACCGTCCCGTTTATGCGCGCGTACACCGAACTGCTCATCCAGACCTGCCATCGCCGCGGCGCGCACGCGATGGGCGGGATGTCCGCGTTCATTCCGAATCGCCGCGACGCGCAGGTGAACGAAACCGCGCTCGCGCAAGTGCGCGCGGACAAGGTGCGCGAAGCGAACGATGGCTTTGATGGGACGTGGGTTGCGCATCCGGATTTGGTGCCGACCGCGCGCGAGCCGTTCGCGGAAAAATTGCAAGACCAGCCGCACCAAAAAGCGCGGTTGCGCGCGGAAGTGAATGTGCGCGCGGCGGAGTTAATAGATTTCCGTGTGCCGGCGGGCGCAATTACGGAAAAAGGTTTGCGGAATAATATCAGCGTGGCGTTGCAATATCTCGAAGCGTGGCTCGGCGGCAGCGGCGCGGTGCCGATTTACAATTTGATGGAAGACGCGGCGACGGCGGAAATTTCGCGCTCGCAGGTGTGGCAGTGGTTGCACCGCGAAAACGCAACGCTAGCCGATGGTCGCAAGGTGACGCTGGATTTATATCGCGCGTGGTTGGATGATGAGATGAAAAAAATCGCGGACGCGCTCGGCGACAAACGCTTCCCCGCAAGTCGTTTCGACAGCGCGCGCGAGATTTTCGATGCGCTCGTGACGGCGGATCAGTTCGCGGAATTTCTAACCTTGAAGGCGTATGAGAAATTAGATTGAAGGAATGAAGAACGAATAAACGAATGAATAGAAAAAGCACCGGCGGTGAGATCGGGCAGGTGCTTTTGTTTTCGGTTGAATTTTCCAGCTAGGGAATAATTGAGAAAGATTTCTTGCCGTTTAGACGATACGTCGAGAATCCGCGTCGGTCGAGCGTAAAGACTTGATTCGTTTCCAATTCTTCGCCGAGCGCGACGAGGGTTGCGTCAGCAAAATCCATCGGCACGTCACTGTATTTTTGCATCAATGCCGCCACGCGACCAAGGCTGTTTTGGGATGAGGGTACGAGCAAGAACGCGCCGCGAAGAAAAAATTCAAGACATGTTTCTTGGGCTTGCCAACGGGGTCCTACCAAATAAAGTGTCTCAGTCAAAACCGCTTCGGTCGTGACAACAGCTCCCACCCAATCTTCTAACGCCACGACACAATCAGCGTGACGCGCTTCGCTCCGGTCAACCAACGCGACAAATGCGCCGGTGTCAAGCAATAATTCATTTGCCATTGCGCAAGCGTTTCAACAAATATTCGCGATGGCGTTGCCCCAAATCGGGAATGCCGCTCTCAACTCGACCCAGCAAATCGCGGACGCGCCGAACCGGACGCGGTTCCACCTGCGCGTCGAGAAATTTTTCAACTGCCATTCGGACGATTTGGGTGCGGCGACGTTGCAATCGTTTTGCCGTGCGATCTAATTCTTTCCCCAGATTCGCGGGCAAACGCAAGGTTACCTGATAACTCATTGGCTTTTTCCTCTGAAGAAAGTGTAAGCGAAACCAATGAGGTTGTCAACTCGATGCACGCATTCTGAAACGGTTCACCCCCTCCCGTACTTTATTGCCAGCCGCTTGTCCGCCGCGTACGGCACAATGTCAATCACCTCGCCTGCCGCGAGGCGCGCCTGTGTTGCGCGCCAAAAATCCACCTCGAACAGATCGGCGTGTTGCGCGCTGAACGCCTCGCGTAATTCGGCTGTCAGCCCCAAGAACGTACGAAACTCTTCCGGGAAAACCTCATTTTCCGCGACGTAATACCACGCCTCGCCGGCGAATTCCTCCATCTCATCGCGCGCGATCGGCATCGCGCTGAATGTGCAATCCGTCAGCAAACGCAGTTCGTCGTAATCGTAAAACACGACGCGCCCATGCCGCGTGACGCCGAAATTTTTCAACAGCACGTCGCCGGGAAAAATATTGCTCGCGGCAAGGTCTTTGATGCAATTGCCGTAATCGAGCACGGCTTGTTGCGCCGTCGGCGCGTCGGCTTGGCGCAAAAATAAATTGAGCGGCGTCACGCGGCGTTCGACGTACGCATGGCGCAGATGTACACGGCGATCTTCAATGATCACCGAATCCGCCGCGACGCGCGTTAACTCCTCCAGCAACGGCTCGGAAAATTTCGCGCGGTCAATTTCCAAATGCTCGAATTCTTGCGCGTCAATGAGCCGCCCCGCGCGATCGTGCTTAAAGACCAAATTATATTTTTCGATGACTTGGGCGCGCGTCGTAGTTTTCGGTTCGGCAAAGTGGTCTTTGAACATTTTGAACACGACGTCGTACGACGGCAGGGTAAACACGGTCATCACCATTCCGCGATCGCCGCGCGCAATTTCAAATTGGTCGTCCGATTCGGCAAGATGCTGAAGCAAATCGCGATACAGCTCGGTTTTGCCTTGCTTGTGATTGCCGATGGAAAGGTACAGTTCCGCGATGCGCTTGCGCGGCATGATGCGATGCAAAAAGCGCGCGAGGTCGTATGGGCGCGCGACCTCGACGTGAAAGTACGCGCGCGCGAAACTAAACAAGATGCTCACGTCATTTTCACCGGTCAGCGCGGCGTCCACTGCGATGCCTGCGGGCGCGTTCGTCAGCGCGAGGACGAGCGGAATCGGTTTATCGGTCGTGTGCATCAGCCCGATCAAATACGCGCGCTGGTCGCGATAAAAAACGCTCTCGCCCATTTCGGCGTGGGTGACTTGCTTCCAGCCGCCGATATTTTCCACGCGCGCGGTAATTTCTTGCGCGACCCAGCGCGCATCGCGTACCTCATCCGCATAATCCGCGTCAAAATGATAATCGTGCAAAAGCGACTGCGCGAGATCGAGCGGCGATGCCGCGCGGTGAAACGCGCGCGTTGGCACGCGCGCCGGCGTCGGCGGCGCATCGAAATCGCTGTCCACGAATTCAATCTGCTTGTCCACGCCGACCGTCGCAAAAATGCGGCGCGTGATCGAATTGAAAAATGTTTCGGCGAGTTCCCAGTCGTCGCGCGCTTCGATCGCTTTGGAATAAACGGGTTTCATGCCGCGCCAGATTTCTTTTTCTTGCGCGCGTTCAGCGAGCAAAGCGCGGACGCGATCAACGGCGGGGTCAACTCGCGCTTTGTACAGGTCAAGCCGTTCGACGGCGTCCGCGTGCATCGCGTTCCATTCGCGGCGTTCAAAACGCAAACGCGCGCGCCGGGTGATCGCGTGGAATTGCTTTTGATACGCGTCGAACGCGTCATAGATGGCGCGGGCGGAGAGATTCACAAGGGTGCTGTCGGTGGGGTGGGGCATTAGGGTTTGTGGACGCGCCAAATTATACCCCAGAGAAATCGAAATAGAAAGAGGCGGCGGCAGGTATCCGCGCCCAGCAAAAACTTGTTTGCGGATTCAACTTGCTCGTGTTAGAATCGCGCCACTTTAGACACCGGAGTCCTCGTGCCGCCCAAGCCCAAACGCTGGAACATTATGCCGCGCGTGCCGTCGAATATTATCGCGCGCTTGCCTCAACTTAATTCCCTGCTCGCGCAAATTCTCTACAATCGCGGCATCGTTTCGTCTGAACAAGTCGAAGCGTTTCTCGCGCCGGATTCGCAAATCGGAAATCCGTTTCAGTTGCGCGGGATGAACGCGGCGGTCGAACGATTGCGCCGCGCGATCAAAGCGCGCGAACCGATCGCCGTGTACGGCGATTTCGACGTGGACGGCGTGACCGCGACCGCGTTGCTCACGCAAACGCTCGAAGCGATCGGCGCGAACGTTCAGCCGTACATTCCGCATCGCATCGAAGAGGGCTATGGTTTGAATCGCGACGCGCTCAAGCAATTGAAAGATTCCGGCGTGCGGGTCGTGGTGACAGTGGATTCCGGCATTCGTTCGCTCGATGAAGTCGCGTTCGGAAAAAATATCGGGCTGGATATGATCGTGACCGATCATCATACGCCCGGCGCGGACGCGCCCGACGCGCTCGCGGTGATCAATCCCAAGCAAGCCGAATGCCCCTATCCGTTCAAAGAATTATCTGGCTCGGGCGTCGCGTTCAAACTCGCGCAAGCATTATTACGCGCGGAGAAAAGCGCGCCGCAACGCGCCGACAAAGACGCGCCGCTCCTCGCCGAAGACGCTCTGCTCGATTTGGTCGCGCTCGGCACGGTTGCCGATCTCGTGCCGCTCACCGGCGAAAATCGCGCGCTCGTCAAACGCGGCATCGAAAAATTACGCGCGACCGATCGCCCGGGCATTCAAGCGATGCTGCGCCACGCCACGACGCGCGCGCAGACGATTTCGGCGAGTACGATTGGTTACACGTTAGGTCCGCGCCTCAACGCGGCGGGACGCCTTGACCATGCGCTCGGCGCGTATCATTTGCTCACAACACTTTATCCGGCAGAGGCGGACCAACTCGCGCAACAACTCGAAATGACGAATCGCGAACGGCAACGCATCACGCAAGAATTGACCGCGCAAGCGCGCGCACGCGTAACGGCATTCGTGGATGATCATTTGCTCTTCGTCGCCGCGCCGGATTTTCCGGAAGGAATCATCGGCTTGATTGCGGGACGGCTCTCGGAAGAATTTTATCGCCCCGCGATTGCGGTGCATCAGGGTGAGGAAGAAAGCCGCGGCTCGGCGCGGAGCATCAGCGAATTCAATATCGTCGCCGCGCTCGACGAATGCAAAGATTTGCTAGTGCGGCACGGCGGACACGCCGCGGCGGCGGGATTCACCGTGCGGAACGAAAATCTTGCCGCGTTGGAAAATCGTTTACGCGCGCTCGCGCGGCAAACTCTCGCCGATTCAGAGCTGGTGCCGCTCGTGCATATTGACGCGGAAACGACGTTAAACGAAATGAATTGGGATTTGCAAAAAGCGTTGGAGCAACTCGCGCCGTTTGGCTATGGTAATCGCGAACCGGTTTTCGCCAGCCGGAATGTGACCGTGCGCGAGGCGCGCATCGTCGGCAACGATCATCTGAAACTCACGTTGAGCGACGGGCAATTGACGTGGGACGCGATCGCGTTTCGGCAAGGCAAGTGGTTGCCGGAAATGCCGAAGCAAATTGATCTCGCGTATCAGATGGAAGCGCGCGAATGGAATGGGCGAATGCAGTTGCAACTCAACGTGATGGACATTAAACCAAGTGAAAAGTGAAAAGCGAAAAGCGAAAAGCTAAAAGTAAAAAGCGGATTCCATCCAGCATAACTTTTCGCTTTTGCCTTTTGCCTTTTAACTTTATGCCTAATTCACGGGAGTACCCCTCGCGCCCCATCCCCGGCATCGGCGTAATCGTTTTCAATTCCGACGCGGTTTTGCTCATTCAACGCGGCAAGCCGCCGCGAATGGGCGAGTGGACAATTCCCGGCGGCGTGATCGAATTGGGCGAGACGATTGAAGCGGCGGCGCGGCGCGAGGTGCGCGAAGAATGCGGCATCGAAATCGCGCCGCGCGGAGTCGTGGATGCCGTGGATATTTTAGCGCGCGACGACGAACAGTGCGCGCAATACCATTACATCATCGTCGAACTCGCGGCGGAATACGCGGGCGGCGAATTGCGCGCGGCAAGCGATGTATTGGATGCGCGCTGGGTCGCGCCGGCGGATTTGGCGCAATTTCAATTGAAGCCAGACACTCTGCGCGTGATCGCAAAAGCGCGAATCACGTCATTGCCAATGGCGAAGCCGTAGGGGCGAACTCAGTTGCGCGGATGCGGAGAGTATGTGAGGAGGGACGCGCGAGTTGTTAGCAAGAAATAAAAACCGGCGAGGTTTGCAAACCTCGCCGGTTTTTATTTCTTTAGCGTCTCGGGCGGAGATGGGATTGCGCGCGGCAATTGGAGCGGGCGCACCGGCGGCAAGCGTTGCGCGCGGCGGAATGTCATATACGCAAGCGCGCCCGCGCCCAAGGACGCGATCAAAAGAATGCCGCTGATAATTGTGAGCGCGATTTGGACAGGGTCAGCCGGAGTTGGTGCAGATGTCGGCGTCGGTGTTGGCAACCGCGCGGCTGTTGCGGTGGGCAACGGCGCGAGGGTTGGCGCGAGCGTCGGCGTTGGCAAGATCGTTGCGGTTGCTGACGCAATTGGTGTGAGCGGGGGAATTTTCAGAACTTGCCCGCGCCGCAAACGCGTTTGATCGGTGATTCCATTCGCGTCCATAATAAGCCGGAATTTCGTCGGGTCGCCGTACACTTTGCCCGCAATCGTCCAGGGGCTGTCGCCGGATTCGACGGTGTACGTTTGCGTGCCGGCGGGTAGCGGCGTCGGCGTTACGCGCGTGGCGATCGGCGCAGGGGTGTCGGGCGGAAATGTAGGTATAAAAATCGGTGTAGGAAAAACGTACGGCGATTTTGTTGGCTCGTCAGTCGGGCGCGGCGTCGCGGTCGTTTGCGCGAGCGGTTCGGCGCGGGCGATCGCCGGCGAATGCACAAAAGAAAATCGCGCGGCGATCAGGAACGCAATCGCTATGACCACAACGCCAATCACCGACTTCATTGACAGCCCGGTGTTTCGATTTTCGCGTTCTTTAGCGTATTGGGTTCAACTTTATTCTGTTTGCATGTGCCGCCGGCGTGTGGCTGAAGCAAAACGTCCGAGCCATCAAACGTGTTGCCGACAATGCGCATATATTGCGCATTATCTACTTGCACGCTTTTCACTTTCGAGCCGCGTACGATATTGAACTCAAAGCGCCCGTTCTGCGAATAGCCGAGCCACGCGCCATAATTGTCATCGGTGAACTCATTGTTGTGAATATAGTTGCGTTGACTAAAGGTTGCTTCAATGCCGTTGGCAATGCTTTTTGAAATCTTGTTATTAAAAATTTCCAAGTCGTTGCTCGCGCTCTCCGGCGTATTGCCCTGATAAATTCCGTCGCCGTTCGCGGTCAAGATATTCCACCCGATCAAGTTACGGTCGGATTGTTGTGTCAGCACGATGCCGGCAGAGCCGCAACCCGCGTCCACGCCCCATTGTGGGCAGGAGCGATTATTGAATTCCACTGTGTTCGTATAAATCTGGCTCGCGGTCGTGCCGAATAAATAAATGCCCCAGCCGCGGTTCTTGCTCGCCGTATTCCCTTGAATCCGAAATTTGCTCGAGTTGATAATTTGCATCCCCGCGATGTTGCCGTTTGCGGTAACTCCTTGCACGCGCGCGCCTTGAATCGCGTTCATGATGATGCCGCCGTGCGGGATCGGCTTGAGATGCTCGACGTCGTAATTATCGTCCACGTAATTGCCGCTAAAATCGCTCCGCTCAATCACGATATTTTTCCCGTTGAGCGCGTACAGCCCCACGTCCCAATTCCGAAATTTGCAATTGCGAATCGTGATGTTGCTTCGTCCCTGCATCAACAATCCGACGCCAACCTTTTCGCCGATGAACGTCGAGCCGTTACAATCAAACGTTACATTATCCGCGACGATGATGACCGGCTGGCGATACTCACCGTTCGGCGGCAGGGTGGTGCTTTTGGAAATCCGCATTGGCGCGGTGAGGAGCAGTAATAGCGCGAGGAGTTTCATAACGAGGCGATTTTACCAGAGGTTACGCGAATGGCGCAAATTCATTCGGCGCGATTGAGCACAGCATTTGCCAGCGCGTCGGCGTGCGCGTTCTGCTCGCGCGGAATATGCCGATCACGGCAAGAGTATGCGCCCGCAACTTGGACACAGCACCAATTCTTCGCTCTGCCGGACGCGCGCGGCGATGCCGCTCGGAATCGTGACGCCGCACGCGTTGCACGCGCCTTGCTTGGTTGCCGCCAGCGCTTGTCCGGCTTTGCTCTTGAGCAGTGGATCGTACGTCGCGAGCGTTTGCGCGTCAATCTGCGCGCGCGCTTCCGCGCGTTCTGCCTGCAAGTCGTCCATTCGTTTCAAAATCTCTTGCGTCTCACGCGAACATTCCGCGATAACATTCGCGCGCTCTGCCTCTAAACGCGCGGCTGTTCGCGCCAACTCGTTTGCTTGTTTCTGCGCCGCGTCAATGGTGTCCATTGAGACTAACATTCGCTCGTCTAATTCGCCGCGCAATCGCTTGTGCATCTCCGCGTCGCGCGCATAGCCGTCCAATTCTTTTGGGTTCGTCACCTTGCCGCTATAAAGCCGCTGTTCGAGCTCTTCGATTTTCGCGGCGAGCGCTTGCGCTTTGAGTTCATCGTCGCGCATTGCCGCGCGCGAATGGTCGAGCGCGCGTTGCACCGCATCGAAACTCGCGCGCGCGGCGTCGAGCGCGGCATCGCCGGCAAGCAGTTGCGTGATTTCAGCCAGCCGCCGCGATTGCGCGGCGATACCGGCATCAACGCGTTGCAAATGCGCGAGCGTGGAATGTTTGCTCATTGCCCGATAATTGTATGCGAAGAATCGCAATGTTGCAAACGAATTTTGATACTCCGCCGCGTGAGTGTTATCATTCGCGCGCAACCATCGCGAATGAGCGCCGTCGCGCGGATTGGTTCGGAATCGCGCAGTAGTTTTGGAACGACGATTGAAGGCGTCAATCGGTGGTCGTTTTGTGTCGCCGCGCTGAGCATATATCGCGTATATACGCTATTCTGACCCCCAAAAGTAGTGTTTTGGTTTTGTCCTGCGTAACGCACCTTAAAAATTGAGCAATGTTCGCCGCGCCCCTTGACATGCCAGAAATGGAATGTATAATGCCTCTGAGTGGTGAAATATGGGTCAAAGTGGGTCAGAGCCGAAGTAATGAACGCTTGTTCTATTTGTTAGGTGGGGGAAAATTTCAAGCAATGTTTTTAGGAACGCATACGCACTCAATTGACGACAAAGGGCGACTGACGCTCCCGGCGAAATGGCGGCAGGAACTCGCAGGCGGCGTGACGATTACGCGCGGTCTCGACGACTGTCTCTTTGTCTTTCCGAAAAATAAATTTGCCGCGATCGCGCGCGATCTCGACGCGCAACCGCTTCAAATATCCGACGCGCGGAATTGGGCGCGCTATGTCGCGGGTTTGGCGGCAGAGTCCGAGATTGACAAGCAGGGTCGCGTTTTGATTCCGCAAAATTTGCGCGGCTTTGCGAAATTGAACGGCGAGGTGGTTGTCGTCGGGGTTGTGAGTCGCATTGAAGTGTGGCGCCCGGAAAAACACGCGGCGATTAACAAGACGGTCGAGTCGGACGCGAGCACGGTCGCCGAACGATTGGGGCAGACGATTCAGGACGCGAAAGTGGAAAAATAATTTTGGCAGAACGTCCGCACATTTCGGTACTGGTGCAAGAGGTGCTCGAATTTCTCACGCCGCGTGCTGGTGGTCGGTACATTGATGCGACGCTCGGCGCGGGCGGACACTCTGCCGCGATTCTTGACGCCGGCGCGCCGGATGCGCGATTGCTGGGCATTGATGCCGACCCCCTCGCGCTTGGCATTGCCGCCGAGCCTCTCGAACGATTTGGCGCGCGAGCGATTTTGCGCCAGTCCAACTTTGAAAAATTGCAGAGCGTCGCGGAAGCAATAACGTTTTTGCCGGTCAATGGCATTGTGTTTGATTTAGGGTTGTCCTCAATGCAATTGAACGATAGCGCGCGCGGGTTTTCTTTTCTCAGCGACGGCGCGCTCGATATGCGCTTTGATCCTCGGGATGAAACGCGCGCGGCGGATTTGGTGAATGAATTGCCCGAAACAGAACTCGCGGATTTGATCTATCAGTACGGCGAAGAACGCGCGTCGCGGCGCATTGCGCGGGCGATCGTTTATGCGCGGCCGCTCGCGACCGCGGCGCAACTCGCGCGGGTGATTGAACGCGCGGTGGGGCGGCGCGGGCGTTTGCATCCGGCGACGCGGACGTTTCAAGCGTTGCGCCTCGCGGTGAATCGCGAGTTGGACGTCTTGCAAGCCGCGTTAGAAAAAATTCCGGCAATGCTCGCGCCGCAGGGGCGGGTCGTCGTGATTACGTTTCATTCGCTCGAAGATCGGATCGTCAAGAATTTTTTCAAGAGCGCCGAATCTCTGCGCGTGCTCACCAAGCATCCGGTTCGACCGGCGCGCGCTGAAATGCTCGACAATCCGCGGAGTCGGAGCGCAAAGCTGCGCGCGGCGGAAAAGGTGGCTTGATGTTTTCACTCGCATTCCTCAAAGAAATTTCGCTTTTGGAAATTCGCCGACCGCTCATCGCGATGGGCGTATTGATTCTGATCGGCGGCATGTATTCCGTGGTGACGACGCAAATCACGTTGACGGGTCAGCGCGTCTTGGATTTGCAAAATCGGCTGGAGCGGCTCACCCGCGAAAATCAACAATTAGAGTTCGACATCGCGAAAGAAACGACGTTCGAGAAAATCGAGCCGCGCGCGCGCGCGTTGGGCTTGCGCCCGATTTCGCCGGCGCAAATGACGTACTTGGTGGTCAAGAATTACCCGGTGAGCGCGCCAAAGACAGTCCCGAGCGCGAAAGAAATCGCACCGAGCCGCACGGGATTTTTCGCCGCGCTCCAAGAGGTGATCAAGCGGGTGGGGCTCGCGCCGGGAACGAATGCGGTGGAAGCCGGTCAATGACGTCATTGCGAGCCGCTGCCGGCGGCGAAGCAATCTCCGAGTAACCTGGGGATTGCTTCGTCGCAATAAAACGCTCCTCGCAATGACAGAATAGCGAAATGTCCGCTCAAACTCTTTCTCTCTCTCAACCGCGATTGCGCGTGATGCAAGCGCTCATCCTCGCCATCGGCGTGGCACTGGGCGCGCGGCTTTTTTACTGGCAAATTTTGCAATGGGATGTGCTGAGCCAGCGCGCGCTTTCACAGCAGTCGAAGGAAGAGAACGTGCGCGCACAGCGTGGCGACATCAAAACGAGCGACGGATTGCTTCTTGCGCGCGAGACGTACTTGTACACGATTCGAATGCCCCCGCCAAAATTTAGTTCGCCGCAACAGATCCAGGATTTGGCGAAAGCGCTCGCGCCGGCGCTGAATGAAAAGTACGACGCGGTCTTGGCAAAATTGCTTTCGAAAGAAAAAATGATCACGTTCGCGAAAGACGCGCCGGCGACGATTGGCGAAGCGGCGCGCGCGGTCAAAGAAAAAAGAAATTTGTGGAGTCTCGAAATCAGCGCGCGCCCGGCGCGCCAATATCCGCTCGGCGCATTTGCCGCGCCCGTGATTGGATTTGTGAACGGCGAGGGCGTCCCGGCGTACGGCATCGAGCAGGCGAAAAACGCAGAACTGCGCGGGGTGGATGGACTGAAAGGCGGCATGTGGGATGCGTTGCGCACCGATCGCATTCCGATTGATTTGCCGGAAGACAAGCCCGCCGTGAATGGCGCCGAAATTGTTTTGACGCTCAACAGCCGAATGCAACGCATCGCGGAAGCGGAACTCGAAAAAGTGATTCGCGATTCGCGCGCCGCGGCGGGAACGATTATCGCGCTCGATCCGAAAACCGGCGCGATTCTCGCGCTGGCAAATTATCCGACGGCGGATTTGAACGCGTTCAGCGAGCCGCGCCATCAAGGCAAGTACAATAATCCGGCGGTCTCGTCGCAGTACGAACCCGGCTCGACCTTCAAAGTGATTACGGTCGCGTGCGCGCTCGATGCGGGCACGATCACGACGAATTCATCTTTCGACGACAACGGTGTTTTCATTTTGGGCGGACGCGAGATCAACAATCCAAATAAAATTGTTCCGGGACGCGTCAGTCTTGTGGACGTGTTCAAGCAGTCGCTCAACGTCGAAGCCGCGAAAATCAGCGTTGGTTTGGGCGCGGAACGTTTTTATCAATGCGTCCGCAATTTCGGATTTGGCAGTCGCACGCGCGTGGAACTCGCGGCGGAAAGCGCGGGCGATGTGAAAGCGGTCGGCGACGGACGCTGGCGCGATATTGATTTGGGCACGAACGCGTTTGGGCAGGGGATCGCGATGACGCCTTTGCAATTGATTGCCGGCA
>Ga0247727_10012129_pt1 | contig 14870 bp, 11 predicted proteins | sample WisWelCaveWW1625_FD_202498 | JGI IMG/M metagenome (GOLD analysis project Ga0247727, IMG submission 202498) | Biofilm microbial communities from Wishing Well Cave, Virginia, United States - WW16-25 | ecosystem: Environmental > Aquatic > Deep subsurface > Groundwater > Cave microbial mat | place... | reverse complement strand
AGACGGGAGTCAAAGAGAGCGGCTCGCCATAACAACGATGCACAAAAAGCCGGGGCGAAACGCGGTCAACGTGGGTGGCTGTGGCGGGCGCGGACGGAGGCGCGGCGCCAAACAGGGGAAATTTCTATCGAGTTAAACAAGGGGACATTTCTAAAGAGCTTTGACACGAGATTCGTCTCGCCGCTTGCCGGCAGCAGGGGGAACTTGCACGGGATCTGGCCGAGCCCGACCCGTTGCGGCAGAAACCGCTCGAATACTTTCTGCGCCGCGTGTTGCCGCTGCAGTTCTACCGGCTTGACGACGCGGCGGGCGGCGCATACGAGAGGTTTCTGCGCGAGCAACGCTACGATCCTGCCGAGTACCCGTTCACCACGACCGCCCCGTCGGCGCAGAAGCAGGTGGCGGTTTGGATTTCCTTCATCGAACAGGCCGCGCCGCTGGAGCAGATTCAGGTCGAAGACCCGGTCACATTCTGGCAGGCGTTCTCGAAGGGGAAGCATGGGGACACCCTGCCGGTCGCGGAACTGGATTGGCTCACGGTCAAGGACAACCACCGTTCCCTGCGCTGGCGTTATCTCACCGCCAACTACACGGAGGTGCTCGGCTTCATTGCCGGGCATGGCCGCGCCTTGCTGAACACTCTGGTCTATGTCGCGCTGGCGATTGCCGGGGCGCTGACCGTCAACCCGTTGGCGGCGTACGCCCTGGCGCGGTTCCGGCTGAAGCACGCGAACAACATTTTGATCTTCCTCTTGGCGACGATGGCGTTTCCCGCTGAGGTCGCGATGATCCCCGGCTTCCTGCTGGTCCGTGATCTGGGAATGCTGAACACTGTTTGGGCGCTGGTCTTGCCGGGATTGGCGGCGGGTTTTTCGATTTTCCTGCTGAAGGGTTTCTTCGAGAGTCTGCCGGCGGAATTGTACGAGGCCGCGCTGCTCGACGGCGCGAGCGAATTGCGCATGTTTTGGAACATCACGCTGCCGCTCTCCAAACCCATCCTGGCCGTGATCGCGCTGGGCGCCTTCACCAGCGCGTATGGCGCGTTCATCTTTGCGTTTCTCACCTGCCAGGACCCGAAGATGTGGACGCTGATGGTCTTTCTCTATGAATTTCAGCAATCCGCTTCCCACGGCCTGATCATGGCCTCGCTGGTCGTCGCGGCGATTCCAACCCTCTTGCTATTCATCTTCTGCCAGAAGATTATCCTCCGCGGGATTGTGATCCCGAGTTTCAAGTAAGCATTTCATGAAGCCGGACTCGCTGCTGCCCGACCTGTTTCGCTTCCGTGATACCTGCAATGTGTACGTGGTGCGCGACGGCGATGAGGCCATCGCCACCGATTTCGGCTCCGGCAAGTGGTTGCGCGAATTGCCGCGCCTCGGAGTGCGTTCGCTGCGACATGTTTTTCTGACCCATCACCATCCCGACCAATGTTCCGGGCTGATGGTCCGGAAGTCGTGGCTGTTCCAGATTCATGCGCCGGTTCCCGAGGAACGGTTTCTCTCCCCGGGCGGCGTGGCGGCGTATTGGCGCGCGCGTCGCCAGCCGGGAGGTTGTCCACCCAGCTACGCGGTGCTGCCGCGCGGATTGCGCGGTCTCCGCTACGATCTGGCGGGTTTTGGCGATCGGTTCTGGGGACGCCGGCGCATCCGGTTCATCCACACACCCGGGCATGGACCCAACGCGCTGTCGGTTCTATTGACGCATCGGGGAAAGCAAATTGTCTTTTGCGGGGACGCGGCCCACGCCCACGCCACGGTTTGGCAGCCGTATCATCTCGAATGGGATCATTGGACCGGCACCGGGACGCTCGCGGCTTGGGAAGGCATTCAGCGGCTCGCCAATCTCCATGTGGACTTGCTCTGTCCTTCCCACGGAACGGTCGTCCGGGATCGTCCGCGTGAATTACTCCGGCACCTCGCGGACAAGCTGCTCGATTTCTATCACGTCAAAGGTCACATTTGCCCCGCCGAGCGCGACCACTACCTTGAACCGGAATTCCTTCGCTGCGGCGCGCGCCGCATCCTGCCGCACCTGTTCCAATTCGGCGCGAACAGTTACCTCCTGCTGTCGGCGGCGCACGAAGCGCTGCTGATTGATCCCCGCTCCAGCGACCTCAGGGAGGCCGCACCACTGCTCGCGGAGATCGACCAGCCGAAAATGACTGCCGCGACCGCGACGCATTATCATAGCGATCACAGCGACGGTCTCCCGCAGGCTCGCCGGAAATATGGCGCGACGGTCTGGCTGCATCCGTGGGTGGCCGCGCCGCTGCGCTCAGAAACGTTGACGACACTGCCCTGGCATCCCATGAAGCGGATTCGTCCCGATCGTCTCTGGCCCGAGCGGGGCCGTTGGCGCTGGAACGAATACGAGTTCCGGATCGCTCCATTCCCCGGTCAGACCTGGTGGCATTGCGCGTTCATGACACGCGTGGACGGTCAGAAAGTGTTGTTTGGCGGCGACAATTTTCAGCCCGCCTCGCGCTGGAATGCGACCGGTGGCTTCTGCGCCTTCAACGGCAGCCGCTTCGAAGGTTTCCTCCGCAGTGCGCGGCTTGTCCTGCGCTGGAAGCCGGACATCATCGCCACCGGTCACCAGACGTACTATCGGTTCCACGCGACCCAATTCCGCAAGATCATCCACTGGGCTAGACGGGCGGAGACCGCGACGAAAGCCCTTTGCCCGTCCGGCAATCTGGAGACCGATTACTACCTGCACCGCAAGTAATCGACCGTGTCGCGCGGCTCACTCAGCAGCGGGAGGCGGGCGCAAATGAATCTTGATACGGTGTTCGGCCTGGGTCTGCTGAATCTCAAACGCCTTGGGTGCATCGGCCAGGTCCAGCACGTGCGTCACCATCGGTTTGGCTTTGATCTTGCCCGCGGCCATCAACCGCAGGGTTTGTTCGAACGCGTTTGGGCTGGCCACCGAACACGAGATCGTCAAATCGCGCACGACAGCCATGCCCATATCCAATTTCTCAATCGGCCGCTCGTAGATGCCGACCACTGAAATCGTCCCGCCCTGCCGGGTGGCGCGGAAGCAATGTTCCAGCGCTTGATTGTGACCGCTGGCTTCAATGCTGTAATCCACCCCCAAGCCCCGCGTGAGATCCATCACGCACTCCACCGGGTTTTGTGTGCGCACATCGATGACGGCGTTCGCGCCGAATTGCCGGGCCAGCGCCAGTTTTGCCGGGCTGGTTCCGCTGAGCGCCACCCAGCCCGCCCCATACGCAACCGCCGCTTGCAGCGCCAGCAACCCGATCGGGCCGTCGCCAGTGACCAGCACGGTCGCGCCCGGCTCGAACCCGGCTTTGCGGATGGCTTTCACCACAGTGGCCGTCGGCTCGACCAGCGCGCCGTCGTCGAGATCCACTCCGGCCGGCAGCTGGTAGCTGTGCCGTGCCGGCATCGTCAGATACTGGGCAAATGCGCCGTTTTTACCGCGGCACAGCCCGACCTCCTGCTTGGTGACACACAGGTTGTATGAGCCACGCATACAGTTGACGCAACGTCCGCAGCCGATGGTCACGTCGCCCGTCACCCGGTCGCCCGCCGCGAAATTGTCTACCGCCTGGCCGACTTCGACCACCGTGCCCGACCATTCATGGCCAAGCACGACTGGGTACTTGGCCCAGCCCAGCCGGAAATACGGCATCGTGCCGTGCAACATCTCCACGTCGGTGCCGCACAGGCCAACGCGGTGCACTCGAATCAGCAATTCATCGTCCTGCGGTTTGGGCCGGTCGATCTCAATGTAGCGGCCAAGGTTCGGACCCATCAGTTGGAACGCGTGCATGGGTGGTTCACCAGACTCTCCAGTTTACCCTCCGTAATCGCTCCGGGCGCGACCCGCACCGAATCGGTGCGCATTTCACATTTGGATTCAACGCTGCCCAATGCGGCGTGAGCTCGCGCTCGCGTGGTCGGACACGTTGCACACAACATTAGCATATCGTGCCGCCACCTCGATGTCCACGCTGTCGTGACCCGCACTCAGGGATTGGATGGGTAGATGGTGAGCCACCCTCCCGGGTCCGCAAGCTGGAGGCGTTTTCAAACAAGACTTGGTTTCTTCTGCGGGCTTGGGGCCTGTACTGTGTAAAAACTCATCCACTGCCAAGACCGATAAATCGCAGGGCCGGTTGGCGGGCGGGAGTGGCTCGGGAAGTTGCAGGGGCCGATGCGCGACACTGTTGGGGGTTGGATTACGACACAGAGAGCCGTGACAACTGACGACAAGGCGTGCCAATCTGCGCCCCACTCTTGTGAGCGCAGTTGTGAACATGTCTCAATTGCGACCAAGCCGGCATTGAACTTTCAACAGGTTCGAGTCCTAGCGAGGCAGCCATTCGACAAGCTCATGGCCCATGGCTAGCCTGCTACAAGTTACCGTCCAGCAAGGCAACGATGTCAATGGAGCGCTTGTCCTTGATGGAGCGGACGACAGCTTCGCCGATCGCGACGGCGTGGGCACCGGCCTGACTGCCGGCTACAAGCAGCAGTTCCTTCGACTCTTTCGATGGGCCGACGATGAGGTCGTTTTGGATGACGAAGTCGGCGCCGCCATGGCCGCCGGCGACCGGCGGGATCTCGATGAGCTGCTTGCCGCCAAACAGCGGGTAGTAGGTGATGAGACCCGTTTCAGGCGCGGGGTTGGTCTGGCCGGTCGGGTCGGGGTCGGTGCGGTGCTCGATTTCGACGCGACCGCCCGTGCCGTTGATGCCGAGGCGGTAGCCTTCCCACGGGGTGCAGAAGTTGCAGGCGTAGGACATGGTGGGGCCGCCCTGGTAGCGCACGACGGCATTGTAGGTGTCCTCGATTTTGATCTCGTCGTCGTAGATGTAGCGCGGTTTGTTCGGCGGGTATTGGACGTCGAACGGCAATTCGAATTTGTCCCAGCCGGTATAGATCTCGTTGCTCTCGGGCGAACATTTTTCGGCGTAGTACTTCTGGAAAATCCGGCATTGCCGTTTTTCTTCGGCAGGGGAAAGTGGTTGGCCTTGTTTGTCGCGCGGACGAAGCGCGCCGTTCGGGCCGTAGTAATTGAGTCCGCCGAACGCGAACACCTCGGCGGGCGCGTCGCCGAGCAACCAATTGATCAGATCGAAATGATGGCAGCACTTGTGGATGTTGAGGCCGGCGGAAAGTTTGCCGTCACGGTTCCGGTTCCACCGGTAGAAGTAACTTGAGCCGTGCCAGGTATCGAGGTTGTAGATGAACTCGACGTTGATGATGCGGCCGAGTTGGCCGTCGAGGATCATGCGTTTGAGACGTTTGGTGGTCGGGGTGTACCGGTAGTTGAACGCGACCTTGACCGAGCGCCCGGTTTTCTTTTCCGCGGCCCAGACGCGGCGGACCTGTTCGCAGTTGATGACCATCGGTTTCTCGACGATCACATCACAGCCGGCTTCCAAACCGGCGACTGTGTGCTCGCAATGCGTGCCGTCCGGGCCGACGGCGATCACCACGTCCGGCTTGGCATCCTCGAGCATTTTGCCGAGCGACTCGGCGGGATAGAATGGAATTTGGACGCCGACCTTCTTGAGAAACGTCGCGACGCGCGTGCGGTCGATGTCAAGGATGCCGACCAGTTCAGCGCGGTCATTGAAGTTGTTGCCGCCCTCCCAGTTCTTGCCGATGAGCGGAAGGACAAAATGATAAATACCGCGGGTGCTTAAGCCGCAGATGACGTAACGAGTTTTCTTCATAGGGGGTAACACCTGTCTCAAACCCAGCGCCGTCCGGCAAGCTGAATCACTTGGCGTCCGCGTAGTCGGCCTCTGATGGCTCGGGGACGGCTTCGAGGAGACGCTCAATCAGTTTCATCGAAGTCAGCCCTTCGCTGTCGGCCGCGAAATTGGTCAGGATGCGGTGACGGAGAACCGGGAACGCGGCGCGGCGAATGTCGTTGCAGCCCACGTGAATCCGGCCATCCAACACCGCGCGCGCTTTGGCGGCAAGAATCAGGAATTGGCTGGCGCGCGGGCCGGCACCGGTGGAGACGAACTCCTTGATGAAATCCGGCGCCCGCTCGTCCGGCGGACGCGACGCCCGGACCAGCCGGGTCGTGTACTTGATCACGTGTTTGGAGACGGGCACCTTGCGCACCACGTCCTGGAGTTGCAGGACTTCCGTTTTGTTGAGCACGGGTCGCGGCTCCGCCAGTTGCGAAACGGTCGTGGTGCTGACGATCTGTTCTTCTTCGTCTTCCAGCGGATAATCCACCCAGATGTTGAACATGAACCGGTCAAGCTGCGCTTCCGGCAACGGATACGTGCCTTCCTGTTCGATCGGGTTCTGCGTCGCCAGGACGAAAAACGGTTCTTCGAGTTGGTACGTCGTGTTGCCGGAGGTGACGCGATGTTCCTGCATCGCTTCCAACAGTGCCGCTTGGGTCTTCGGCGGCGTGCGGTTGATTTCGTCGGCCAACAGCAGGTTGCAGAAGATCGGGCCTTTGATGAACCGGAACTCGCGGTCGCCGGTATCGCGGTTGGTTTCCAGCACCTCCGTGCCGATAATGTCGCTCGGCATTAGGTCGGGCGTGAACTGGATGCGTTTGAAATGGAGATTCAGCACGCGCGCGATGGTTTTGACCATGAGTGTTTTGGCCATCCCGGGCATGCCGATCAACAACGCGTGCCCGCCGGCAATCATCGCCATCAAAATCTGGTCGAGCACCTCGCGCTGGCCGACGATCACTTTCCCGATTTCGTTGCGGATCGCGTCGGTGCGCTGGCGCATCTGCTGCACCAACTGCAGATCGTCCTCGGTCGTCTGCAACGAGCGCCCGTCGTTGAACCGAAACTGGGTCTTGCCGATCTGCACGATGTCGCCGTTCTGCAACGGCGTGGGCGTGGAAATCAACGCGCCGTTGACCTGCGTGCCGTTGGAGCTTTTCAAGTCGGTGAGGATCCACGTGCTGTTGTCCTGCGTCATCTCGGCGTGATGGCTGGAGACCGAGACATCATCCTCGATCACAATCGAGCAGTCCGCCACGCGGCCCAACAGCACCCGCGCGGTCTCCAGTTCGTACCGGCGGCCGGCATGTTGGCCGTCGAGGCAGGTGAGCATCGGGACGGGGTTCATCGCGAATCGGTTCCCAGCAAATTCATTTGACCGAGGTCTTTCTCCGTATCGGTGACGCGGATGCTGCCGAGTTGGGGCCGGTAATGATGCGGCAGAATGCCCCGGCGCATGCCGGGCGCGACTTCCTGACGGACAATCTCACGCGTGTTCTTCAACTGCCAGCCGATTGTACCAACATCCTCCAACCACGCCAGCTTTATGCTGCGAATTTGATAACCCACCAACTCCTCTGCCGCCTGCGTAATGATTTTGTTCGTCCGCAACTCCTGCAACACGCACCGCGCCTTGCCCTCGCGCCCGGTCGTGCCGGCATAGCGATGAATCTCCTTCGTGTCGAAAAACAGCACACTGCGGCGGATCACCGTCGCCATCAACTCCCGGTCCCGCTCCGTCAACAGATCCTCCCCGCGTGTCAGCGTGAACCCCTCATAAAATCCGTCCTCGTAGAGCAACATCAGATCGTACTTCCCGACCGGCAACCCGCGCACGGCCACCGACCGCCCATCGCCGCCGACCTCGCCCCGATACACCTTGGTCGGGTCCTGCACCGGCAATGCGAACGCCTGCTCGATCGTACCTTTCGGCATCCTCACCGTCGCCCGAATCCCGCCCCGCGCGTTCGGGTCCGGCGGCGTGTACAACCGCGTCGATTGCACCGTCCCGCTCTGCTCGCCGGCCAGGCCGACGCTGGCAACCAGTATCAGGATCGACAACACCTTCATCTTCCCAACAGACGATCCGCCTCCCGCGCCAATTCAAGGTTCGGAAACCGTTTCTTGATATCCACCGCCAGTTCCCGCAACTGGTCCGGTCGGTTCAATTTCTCCAGGCACTCCAGCTCCAGCTCCATCGCATGCGGCAGATTCTCCGTCAAATCCACTCCCTGCCGGTAGGCCCGCAGCGTGCGTGCGGCGCGCGCGCGACAGCCGGCCGCGATGTAATACTCGGCCTCGGCGATCGGATAATCACCCGCCAGTTTGCTCAGCGGGAACTCGATCTCCCAGCGCGCCAACACATCCCGCGCCTCGTTCAACAATCCCTGCTCGATGTGCGCCTGCGCCATCTCATAGAACGATGTCTGCCGCACCGCGTCGGCGCGCCAATCCTTGCGCGACTTCTGAAATCGGTCCTGCGCCTGGCTGTACAACTTGCGGGCGTCGTCGTACTTGCCCTGCAGCCGGGCGATGTCGCCGTACCGGACGAGCAAGCGCACCGCACCCTCCGGCCCGGCCGCGTTCGCCAGCCCTTCCAGTGATTCCGCGAGCGCCTTGGCCTGCTTCCAGTCGTCGCGCTCGTACAGATGGGAATCGACCGCCGTCAACTGCCAGTGAAACCGCCGCGCGTTGTCGGTCTCCTCTTTCGTCAGGCGCTCCAGCCACGGCAACACCCGGTCGGGATCATCGCGCCGCAGCAGATCCACAAACACGTCTTCGAGATACCGCCGGTCCTCGGTCTTCAGCGTCAGCACGTCCGCCCGCGACCGCTCGAACACGTCGCGCAGCAGATCGAGACCTTCGTACGGCCAGGTCACCGCGAGCAATGTCGCCCACAAATCCGAGCTCCAGTCAGCGCAGGGGCGACGGTTGCGCGTGACGGCCCGACAGCGCCACAACAACGCCACCCGGTAATCTTCCCGTTCGGAGCGCAGGTTGGCATCGCCGCGCGACGGCGTGTATTCGGCGTACACCGACCGGGTGGACCGCGTACCCGCACGGCCAGCCGCCGCGCCGAGCGTGACCTCCCGCGGCGCGCTGCCCTCGAACAACCACGCCACGGCTTTGCCCTTCGCCTGGAGACCGTCGCCGAAATCCCAGACGTAAACCGTATTGGTCGGATGCGACTCGGTGAACAACGCCCGCAGATAAAAGAGATTCACCGGTTTGTCCTGCACCCACAGATAACCGGCTACCTCGGAGGAAAACGCCGTCACCGGCGCGCCCGACTTGGATTCGGCCGTCACGATGCGGGCCGCGCCGGAATGCACGAACGCGCTCGCCGGCACGGTCTGCGGGAGCGCATCCGGAGAATCGCCGGGCGAGCGCCAGACCAGATGCATTTCCCGGGTCGGCCCCGTGCTGAAATGGAAATACTCGGCCAGATACTGCCCGGCCTTGAGGGTGACCGATTTGCCGTGCTGACCTTTCGCGCCGCCCGACCGGTCATGCGTACCGGGCCAGGCGGCCACCGCGTTGCCGTTGATTCTGAATTCCGAACCGTCGTCCGAGATCGTCGCGAAGTAGTAAGCGCCTTCTTTCGCCACGTCCAGCCAGCCGCGATAGTACGAGAGATACCGGTCCTCCGCGCCAAACGGATTCTCCATGTGGGCAATGGCATCCACGAGACCGAACCGCGCGCTCTTGCCGGTCGGCTGTTCGGCCGCGAGCCGCTGCGCCGCCTCCAGGCTCGCGTCGCCCACCTGTGTGTACAAGAGCAGACTCGCGCAGAACGGCGACTCGCTCCCCGGCCCCGTCGGTCGCCCGCCGGGTTTCAGGTACACCGTCACGCGATCGCCCTCCGTCGGCCGCGCAAACACCAGGGCGAACCCTTCGCGCGGATTATGCCACAAGGTTTCCGCCGACAATTTCTTGTTCTCCCCATCCAACACGATCGGGGAGAACGCTCCCGGCGGCAACAGCCCCCCATCCGGCAAGACCGCGACGATCCCCGCGCAATCCGCCGACGGTCGGTCGGTGATTTTCAGCTCGAACCGAATCGGCGACTCCGGCACCGCCCAGTCAGCGGCGACGGCGGAAACAACGAGGAGTAGTGGAGCGATGGAGTAACGGAGAGCTGCAGCGACGTAGCGCAGGTTTCCAACCTGCCGTATCGCGGGTTTCCACCCCGCCTGCCGTCGTGGCAGACCTGACGCACTGCCGATTAGAAAACGGCAAAACCGCAGATTGGAAATCTGCGCTACCGCAGCGTTCGTTGTCGCCATCTTCTGAAAAAGCGGATTAACACGAGGACGATATGCGCGCCGGTCCAGATAATGGCTGCATAGATCGCAAGGGCAACGAAGAACACTGCCAGACCAATCAACACAGACCAAACCCCACTCAGTAATCCCAGCATTACTCCGATGATGGTTGCGCAGACAAGGCAGAATCGAATTACCCGGTAATTTGCTTCCTGGTGGAACTGGCTCTCTTCCCATGGGATCATCGGCTTCATGAGGAGGCAACTTCTCTTGATTCCGATCACCACCCGCTCAAGCGACAGCCAGATCTTCCCGCAATAGGTTGCTGGCCAAGCGCCCGATCCGCACCTTTTTCTTCTTCGCGGCACGCGCCAATAGCCGCGCCACATCCTCGTCCACCTCGATTTCGAACCGACGACTCTCGATCTTGATGTCGGCTTTGACCGTCGTAAAGGCCGCCGGGTAGTCCGTTGTGTCGTGGGTATCCCAAAAGTCCGCGGCAGCTTCTGGGGACGAGAATACCTCAGGCAAAGGGGATCGTTTTCTAGACTTGCTTTTCATAGTATCGCCTCTCGGAATGGGTCATGTCGCGCGCAGAGATCGGCAACGCTTCGTTGAGCTTCTTGTGAATGAAGAACACCAACAGGTACCGGCCGTCGCGTGTCTGACCATAAGCCGCGTATAAATCCTCGCCTCGGATTCTTCCTCGTTGTGCCTTTCGTAGATGAACGGTTCCATTCAGCACGCTCTCGACTTCGTCTGTACTGACTCGGTGTTTGCCTTCGATTTTCCGTACGAACTTCTCCTTCCACAGGATCCGTCTGATGCGCACCCACCTAAGCTAGCATTCACGTTTTGATCGAGCAAGCGCTGCGTCACTTACCAGAGAATCGCATACAGCGCGTCGCGTTGACTGATGGCCTCGGCCTCCTCGACGGTCAGCCAACGCTCGGCGTAAGCCGGGCCCCAGGAATCGGAGGTCGCGACCTCTTTGGTCGCGGCGTTGTAGCCGATGATCATGCAGACGTGCGAACCGCGCGGATCGATCTTCAATTGGTTGGCGGCCCGACGTGCCGGTTTCAGTTGATCGCGCCACGCCGTCCAGTCGGTCACGCTCTCTCGCTGCCGGGTGCGCGCGGAAATCTCGCGGCTCAAGCTGTCGATCACGTGCATGCCCCACAGCAGCGGCAGGCCCTTGTCGATATACTGGGACAGATTCGACGGACGGACCGACGACGACACCTTGTCCAGCCGGCGCCCGTTGCGGGCGAGAAGCGGCTGGAGATTTTCGGAAATCTCATTCACGGACGTGCCGCCGCCCACGCCGGTCTTGCCGGCCATGGCGAGCACGTACATGTCCGCGGGAATCCCCATGTACCGGAGATACCGCTCCCAAGTGGCCGGCACGCAGTAACCCTTTGGGCCTTGGTTCACCATCGGAATCTGCGTGACCACCACGTCGCCATTCGGCCGTTTCTCAACGTGGGCGCTGAGACGCTCGCGGAGTCGGGCGTCGCTGACACGTTCCTTTTTGCCTTCCCGGTCGGCGACGTGTACCGGCAGCACGCGCACCTGGACGTACTCCCCGCGCGGACTGGCCAGCAGGATGGCGTGCTTGTTCCAGTCCCAGCGCCGGACGCGTTCGCGCGTTTGCCCGGTCTGGCCGAACCGGTCCGCCTGCGGGTTGCCCAGCAATTCGGTCAGCTTCGCCTCGATCGTTTCCGTGTCGGTCCGAATCGCAACGGGAAAATCTTTCAGGGCTTCCCGGCGGATCTTGTCCTGCGCCTGTTCCACTTTCGGGTCCGTCCGTTCACCGAACACCGGCCGATGATACAGCCCGGCAAAATCGCCCTTGTTGGCAAACATCAGCGACACCTCGGCGACCCGGCCCGCCTCGGCATACAGCGCCAGCGAGAACGGTCGCGCCCCGAGCACGCGCACGGATTCAGTGGGATAACTCCGGTAACTCGCCTGCTCGACCGTCCGCGATTCCTCCGGCCAGCCGAGCCGCGCGGCAACGTCGCGATCGGAGTCGTCCCAGAGCAGCGTGTCCTCGAAAAGCGGCAACTCCAGCGCGCGGTTGATTTCCTCAACAGAAACAGTCCGCGCGCCGGCGGCGACGCCAACGCACAGAAAAAGCACCCATACCATCCAGCGCATCGGTGACATCATGCAATCTTGAGCCCACACAGCGCAAGCGGCTTGTTCCGGCACGGCATTCGCGCCTGTGGAACAACGTCGGCTCCCAGTATTGCGCAATGCATCCTTGCGATGTTACGCTGGCGGTGAACAGGGGAGTGGAAACTTGCGGTACCTAACAGTCTCGATCCTCACGGTATGGGCGGCAGCGGGGCTGCCGTTGCCTTGCTCAGGGACGACCACGACGTTGGATACCGAATCGTCTGCGGCGAGCCTGCTCAAGTTGCACCAAGAGCTGGGCCTGTACACCTGCACGGCGAAGGAAGTCGATGACTGCATCAAACAGGGTCAGGAAGCAGTCGCGGCTTTCCCTTCGGAGGTTTTCGGCCACATCGCGCTTGGCTACGCCTATCTGGCCAAGGCCGTGACCTTGCGGGACGGAGCCGCGGCCGAGTGGGCCGACGAGATGCGAGACTTGTTCCGACAAGCGGAGCTGCACTTTCAGCAGGCTTCGGAGTTGGCGCCCACGGAAGCTGGGCCGGTTCTAGGACGAGGCGCAGCTTGCTTCGAGCAAGGGCGATTTGAGGAGGCCGTCGAGTACGCCGACAAGGCGGCGGCGCTTGAGCCGGCCAACTGGAATGCGTGGTTTTGCCGAGGCGTAGCGTTGGAGCAAGTCTGGCAACCGCAGGAGGCCGTCGAGACCTACACCAAAGCTCTCACTCTGGAGCCGAACAAACCCCCACCGCACATCAGCCTCGCCCGGCTCTATCACAATATGGGACTTCACGAAAAGGCCATCACGGTCTCCACTAACGCCCTGTCACAATTCCCGCAGCATTCGGGGGTGCTGGCCATTGCAGGACTGTGCCTGAGCGCGGGTGGGCGACCGCAGGAGGTCGTCTCGATGTGCCGTAAAGCTTTGGCCAGCGACCCTAATCACGTGGAAGCACACTATCGCTTGGGTCAGGCCCTGGGCGCTCTGGGTGAGTACGACGCAGCCATTCAAGAACAGAAACGAGTTCTCGAACTGGAATCCTCCCGGTGGGATGCGCATAACGAAATCGGCATTGCTCTTCTGAATAAAGGCGAACGTGCTGCTGCAGCGAAGGAATTCGAGACGGCGATTCGTCTCAAACCGCAAGTAGTGTGTGCGAGGGCCAATCTCGCGGCATGTCATTTTCAAGACCGGAAATTCGATTTGGCGTTAACGGTGTTGCAGCAAGCGCTGCAGTTCAATCCTCATCATGACAACAGCTATGTCATCCAAGCTCAGGTTTACCGTGCCAAAGGCCAGTTTGAGCAGGCCAAGCAGGTTGGCCAGAAGTTGATCGCGCTCCAACCGTGGTCGGCGAAGGGATACCTTCAGATGGCGGAAACGTGCGCTGCCGCAGGGGATTCCGCCGGCAGCTTGCAATATTACCGCGAGGCGTTGGCGCACGAACCCGCAAACTGGTCAATCCACTATTCGATTGGCTTCATCCTCCAACGTGAGCAGAAGTGGACGGAGGCCATTGAGAAGCTACGGGAAGCGCTCCGTCTGAATTCCAAGCAGATGCAAACTCACGTAGCCTTGGTGGACACGCTTCGGTTGGCCGGTAAGCACGCAGAGGCTTTCGATCTTTGCCAGCGAGCGATCGTCGCATTTCCCAAGAGCGCCGAACTTCATTCGTTGGCCGGAGCACTGCATGAATTACAGAGGAAGTGGCCAGAGGCGCTCCAAGCATACCAAACCGCGCTCCTATACAACGAGAACTGCATCCCGGCGCTTCATGGCATGGGGCGGGTGCTTGATGCTTCGGGGCGGTTGCCGGAGGTGGTTCCCCTCCTTATGAAAGCGGTTTTGTCGGACCCAACCAATGCGGAGAATCGAGCTTCGCTTATCCTTTCGTTGGAAAGAACTGGTCAGCGAAAAGAGGCGCTCCAGGTTGCGGACGACGGATTGTCCTTGTCCCCCACGAACCCGCGACTGCTGTTGGCAGCAGCAGACCTGTATTCGAAGGGGGGAGACACGCACAAAGCCGTCACGCTGCTGGAGCGAGCTTTGGAACTTGATCCAACGGACGTCATCGCCCGCCATCATCTCGCGTCGCACCAACAGACACTTGGTCGACCGGATCTTGCAATCTCAAATTGGCAGGTGGCGGTCAAGATGCATCCACAGCTTCCTCAAGCGCGTCAAGTCTTGGCGCTGGGCTACGCCAATGCTGGCCGGCTCACAGAGGCGGTGGAGGAATTCAAGGCGTACGCGAAGCTGTTACCAGCGGATCCAGCGGCCTATGTTAGCCTGGGCTACACCTACTACCTTCTTAAACGGTACGACGAAGCGATATTCGAACTACAGAAGGGCATCGCCCTCGACCCGAAACAAGCATTGTCTCATTAGGGAACCTCCGATAACTGCTTTTCGGAACCCTGTTGGGGGTTGCGGAACGTGTTTTTGTGTTTTGTCGGTCATGGTCTTGCCTTTCGTTGTTGATTTTCTGACGTTGGTTTCTGGTTTCGGTTCGTTGACGCTTCGTTTTCAGACGGCTCGCAACGGGACCAACTGCAACCGCACGATTGGTTCATAGCGGGCCAGGTTGTCGATCAGATCGATCAAGCCCATCGCCGCCGCGTTGCGCCGCTTCCCAATGTAGCGCAAATAGAACCCTTTCATCGATTGGCTCCTGGACCCAAACACCTGTTCGATCCGCGCCCGCACCTTCGACTTCTGCCGATTG
>Ga0247727_10012128_pt1 | contig 14871 bp, 14 predicted proteins | sample WisWelCaveWW1625_FD_202498 | JGI IMG/M metagenome (GOLD analysis project Ga0247727, IMG submission 202498) | Biofilm microbial communities from Wishing Well Cave, Virginia, United States - WW16-25 | ecosystem: Environmental > Aquatic > Deep subsurface > Groundwater > Cave microbial mat | place... | reverse complement strand
GCAATGAGGGTTTAGCATACGCCATATAAACATAACCCACATCCGGCGCATTAATGGCGAATGCCATCGGCCAGAGACATTTGCGCAAACCGAATTTTGCAATGAGCCAGCCACCGATAATCCCGCCGATAACAAGACAGAGTACGCCCACGGTGCCGTTAACCCAACCGACGGTTTCCGTCAAAAGCGCCATACCGCCGGCTTCGGCTTTGTCGAGCAAAAAGGGTGAGGCCATTTTAAGCATCAGCGCTTCGCCAAAACGATACAACACGATGTAGGCCAGTATTGGAATAATGCCCTCCTGTTGGAAATACGATTTGAAGGCGGTGAGAAATGGCACACCGGCCTGCACTTGCTCCTTACTGGCGCGACGATCGGCCGCCGGTCGCGGCAAATAAAAACTATGAAAGAGAAAGAGCGCGCCGATGATAACGGCGGTAATCAGCAAGGTTGCCGTCCAACTCAATGGAATGTTGCCGGTGTTCACTTCGATTCTGCCGGCCAACACCACCAATACTCCCGAGCCAAAAATAATTGCGAGCCGATAAAAAGTCGAGCGGATGCCGACGTAAAAAGCTTGTTGCTCCTCAGGCAACGCCAGCAAATAAAAGCCGTCGGCGGCAATGTCATGGGTGGCGGAAGTGAAAGCAATTAAGGTGAGTAAAATAAGCGAGAGGCTAAAAAAAGTGGGCAGGGGCATCACCGCGCCGACCAGCGCGAGGCCGATGGCCATGATAAGTTGGGTGCTGAGTATCCAGTTGCGTTTGGTCGAATAGAGATCTACCGTCGGCCCCCACAGCGGCTTCACGACCCAGGGCAAATAGAGCGAACTGGTCAAACCAATCAATTCATTGGAAATCCCCATATTTTTATACATAATTACCGACACGCTGTTCACCAAGATGTACGGTAAGCCTTCAGTGAAATACAGCGTCGGCACATAAAGCCAGGGAGTTCGTTTTTTGCCCGGCGCTGCTGGCGCATGTGGCGAAGTTGGTTGGTTTTCCATTCAATTCCTTTCGTGAAAATGTGCGGCGGCGCAATGACAAAGCAGTACTTATTGTACATCACCGCCTGCAAAGTGTCAAGAAGATTCTGTGTGCGGCATTGCGATTAGCCACCGGCTTTTGTATATTGAATGCGAAAGGAGAGTTTGAATATGAATACTTCCCCCGAGCTTTTCATCGTCGAAGCACGCCGTCATCTGATGCAGGAATATCTACCATGGCTGCGCGCTTGTCTCGCCAGGCTGAGCGAAGTCGAAGTCTGGTGGCGTCCCAATGAAAAATGCAACAGCGTCGGAAATTTGATTCTGCACCTTTGCGGCAATATCACGCAGTGGGTGATTCACGGCGTTGGCGGCGCGGCGGATGCGCGCAATCGCCCCGCCGAATTTGCGGCGCGTGAATCCTGCTCCAAAGCGGAATTGCTGCAAAAGCTCGAAGCGACGCTCGCCGCAGTCGATACGGTTTTGGCAAATTTGCCCGTGGAAAAACTCCAGGAGCTGCGCGTGATTCAAGGTTTCAACGTCACCGTGCTCGGTGCGATCTTTCATGTGGTCGAGCATTTTTCCTATCACACGGGACAAATTATTTATATCACCAAAATGCGCACGGGCGAAGATCTGAAATTCTGGGACGTCTGAAGAGTAAAAAAGATAAACCGATAAAAAAGAAAAATGGATAATGCTGATTCCACAACGAATTCCGGCGTTCATCATACATCAAGCGGCTTTTGCAATCCCTATACCAGTTTTGAGAGTCGCGGCTTTGCAGATTTTCTGAAATGGCAGTGTGATCGTTTATCCGGCAAAGCGGCGCGCCGTTCCCAAGTTGCCGATCTTCGCTTCACGAACAATGATGGCGCGTTGTTCCGCGCGAATCGCGAGCATTTTACGGTGACGTGGATCGGCCATTCCACCACGTTGATTCAAATCGCTGGTTGCAACATTCTCACGGATCCGATTTTTTCCGAGCGCTGCTCGCCGGTTACGTGGTCGGGCCCAAAACGGCACGTGCCGCCCTCGCCGCAACTCGGCCATCTGCCGCGCATTGATTTCGTGCTGCTCTCGCATGATCATTATGATCATCTCGACAAGCCGACGATAAAAAAACTCGGCAACCGGCCGTTTTACCTCGCGCCGTTGCGAGTTGGAAAAATTTTGCAAAGCTTCGGCATTGACTCCAAAAGAATTATTGAGCACGATTGGTGGCAATCGGTTGAAATGGAGGGCCTGCAATTTCACTGCACGCCGGCGCAGCATTTTTCCGGACGCGGCGTGCACAATCGCAATGAGACATTGTAATGCAGTTGGGCAGTGATCGGCAAACAGCAGCGGTTGTATTTTGGCGGGGATTCCGGCTATTTTCCCGGGTTTAAAGAGATTGGCGAAAAGTTCGAGCATTTCGATCTGGCGCTTCTACCGATCGGCGCGTATTTGCCGCGCTGGTTCATGTCGCCGGTGCACATGGAACCGTCACAAAGTCTGCAAGCCTTTATCGAGGTCCGCGCCGAAAAAATGCTCGCAATTCATTGGGGCACGTTCGATCTCGCCGACGAGCCGTTGGACGAACCGCCGCAGCTATTGCGCGCCGCCGCAGACGCTCTCAACATCAATCCAGCGCGCGTCTGGATTTTGCGGCCCGACGAAAACTTCTCTTGATCTTTGCGGCTGATTGTTTTAAATTGTTTGAAATTTGGCGAGGTAATTTATGAAGACGAAAAACGGTTTAGTGGTATTGCGAGCGCGCATTGAAAATGAGTTGAACAATATTCGCGAGGTCGTCAAGCGCGTTGACGGAAAACTTTCCGAAGTTGCACAAACAACACCGGAAGATATTATTGTCGGTGGATTTGCCGCTTACCCGAACGGCTTTTATTTTGAAACCGACTTTTGAAAAACGCGAAGCCGCTTTTCAGCAGTTCTTCACTTTTCTGCAAACGGCCGGCGAGCACATTGTCATTGGTTTGCAACTGAGGTGCCACGCAACGACGCGGTTTAAAGCCTATAAATTCAAGCGCACGAGTTTAATCCCGCCTCAAAATTTTGTACCATCCCGAGACAGCGTGATTAAAAGTGTACCAATCTTTAAGCAGATAATTTCCAACGATAGCGAATGGAGGTTTTGTGCCAAAAGTTTACATTGAAGATATTTCACCGCAACGTGATTTCAATACGATGGCTGCTGTATTTTTTCGGACCCGACGAGTTGACGCCGGTCGCATTGGGTAGCATCGGAAATTCAAACGCGATAACGCCGTGCTCGTCGTCAATGGTTGCTAGCTGGCCGCCGATGACATTTTTAATTTGATAACCCCACCGCACAAACTCAAGTTGCGCCCTGGCCGCAGGTTCGCCTTCAAGCTCGAGGGTAATTATTTTTCCACGAATATGTTGATCGACAATAACCCAGCCGCTTGAGCGCTGACCGGGCGCGATTTCTGCAACCGGCGGCGTGACCGTAAAAAACCGCGCGAGACGAAACGTCACGGTCACCGGCTCGCCGCCGACTTCGAGTGCGATGGGCCAGCGAATCAGATCGGCGCGCTCTTCGGGTTTGATTTCGAGGAGTTGATTCTGACGGCGAATCTCTTCGAGTTGCACCGTCGAGGGAAACGTCGGTTTGAAATCAACGCGCAACGGTTGCCAGTTGTCCGACTTATCTTTTCCTGGAAACGGGCGCACGCGAAATTGGAACGTCAGCAAATTCTCTTCGCGCTGCATGTGCATGAAGAGCTGTTGATCGTCAAGGCCAATCGGGCCAACGGTGAGAAAAGGCCAGTGCAATGGAATGTACGGCGTGATCTCGATCCGGCGTTCGAGCGCATGCGGCCGGATTCCCAGCAGCCCTTCATAAATCGGCTGCAGCATCATGCTCTCCGACCACGCCTGATGCGGACAAACGCCCGCGGGTTGGCACAGCTCGCCGTGCAAAACTTCTTCCACGCAACCGAGCGCACTGCGTTGTCCATCGCGCAGTGCGTTTTGAATGTGCATCAAACCCTGCAGCCAGCGGCCATAACGAAATTCCGCCAGCGCCGTCCAGCCGGTGAACAGCGGCCACACGCTGCCGTCATGATAACCCTGCGGATTATAAAACGGATGATCGTCGCCGACCAGCCGCACGCCCCAATCCGCATTGAACGCTTTGGTCGCGAGCCGGCGTAATGCTTGCACGCCGTCCTCGGGTTTGCCATAACCAAACAGCAACGGCACTGCCGCGAGCGCCGTGACATTTTCATTAAAACTGCCGTCCGCATTTTTGCCGTGATAAAAATATCCGGCGCTCTCATTCCAGAAATCTTGCTGCAACAAATTGCGCACTTTTTGATGCTGCAGAATCCATTGCTCCGCGCGAGGGGTTTTACCCAGCAACAGCGCGAGGTGTGCCGCGGTGTGCAGCGCCTCGGCCCAGCAACCGGCGAGATAATGCTCGACATGCACGCCGAACAATTTGCCGCCTTCAATCCAACCGTGGCCGACGCTCGTGTTCTCGATCAAACCGTCGCCGTCACGATCCGTCGTGGCGAGAAACGCCATTGCTCTTTCCAGATGCAACCATTCGCGTTTGACAAAACTGAGATCGCCGGCGTGATTCAAATAACGCCCCAGCAAAATGACGTACAGCGGCGTCGCATCGGCAGCGTCATAATGCGCCGCGCCGCTCGTGGTCAACTCGTGAAGAATTTTTCCATCAATATCCTGATGGCGACCGAGAAAACGCAACACCTCTTTCACGCTGTCAAAATCGCCGTAGTGCAACATCGCAAACGCCGTCCAGCAGGCATCGCGGCCAAAGAACCACGCGTAACCGGGACGGCCTGTGCTCCAGCCCTCGCCGGTGTTGGCAAACCCCGCCAGCAACGAGCGGCCGAGCGACGGCACTTCACAAACAAACGCGTCGGTTTTCAATTTCGCCCAGCGCGCCGCCGAATTAAGCACAGGATCGGGCGTATCGATCTCGGCGAATTTTTCCAGCACATGATATTTGCGCCCCGCCTGCTGCTGATAAAATTTCGGCAATTGCCCCGGAAAACTTTGGAGACATTCCTGCAGCCGCGAATCATGCGCCTCGCCGCCGAGTGCCACAAATCGCGCCGCACTTTTGCCTTTCACCTCGAGCCGCCAGTGAAACTTCACCCGCGCCCGCGAGACGCCGTTTGCCGAAATGTCTTCGACCTCGGCAATAATCGGCGGCGCTTCAAACCACGTCTCCTGCTGCCAGCGTGATCGCGCCCGCAGCTCACGCTCAAATGCCACCGCAAAGTGCGCGCGAAAGAGGCGGCGATAATCCGCAAAATGAATTTGACTGTAGCACAGGCGGCCTCGCCTGTCAACTGTTTGATATTCCAGTTTCGACAACGCCCCTTCCGGATACGGCCACATCAGCCGAAAATCCATCTCAAACGCCAGTTCGAAATTCAACTCCTCGTTTCCTTCAAACTCCCAATCCATGCACGCCAGCGGCGCTTCATTTCCCACCCAGATTTTTTCGGTGATGGCGACGCGCTCGGTTTGCCGCCGCCGCTCGAGTTGATGCGGGCGAAGGAGAACCTCGCTCTCCGCGCCGTTTTCCCACAACATGGCATTCGCCGAATTTTTGATGCGCAACGAAACATTCCGGCACAACCGCAACGGATGGCTCCAGATTTCGGTGATCGGCCCGGCCTCATTTCCCATCAGCAACATGCGCTCGCCGCTGAGATCAAAAAAATTGTTGCGTTCGCGGCTGACATTTAAATGCGGACTCACTTCGAGCCATTTGATCGGCGTCCAATTTTCCCATTGCGGAAATTCAACCAGCCGATTGTGCTTTTTAATTTCTGCAACAGCCGGTTCCCAAACCCCAGCCCGCATCTTTTTTTCATTTTTATCTTTTTTTCTTTTTTCGAGAAGATGTTGGAGGCACGACGCCGTGAACGCTTCAAGCTGCGGACGAAAGAGATTCTGCTCATCGGCAAAATACAAATACGCGCCGACGCACAACGCGCGCGGCTCGTCGTATGCCCACGCCAATTTTTGTGCCGGATCGAAGCCGATGAAATACCGATGCACGCCCCAAACTTTGCCGCGCGGCCATTTATTCGCGCCATATCCGAATCGCCAATACGGCGCACCGGCTTTCGCATTCCACAAATAAGATTGTCCGAGGTGGGAAGGTCCGAAGTCCGAGGTCCGAAGTTGTGAAGAAGAGGCCAGGGGCGAACGAAGGTGGTCTTCGCTCGTTGGCAAATGCGCGAGAAATCCCATCAATCCCCGCAACTCATATCCCTGCGGCGCAATCCATTCGTGGGGCGGGCGGCCTCGCCCGTCATAATTTCCCGCCTCCGCAATATCCGGCCACTCTTTTTCCAAACCCAGCGGCACCACCGCCTGCACCGCCGCGAGCGAGAGAAACAACCCCCCACCGCTTTTCAAAAACCGCTGAACCGCTCGCCAATTAACGACCTCAGACCTCAGACCTTGGACTTCGGACTTTAGACTTCGGACCTGCTCCGTCTCATGCCACCACAAAACATAATTGTGCCCGTTCGCCGGAAGCTGCTCCGGAAAAATCCGGTGCGCCGTCGGAAATTTTGTTTTCAGCCATTTCCACGCGGCTTCGACTTCAGCGTCGTTCGTGCCGGTGTCGAGAAAAAGAATTTGCTGCTGCGGGTGAGATACGAGCGAAGTTGATTTAACACGCCGACGGAATCTTTTGCGCACGCGGGTTGGCTCCTTCTAAAATAAGTGAAATAAGTGAAGTCGGACTTGGTCAGGGAATTTCCCTAAACTTGAAAAATTTTTGAGACCAAGTCCGACTTCGCCTACACCTACAAAACAATGACATTGTAATGCAATTAAAAATAAAAAGCAATGACATTGCAATGTCATTGCTTGCAAAGAATGCTTGCCTTTTTCGGATAACTTTCGTTTTATAAGAAATCGAAACTCTGTCGATTTTACCGGCGCCGGTTCGTTATATTGATGAGCACGGAAAAGATGGCCGTGCTCAAAACGAAATTCGTGGTGTAACAATGCCCCACAAGGGGGCAAGGCTACTTTAACATTATTATGGAGAACGAAAATGGCGCAATACATGTTGCTGTTACGCGGCGGCGAGTTTTCGGTGCACTCGCCGGAAGAGATGCAAAAAGTCTTGGAAAAGTACCTCGGCTGGGCGGACAAGCTGCGCCAAGAGGGCCGGCATCGCGCCGGTGATGAGCTTAAAGAAGGTGGCCGGATTTTGTCGGTGAAAAACGGCAAATTCGTGGTGGACGGCCCGTACGTCGAGACGAAAGAAATCGTCGGCGGGTATTATCTCTTCGAAGCCAAAAATATCGACGAGGCGACGGAAATTTCCAAAGGCTGCCCGCATCTCAGCTTCGGCGGCAGCATCGAGATTCGGGAGATTAATCCGCATTGAACGAGCAAGTGGCAAGTTGCAAGTGGGCAAGCAAAATGTTGCGTTTTACGTGCCACTTGCAACTTGCTTTATCAAATTTTGTAGAACCATCGTTACGCATTAAACTTTACTCATTACAACCGAGGAGCTTATGAGCTACTTCTCCGCCGAGTTTTTAAATTTTTTTCGCGGCTTGAAAAAGAACAACGGCAAAGCATGGTTCGACGCGAACAAGGAAATGTACGAAACCGCCGTCAAAGCGCCGTTCACGGCCTTCGTGGAAGAAATCATCACACGCATCCGCGCGGAAGATCCGGCGTTGACGATTGCCGCGAAAGAGGCGATTTTCCGGCTCAATCGCGACGTGCGTTTTTCCAAAGACAAGGCGCCGTACAAGACGCACATGGCCGCGAATATTTCCGCGGGCGGGCGTAAAAATTACGAGCTCCCCGGTTTCTATCTGCAATTCGGTCCGGAGCAGGCGATGATCGGCGGCGGTGCGTATATGCTGGAGAATGAAAGTATCTACAAAGTTCGCAAGGCCATCGTCAAAAATCTCGACGCGTTTGCAGCGCTGTTGAAAGACAAAAATTTCAAGCAAAAATTCGACATGCTGCAGGGCGAACAGAACAAGGTGATTCCGGCGGAATTTAAAGAATACGTGGCCAAGCAGCCGCTGGTGGCCAACAAGCAGTTTTATTACATGGCCGAGCTTGAAGCCGAAACGATTTTAAAGAAAAATTTGCCGGAACTGGTCATGCAACATTATTATGCCGGCAAGGCGATGAATGAATTTCTCCAACAGGCGACGCGCGGGTAAAGATGAAGCTGGATGATGTCATTGGCAAATTATAAAACGGACGCTCCAAAACCCAATTTACCGAGAACCTCATGAAAAGATCTGCCTTTTTTATCGCGTTGAGCTTTTTAACTCTAATCTCGCTGGCACCGTTAGCTGTGCGCGCCGATGATCCGCGTGATACTTTTTTAAATCGCCTGAGCGGCGTTTGGAAAGCGCAGGGGAAGGCCTTCGGCATGGAGGCGAACTTTCACATGCAGTGGGAGTGGGTGTTGCAAAATCGCTTCATCCAACTTTCGTATAAAATTGAAATGCGCGGCAAAGATGGTCAGCCGCAGGTTTTTGAAGGCACGGCTTTTTACAAACCGGTTGCAAACGAAAAATACGAAGGCACGTGGTTCGATTCGCAGCGGGCCATTCACCCCATTCAGGCGACTGCCGACAGCACGGCGCTGATTGCCCTTTGGGGAACGCCAGAGACCGAACAGGGAAAATCAATTTATCGTCTCTTGGATGATAACCGAATCGAGGTGGTGGATGCGGTGCGTGTGAAAGACGGCAGTTGGAAAGAGTTTAGCCGAAATATTTTTGCGCGTGAACAAAAATGAGTTTTTCCTCAGAACGCCTTTTCCGGACTGGTGAAGTCAGCCAACTCGTCGATCACCTCTTCCGCCATCAGTCGGCAAAAATTGTCTCGACGCTGACGCGCATTTTCGGGCTGGCGCATCTCGATCTCGCCGAAGACGTGGTGCAGGAAACGCTGCTCAAAGCGCTGCGCCAGTGGCCCTTTCACGGCGTGCCGAAAAATCCGGGCGGCTGGATTTTGCAAACCGCAAAAAATCTCGCCATCGATACGCTGCGTCGGGAGGCGTCTTTTCGCGATAAAGCCGAGGCCATCGCTTATCAGCTCGAACAGGATATGCGTTCCCAGGACGAATTCGATACGAATGAGTTGCACAGCGATCAGCTCGCAATGATGTTCACGTGCTGCCATCCCAGTTTGCCGCGCGAAGTGCAGATTGCGCTCACTTTGAAAACACTTTGCGGTTTTAGCGTCACGGAAATTGCCCGCGCCTTTCTCGCCGAGGAGGCAACAATGGCGCAGCGGCTGGTGCGCGCCAAACGCAAAATTCGCGACGAGAATATTTCTTTGGAATTGCCGGCGCCGGCGGTGTTGCACAAACGTTTTGCGGCGATATTGGAAGTTTTGTATCTGCTGTTCAACGAAGGTTATAATGCGCATGAAGGCGAAAACCTCGTGCGCCACGAGCTATGCGCGGAGGCCATTCGTCTGACTGCACTGCTGGTTGAACATCCCGTCGGTGATCGGCCCCGCGCGCATGCGCTGTTGGCACTCATGCTGTTGCAGGCCTCGCGCCTTCCGGCACGTGTTGATGGCGAAGGCAATTTGCTTTTGCTCGCAGAACAGAACCGGGCGTTGTGGAATCGCGAGCTGATTCAACGCGGCCTGCACCATCTCGAACAATCCGCGGCCGGTGAAGAGTTGAGCGAGTATCATTTGCAGGCCGGCATTGCGGCGTGCCATGCCGTCGCTCCGAATTATGCAGCAACGGATTGGAAAAATATTCTCGGCCATTACGATGGGTTGATGGAGATCAATCATTCGCCCGTGGTCGCGCTGAATCGCGCCGTGGCGCTGACAATGATCGCAGGGTCGCAGGCCGGCATCAAAGAACTGGAGAGAATCGGCACGCTGCCGCAAATGCAATCTTATTATTTATTGCCGGCGACGCTGGCGGATTTTCACCGGCAAAACGGCGAGCCGGAAAAAGCCACAGCGTATTATCAGCAAGCGCTTACGCTGGCGTGTACGGAGCCGGAGCGCCGTTTCCTGCTCCGCAAGCTTAAAGAGTGCGAAGGCAACGGTTTTTATGCTTGACTTTACTCGCGATATTCGCTATTTTAGCTCGTAGCGTTCCGGATTTTTCGGAATGGTTTTAGTCTGTCAATTTTATGTGGCCTCATTCAAAGCGTTCCCTTTTGTGGACGAAGGTATAAACCATGGCTATTTCAACAGCGCCGGCCGTCTCGCCGCGAGCAAAATTTTACCCGGATGTATACTTTCCGGAATCGGATGGGAAGCCCATGTCTGAAACCGATCTCCATCGCAAGCTGATGATCGCGCTGCTCCATGCGCTGGAAGAATTTTTTCGCGAGCAGCCGGCGGTATACGTCAGCGGCAATATTTTCACCTACTATTTGGACGAGGCGAACGAAGTGCAAAGCGTATCGCCCGATATTTTTGTCGTGTTTGGCGTGGCCAAAAAAGACCGGCGGGTGTACAAGCTGGAAGAAGAGGGCGTGGCGCCGCAGGTGGTGATCGAGCTGACTTCGGCGAGCACGCGAGTGGAAGATTTGGTGGCCAAGCATTATATTTATGCGCGCATGGGCGTGCAGGAATATTTTCTGTTCGATCCTCACAGCGACGCCTTGCACACGACGCTGCGCGGCTTCCGGCTCGAAGGCGGCGAATATACGCCGATGCACGGCACTTCTCTCGTCAGCAAAGTTTTGGGATTGGAACTGTGCGTGGAAGACCGCCTCTTGCGCCTGTATGATCCGAAGACCGGCGAGCGTTTGCGCAATCCGGAGGAAACTGAAATTGAGCTTCGTCTCGAAAAAGCCGCCCGTCGAATCGCAGAAGATAACGCTGAAGATGAATTATGGGCGCGGCAAGCTGCCGAGGCGAAAGCGGCCGAGGAATTGGCTGCGCGTCAAGCTGCCGAAACGAAGGCGGCTCAGGAGTTGGCAACTCGGCAAGCCGCCGAGGCAAAGGCCGCAATGGCCGAGGCCGAAATCATTCGTTTGCGCGAAGAATTGGCCAAGTTGAAAGGGATGAATTCATAACATAAAAAGAGTGCATGATTTTTAACGATTTTTTTCGTATATTTGCTGTCGATTAAAACGACACCAATATATGAGCAAACCCCGTCTTTCATTTAACACCGATGATACGTTCATCGGGGGCGCCCCGGACAAATTTCCCGTCACGCAATGGTCGGCGATTGTCGCGCTGCGCAGTCACGAGCCAAGCGAGCGCACGCGCGCTTTTGATGCCATCGTCGCGGCCTACTGGAAACCCGTCTATAAATACATTCGCCTCAAATGGAATAAAGCAAACGAAGACGCGAAAGATTTAACGCAGGGCTTTTTCACGAAGGCGCTGGAGAAAGATTTTTTTCAGGGCTACGATCCGACCCGCGCGCGTTTTCGCACGTTTCTGCGCACCTGCCTCGACGGCTTTATCGCCAACGAGAACAAAGCCGCGCAACGCCGGAAACGCGGCGGCGCAGCGCAAATTCTCTCGCTCGATTTTGCCGGCGCCGAAGGCGAGCTGAAATTTATTGAAATCCCTTCGCCCGATTCGATGGACGATTATTTCGAGCAGGAATGGCTGCGCAGCCTTTTTAGTCTGGCGATTGAAGCGCTGCGCGTGGAATGTGACGTCAAAAATAAACCCACCCACTTTCAAATTTTCCAACGCTACGATCTCGACGAAACGGGCGACAAGCTTTCTTATGATCAACTCGCCGCCGAGTTCAAAACCTCGACCACCAATATCACCAACTATCTCGCCTATGCCCGCCGCGAGTTTCGCCGCCTCGTGTTGGAGAAATTGCGGGAGATGACGGCAACAGATGAAGAGTTTTATCGCGAAGCGCGCGCGGTTCTCGGCGTGGACGTGAAATGAAGCGCTCGTAGTAACGCCTTCAGGCGTCCTCACTCACGAATCGAGCAGATGTTCCCCTTAAAAATTTTGTTGATTTCCCCGTCTGGAATGCTATATTGTTTGTGCGGCAACAGGCAAATTGCATTCGAATAAAACTGAATCAAGCGCGGAGCGATTTAAAAACTAATTGGGTGTTTCTCCATCATGTCATACCTATATCTCGACGAATCCGGAAATCTTGGCCATCAGTTTCAACATTCGGGCGTCTCGCGACATCTGGTGATCACCATTTTGGAAGTTCCCGACGAGGCGGCGAAGAAAGCGATTGAAAAGGCTGTGGTGAAAACCATGCGACACAAAGTGTACGGCAAAGGCAAGCGCCACCGAGACATTGTCACTGAGCTCAAAGGCGCGAAAACTTCTTTGGAGATAAAGCAGTATTTTTACCGTCTCGTCGCCGACATTCCGTTCAATCTTTATACGGTCATCCTTGATAAAAAGCGCTTCATCAATCATCTGCAATTTAACCGGAGTCGCGTTTATAATTTCATCACCCAGCTCGTGCTCAAACAGATGCCGCTGGAGCAAGCGACGAACTATGTGATGCTCATTGTTGATCGAAGCAAAAGCAGGGACGAAATACGTGAATTTGATGCGTACCTGTTAAACCAATTGGAAGCGCGAATTCCGCCGCAGATGCCTTTGATCATCAAGCACAACTATTCACATGAAAACAAACCGCTCCAGGCTGTTGATCTTTTTGCGTGGGGCATTTATCGAAAATACGAGGCAGGAGATAACGCGTGGTATGATGTCTTTCAGAAGAAAATCGTTTATGAGCAGATCTATCCCCCTCTAAATAAAAAAGAGAGTGATCCCTGAACAGTAATTTTGTCCCAGGGCTATTGCCAACCTACGGAAGGGAACACCAAGGGAACTGTACAGGATTTACACACTCTCTCAAAATAAATATACAATTGCTCAACGCAAAAGTCAAGCTTTAAAATACACGGTTCATTACCCATGTCATACCTATATCTCGACGAATCCGGAAATCTCGGCCACCAGTTTCAGCATTCGGGCGTCTCGCGGCATTTTGTGACCACGCTTTTGGAAGTTCCCAACGAGGCGGCGAAGAAAGCGATGGAAAAGGCCGTCGTGAAAACCATGCGACATAAAATTTGCGGCAAAGGCAAGCGCCATCGTGATATTGTAACCGAGCTCAAAGGCGCGAAAACTTCGTTGGAGATCAAACGGTATTTTTACCGCCAGGTTGCCGATATTCCGTTCAATCTTTATACGGTGATTCTCGATAAAAAGCGCTTCATCAATCATCTGGAATTTAACTCGAGCCGCGTTTATAATTTCATCACTCAACTCGTGCTCAAACAAATGCCGTTGGAGCAAGCGACAAACTATGTCATGCTCACCGTAGATCGCAGCAAAAGCAAGGTGGAAATCCGCGAGTTCGATACGTCCTTGTTTAACCAACTGGAAGCGCGCATTCCGCCGCAAGTGCCTTTGATCATTCATCACTACTATTCACACGAGAACAAGCTGCTGCAGGCCGTTGACCTATTCGCCTGGGGAATCTTTCGAAAATATGAAACGGGAGATGCGGAGTGGTATGACGTGTTTAAGAGGAAAATCGTTTATGAGCAAACGTACCCACTATAAAATAAAAAAGAGAGTGACCCCCGTACAGCGATTTGTCCCAAGGCTATGGCCAACCTACGGAAGGGAACACCAAGGGAACTGTACAGGATTTACACACTCTCTTGATTTAAATATACAATAGCCAAATCAAAAAGTCAAGCGGTAAATTGGGCAATATGATGCAAGATTTCTTCATCAGCTACAACCGCGCCGATAAAAGCTGGGCCGAGTGGATCGCCTGGCAATTGGAAGACGCGGGCTACGCGACGGCGATTCAAGCGTGGGACTTTCGCCCTGGTTCCAATTTTGTGTTGGAGATGCAGAAAGCCGCGACCGAAGTGCGGCGCACGATTGCCGTGCTCTCGCCGGATTATCTCAATTCGCTTTTCACCCAACCGGAATGGGCCGCCGCTTTCGCGCAAGATCCCACCGGCGCAAAAAGAACATTGCTCACGGTGCGCGTGCGTGAATGCGAATTGAAAGGTTTGTTGTCGCAAATTGTTTATGTCGATTTGGTGGGATTGGATGAAACGGCGGCGCGAGAAACTTTGTTAGCCGGTGTGCAAACCGACCGCGCCAAACCCAAGACTGCGCCTGTCTTCCCTTCGCCAAAAGCGGCAACCAGCGCCAAGCCGCCGCGTTTTCCTGCTGCGCTTCCGCCGATTTGGAATGTTCCGCATCACCGCAATCCCAACTTTACCGGTCGCGAAGCGCTGCTGCAAAATCTTCATGCGGCGCTCGCTTCTGAACAATCTGCGGCGTTGACCCAGGCGATTCACGGACTCGGCGGCGTGGGCAAAACGCAACTGGCGGTGGAATATGCCTATCGCTTTAGCCACGAGTACGAGGCCGTGTGGTGGTTGGCTGCCGAATCTCCGGCCACGCTCGCAGCGGATTATGCCGCGTTGGCGCAGCTGCTCGCTTTGCCGGAAAAAGAGGCGGCCGATCAAAATCTCGCGATCGCCGCAGTGCGCCATTGGCTCAATCATCATGATCGCTGGCTGTTGGTGTTTGACAACGCGCCGGAAGTGGAGGCGCTGCACAACTATCTGCCGCAGGCGACCACCGGCCACGTGCTGATCACCTCGCGCAATCCCAACTGGCGCCGCCTCGCCCGGCCTTTTGCGGTATCGACTTTCGCGCCGGAAGAGGCCATTGACTTTCTCTGCAAGCGCACCGGCCAAACCGACCGCCACGCCGCGGCAAAATTGGCGGAGGCGTTGGGTTATTTGCCATTGGCGCTCACGCAAGCTGCCGCCTATATCGAAGAAACCGGCAAGTCGGTGGCGGATTATGTCGCGCTCTATCAGCAACATCACCAGAAATTGTTGGGCCGCGCG
>Ga0247727_10012127_pt1 | contig 14873 bp, 11 predicted proteins | sample WisWelCaveWW1625_FD_202498 | JGI IMG/M metagenome (GOLD analysis project Ga0247727, IMG submission 202498) | Biofilm microbial communities from Wishing Well Cave, Virginia, United States - WW16-25 | ecosystem: Environmental > Aquatic > Deep subsurface > Groundwater > Cave microbial mat | place... | reverse complement strand
GTAATTCACCATCAGCAAATCGATGTTCTGATTGGTGTACGGCTTGATGGAAAACAGGGATTTTATCTTTTCGACATAGGTCTTGTCTTTCTCTTTTTTTTCCTCCTGCGCCGAAAGTACGGCAGGGCTTAAAATGAACAGGGAGATAGGAAGAATCAATCGCAGGGACTGAGGAAACGAATGTCGGTACGAGACCATTTTTTTGGTTTTTGTTTTCGATAAAGAGTGCATTCCAGTACAAGGTTAAGACCAAAAAGGCAAACCTGTGTAAGTAACGGGCCGAAAAAAAAGGTAACGGATTGTTAAAAAGTAGGAAAAATTGCCACGAATGCACGAATTTGGGATGGGCTACCGAAGATTCGAAAGAATTCCGGGTTTGATTTGCTACGAATTCACGAATTTTTCGGCCGAATCCCGTATTTATTCGTGAATTCGTGGCAAATTAACCTTGTTAACAAGTGTTTAAAAGTAAGGTGTGGAGTGAATTGATAATCCAGAAGACCTGCCGTATCTTCGGTGGCCCAAAATCGGTGGACTTGGCAAAAAAAGCAGTTGCGGATACCCCGTTGATGAAACAGTATGGCCAGATCAAGGCCAAGTATCCTGACGCGCTTTTACTTTTTCGTGTCGGTGATTTTTACGAAACTTTCGGTGAGGATGCGGTGAAAACATCGCAGATTCTCAGTATCGTTCTCACCAAACGGGGTAAAGATTCCCCGAGCGAGACCTATCTGGCAGGATTTCCCTACCACTCCCTCGATTCCTACCTTCCAAAACTGGTCAACGCTGGTCATCGCGTGGCGATCTGCGATCAACTGGAAGATCCGAAATTGACGAAGACGATTGTCAAACGCGGCGTCACGGAGCTTGTTACTCCAGGTGTTTCATACAACGACAAAGTGCACAGCGGAGCTGAAAACAATTTTCTGGCCGCCGTTCATCTGGGCGAAAATGCAGCAGGTGTAGCATTTCTCGACGTTTCCACCGGCGAGTTTATGGTCGCACAAGGATCAATTGAATATGTCGAGAAATTGATTCAGGGGTTCCGACCTAAAGAACTGTTGTTAAAAAAAGGCGCCGTGCCGGAAGCCCTGTATTCTGCGTCGAACCAGATCTACACGTTCAAATTGGACGAATGGGTTTTCGGAGAGGAATTTGCGCGCGAAAATCTGCGCAAACAGTTTGACACAAATTCGCTGAAGGGCTTCGGAATCGATGCGATGCCAGAGGCGATCATTGCAGCTTCGGCGGTAATGCATTACCTGGCGGAAACACAGCACGACCGATTGGCACACATTCGGAATATTTCGAGAATTGAGCGCGAAAAATACGTCTGGCTGGACCGATTTACCATTCGGAATCTCGAATTGCTTAGCCCAAGTCAGGAGCACGGAAAAGCGCTAATCGATATTCTGGACCACACCGTAACACCACCAGGGGCAAGGCTGTTGAGGAGATGGCTCGTTTTGCCTCTCAAAGATGAAGCGGAAATCCGCGACCGACTTCTGGTGACGACTCATTTTTTCGATCAGCCCGAATTTTCAGGATTGTTGAGCAACCATTTATCGGAAACAGGCGACCTTGAACGCATTGTTGCGCGGGTAGCCACAGGCCGCATCAATCCACGTGAAATTGTGCAGCTGAAGCGATCATTGAATGCATCCGAAGTGATCCGGAAAATGTGCAGTGCAAACGTTCCGAAGGTTCTCAATGAAATGGCCAATCGCATCGATCCCTGTCCAGATCTTTGCCGGAAAATTGAAGCGAGTCTTGTCAGCGATCCGGCACTTTCGGTCGGAAAAGGGAAGGTGATCGCCGACGGAGTCAGTGCAGAACTCGATGAACTGCGCGACGTTGTTGACAACGGAAAAGCACACCTCGACCACATTTGTGCAAGGGAAATTGAGCGAACCGGAATTTCAAGTCTGAAAATTTCGTTCAACAATGTCTTCGGATATTACATCGAGGTCCGCAATACGCACAAGGACAAAGTACCTTCGGATTGGATACGGAAACAAACGCTGGTTAGTGCGGAGAGATACATTACCGACGAACTCAAGGAGTACGAGAATAAAATTCTTGGCGCCGGGGAAAAAATCGTCTCGATTGAGTCGCGGTTGCTGGGAGAACTGATCGGTTTTATGTCCGTGTTCATCGGACCTGTTCAGCAAACTTCGGCACAACTGGCTCAACTGGATTGCCTCAATTCTTATGCAACCGCAGCGCTTACCAATGGTTATGTCTGCCCGGAAGTCAATAATTCGCTCGCTCTTGAAATCAAAGATGGCCGTCATCCCATCATCGAAAAGAATCTGCCGAACGGAGAATCGTACATCGCAAACGATGTTTTTCTCGACAATGAACGCCAGCAGATTATGATGATTACCGGGCCCAATATGTCGGGTAAGTCGGCCTTCCTGCGGCAAAATGCCATTATTTGTATTATGGCACAGATCGGCAGTTACGTTCCGGCGGTGTCGGCAAAAATCGGAATCGTGGACAAAGTCTTTACACGTGTTGGTGCGTCGGATAATATTTCATCTGGCGAATCGACCTTTATGGTAGAGATGAATGAGACCGCCGCAATTCTCAACAATCTTTCGGAGCGGAGTTTAGTGATTTTGGATGAACTGGGCCGCGGGACTTCCACCTACGATGGCATATCGATTGCCTGGGCGGTGACAGAATACCTACACGAGAACAAGACAGCACGACCAAAAACGCTCTTTGCAACGCACTACCACGAGTTGAACGAAATGTCGACTCTTTTTCAGCGCATCCGCAACTTCAACGTGTCGATCAAGGAACTCGGCAAGCGAATTATTTTTATGCGAAAACTGGTTCCGGGCGGTTCGGCACACAGTTTCGGAATTCACGTGGCCAAACTGGCGGGAATGCCGGAAGAGGTATTGCAGCGCGCCGAAAAAGTGCTCACCCAACTCGAGACCAATCATTCCGGCGATTTAAAGTCCGAAGTGAAAACGCTGGCCGAGGAAGCAGCAATGCAATTGTCCTTTTTTCAGATGGACGATCCTGTTCTGATGCAAATTCGTGACGAAATTGAAAACATCGACATCGATACACTGACACCCGTTGAGGCTCTGATGAAGCTCAATGAAATCCGGAAGGTTATCGGGGTGAAGCGGTGAGGAGTGCTAAATGGCCACGAATTCACGAATTGGGTCATTTCATTCGTGAGTTCGTGGCGAACTTTGCAGCGCTCTAATAAACAGTGAACAAATAAATTCCGTTGTCGCCTCTATCCCCCACCGGCTGCACGGCTTTCCAAAAACTTCAAAATTGTTCTTTTCGAATTGCTCAAGAATTTATCAACGACAAAATCATACAGTCCACAACGGACATCTTACTCGCTGAAATAAAAATAAACAAACCTCACGACCTGGTTTAGCTCTGATTGAAAACGGGAAGGGCTTCCATTCTGCCAATAACAAGCAGCCAGGTAACAACCGCGTGTACCGAATATACAATCCAAATCCTTGCTCTGGGGAAACGAAATTGACAAGTTCGAAAAAAGGAACTACATTGGCCTCGCTGTTTCCGTGCAAAATTTTACACAATGATCAGTAACCTTAGAATTCTAATCTCGGACGACCACAAACTGGTGCGGGATGGCATCCGGTATACACTCCGTCGCATTTACTCGAAAAGGCAAATCGGCTGGATACACGAATCCTCGAGTGGCCTTGAAACGATACGCAAAATAAGAAAATACACATACGACGTGGTACTCCTCGACATCGCCTTTCCGGATATCAGCGGTATCGAAGTGGCAGCGGAAATTATGCGCATACGGCCAAAATCGAATATAATAACGCTGACGATGCACGACGGCAACTTCGAAATCAGGTCGATGTTCAAGGCAGGCGCAAAGGGTTATCTGCTCAAAAGCACTCGCCCGGATGTGATCAAAAAGGCAATAAGCACCGTGGTTTCTGGAAAAAAATATATTTCGGCTGAGGTGAAGAGAATTATGGGTACCGGTAAGTACCATAAAATGGAAAAAGCCGAACCAAAACGGAAGGATGCAAAAAGAAAAATTACACCGAGGCAGCAGCAAATACTTCAATTGATCGCCCAGGGTTTCACGAACGAAGAAATGGCGGAAAGACTGCGTTTAAAAAAGCGGACTATAGAAACACACAGATTTGCACTGCAAAATCGTTTGGGTGTCAGAAATATGGCCGAACTCCTGGGTCTCGCTTTTAAGTTGGGCTATATAAAAAGGTGATGGGATCGATTTACCAGAACGTGTAAACGTTTTGTTTCAGCCGATTTTCCAGCTCCCTGCATTCGAACGTGTACTCACAAGGGGCCAATCCGGGCAACATATTCGCCATCCTGCAATTCAATCCGGAGAAGAGTCATCTGACTATGGCGCGGGACCAACACCACGTTCATCATTCCTGAATCTTTCCAAATCAGCGCACCGGTAAGGGCGTAAAGAGATGCGTTGACGACAGACTCGTCGACCAGATTCACCACCGCAAAATTCTCGCTGTAACTAATTTTAAACGGCAGTGCCCCAGGCGTCGATTCTTTTGGATCGGCCGGAAGTAACAGAAGGTTAAACCGGTGTATCCAGGCGGTGTCGTTTTCTGAAAAGGAAACAACTGGCGATGTCTTTAGATTTATTAATGTATTTGCCTTCAAATCCTCCAGAAGTACTTCGTATGCGTCAAGGGAAAAGCAATTAGCATTAATTGTTCCGCCACCCAATGTCATCAATGGAATGACTTGAGCTGAGTCAGGAACCGACTGGATGGAATATTCATTTTCATCATAAACGGAATAGACTTTCGAACCGATTCCTACGATTTTTTCAGCATCAAGTTCTGAGTCGAATTCGCGAGTTGCATCCTTCGTCAAACGAATTGCAATCTCATCTTCACCGAGTGACAATTTTAAAATCTGGTGAGTCAGCGCCCCTTTAAGTGCCTCTGAATTATCCCGAATGACATTTTGAGTACAGCGCAGACTTGGTGATGCCGCTGATGTCCTTACCCAGAATCCCTGACCCGAAGAAATCCACTGACTTCCTCCGTTGGTACCAATCCCACCAACATAACTGGCATAAACCTGGCTACAGGTATTAAATGTATAAATGGCGTTATTGACGTTTGTTTTTGTCCATCCTGCAACATTCCACGAAATCGTTCCGGGGAATGGATTGGAAATCAGATTCCAGCCAATATTGTCCGGCAGGCTGGCAGACGTATAGGTTACATTGAAATTAAAGGTACTTCCGAGGTCCATAGAGCCCTCCAGCGAAATTTTCCATTGCTGGGGAATTGATGAACTCGCACTGTAGAAGACACTGTCGGAATTATAGTAGAAGTATCCTTTGCCGCGGGCAAGTGTTGCAGACATTCCAGAAGGCGCCAGCCATCCCGAACTCTCACTGAACAAATACGTATTTTGCCAGAACGCGGGAAAATCAGAGCCGGGGAATCCGGTAAAGATCATATTTTCCGAAGTGCTTATCTCATCAAATGTAGCCGAAAACGGCGCTCCGTAAGTCGACCAGCCATTGCAGCGGTCAATCCATTTCTCCCAGATAAAATTTCCGGTGATCAAACCATTCTGCGACCTGCCTATCCGCCCGTCATAGGTGGCGTTATTCAACAGGGTCAATACGCCGCCGGACACATCCAGCGTTCCGTCTGTAAGGTTCAGCAAGTCCTTTATCCAGATTGAGTCGTGGGTGAAGACATCATCGTTGGTGTTAAGTACCAGATTATTGAAATAAATCTCGCCAAAGATGTGTTTGTCAGGCCCAGCCCCGGGAAATTCAGTATATCCTGTGCCGCTTTCGGAATAAAGACCGTTCACGCGAAATTCGTTGCGGATCCGAAGGCGTTTGGAAGTATTGGTGAGCGTACCGTTTACAATTAGTTTGGCCAGGTTGTCATTTACATTAAACGTGATGCTGTGGTTGACGATTGCCGTGTCATTTACGCCGGGTGCACCGTTGTCCCAGTTTGAACTGGCCGACCAGTTTCCGGATGAAACGGTCGTGGTTGTTTCCTGGGTGAAACTCCAGCCTGCCAGAACTTGCAAGAAAACAACATTAAACAATTTACACACGAGTAGTAGAATTGCGTATTAGTACTTACGTAGTAATACGTATTTTTCGGATCGGACAAATGTACGATCGTCCATAGATTCAGCCTAGTAGATCTCCAGTATTTAGATGAAAGACACACAGGAGTCGATTAACGTACTGAATTATCTGATAAATCTTAGATAAGGCGGAATAAACCAAACCGGGAAGCAAATGGATTTTCTTAAAGGTACTTTACCCAAAAAGGAGTAAGTTTTTCCTCGAGACCGAGAAGGACAGAGGGGAACGAACAAACTAATACTAACAGAAAATGTATCACTCTGATTTTTTGACGATCTTCTTGATCTGATCGAGCAAGGGTTGCAAGGTCTCGTGCGGTGTGAACCCGTCAAAGGTTTTGGTGGTGTAGGACGTTCCGTCTTTTGTAGTGACCGTGAGTTTGGCGAACGGCGAGGCATCGGTGGAACGCAAATCGGAAGGAGCTTCCAGTTCGCCAATGCTTTTGAGGGCAACTTCTTCCAGTGCTTCCCCCAGCGCTGTCCATTGCGACGACGTAACGTTCCAGGTTTCTTTTTTCGGTTCGCCACGACCGGTAAAGGTCATCACAACCGAATCAGCGGTAATCAAATAAATCGTTTTGCCCATCATCGTGGTGGACTCATACTGATAGGAAAGAATGTCCGTTGTTTTGCAGGCGGTAAGTCCAATCATCATCAGGGCGAAAAATATCAGCGGTCTGTACGTCATAATGGATTCAAAGCAATTGATGGGCCAAAGTCACTCGGTTATGAGTAAGTAGTTGTTTTTCTTGCCTTTTGAAAGCAAGACCATTTTGTTGGCAATCAAATCCTTCTCGGTAATCACAAACGCGTCGTCCACTTTGGTTTTGTTCACCGCAATGGCGCCGGCTTTCAGTTCCCTCCGGGCTTCGCTGTTCGACGCCAGAAATTCGGTTTTGCCGGCCAACGCTTCAACGATTCCCAGACCCTTTTGAATTTCGGCGCGAGGAATTCTCGCTTGTGTAACGCCCTTGAAAATTTCCATAAACTGGCTTTCGGTCAGTTTCAGAATGTCTTCGGCTGTGGATTTTCCGTATAGAATTTTTGCAGCCGACAGTACGGTTTCCAACGCTGAGATTCCGTGCACCATCGTGGTCACCTCGTCGGCGAGTTTTTTCTGCAGACTTCGGTTTTCCGGTGCCTGTGCGTGTTCGGCCTCGAGTTTTTCAATCTCCGTTTTTGGCAAAAAAGTAAACGTGCGGATGTACTTCGACGCTTCGGCATCGGTGGCCCGAACCCAGAACTGGTAAAATTCATAGGGCGAAGTTCTAGCGGCATCGAGCCACACAGCGCCGCTTTCGGTTTTTCCGAATTTTCCGCCGTCTGATTTCGTCATCAGCGGACAGGTAAACGCAAAGGCTTCTCCACCGGCCATTCGGCGGATCAACTCGGTTCCTGTGGTGATGTTTCCCCACTGGTCCGATCCTCCCATCTGCAATTTGCATTGATGGGTTTTATAAAGATGAACAAAATCGTATCCCTGCAACAACTGGTACGAAAATTCCGTGAAGGAGATGCCGGTTTCGATGCGAGATTTCACCGAATCCTTAGCGCTCATATAATTTACGGTAACGTGTTTACCAACGTCGCGAATGAATTGGATGAAGCTGAAATTTTTCATCCAGTCGTAATTATTTACGAGCTGTGCGGAATTTTCACCCACCCGAAAGTCGAGAAATTTGGAGAGTTGTTTTTGAATGCCGTCGACGTTTTTATTCAGCGTTGCCTCATCGAGCAAATTTCGTTCGTCGGACTTTCCGGAGGGGTCGCCAACCATTCCGGTTGCACCGCCGACGACGGCAATCGGTTTGTGTCCGGCGCGCTGTAAATGCATCAAAAGTAGAATCGGAATGAGACTGCCGACGTGCAGTGAATCGGCCGTTGGGTCAAATCCTACGTAACCGGTCACCCGTTCGCGCGACAGCATTTCTTCTGTACCCGGAATGATGTCCTGCACCATACCACGCCATCTCAATTCTTCAACAAAATTTTTCGGCATTGGAAATTATCGATTTGTAAATATAGGGCAAATTGGCCGAAAAATCTTCAGAGACGGGTGCTAAAGCAATTCATTTGCCAGGTTAGCAAGTTCGGAGCGTTCCCCTTTTTCGAGGCGAACGTGGGCGAAGAGAGGCTGACCTTTCAGGCGATCGATGATGTAGGTAAGGCCGTTGGATTGCTCATCCATATACGGTGTATCGATCTGGTTAATGTCTCCCGTAAACACCACTTTCGTTCCTTCGCCGGCACGTGTAATGATGGTTTTCACTTCGTGTGGCGACAAATTCTGCGCCTCATCGATGATGAACATCGAACTGGAAAGAGAGCGACCCCGGATAAATGCGAGTGCTGTAATGGCGAGCATTCCTTCCTCCTCCATCTCCTTGATCATTTTGAATTTTTTCTCGCCGACTTTAAATTGGTTTTTGATAAAATTCAAATTGTCCCAGAGCGGCTGCATATAGGGCGAAATCTTGTCCTCAGCCGTGCCGGGTAAGAATCCGATATCGCGGTTGCTCAGCGGAATGATGGGTCGGGCGAGAATGATCTGCGAATACAAATGCCGTTGCTCAAGAGCCGATGCTAATGCCAGCAATGTTTTTCCTGTTCCGGCGACGCCCTGGAGCGCCACCAGTTTAATGTCTGGGTTGAGCAATGCATCAACGGCGAAGGCTTGCTCTGCATTTCGCGGTTTGATGTTGTACACGTAATTCTTGTCAACACGTTCGATACTGTCGGTCGATTTGTTGTAACGGGAAAGCACGGATTCACTGGTTCCGTTTTTCAGGATGTAATATCCGTTGGCTATTTTTCGTGTTCCGATTACACCATCTTCAGCGATTTTTCCAGTTTTGTAAAGTGCGGAAATTTTCCTCGAGTCGATCCCCTCGATCACCGGATAACCGGCTTCAAAATTCTGGACATCCTTGACTTTGCCGGTTTCATAATCTTCGGCCTGCAGCCCGATTGCTTTGGCCTTGAGCCGTAGATTGATGTCCTTTGTCACAAGAATTACTTGCCGGTCAGTGTTGGTGTCGGCGAGTGTTATGGCGGAGTTGATAATTTTGTGATCGTTCTTGCCCCGGCCGTAAATTTCTTCCGCGTCACGGCCATTGATGAGGTTCACCATAACAATACGGATTTTACCCTTGCCCTTCCCGAGGGAAATCCAGTCGTTAAGCCCACCATCGGCAGCCATTTTATCGAGCGCCCGAATTACCTCGCGGGCCTGGAAGTTCTTCGTGTCGTTGCCGACTTTGAAGTTGTCGAGTTCTTCCAAAACCGTGATCGGAATCGCGATGTCGTGGTTCTTGAAATGAAAGACAGACTGGTGATCGAAGAGAAGAACCGACGTATCGAGTACGAATATTTTCTTTCTGGACCGGCGCGATTGCGGCATCATCGACCAATTTCCCTGCCCGAAGCAGATTAACAAGTGAAAAGGTAGGGGGATTTCAGATGCGATCCGATCGGTACCGCCCGAGTTTTCAACCGTTGAATTTTGGAAAATTGCCCGCCGCTACCAATGACGCCTGTTACAGAGGTCTCCAGTACAAAAAAAACGTCCTGATGGCTCGTCAGGACGTTTCGTGGGAAAGATAAAGTCTTTTACTGAATGATCACTTTGTGAACGCTTGTGGCGAATTCCCCGGTGACTTGAACGAAGTAAACGCCCGGCGCGATCATCGACACGTCGATCTTTTCACCGCTGGATTTTTTGCCTGCCAGAATTTTCTGACCGCCCAGATTTACGATCACGAAATCAAACATTCCCTTTCCGGCAATAGTGAATCCGGTATTCGCAGGATTTGGATAGAGTTTCCATACCGCTGAAGCCTGTTCGTTGAATCCAATTCCTCCGATGTTTTCGCACGCCGAAGTATCGCTGCATCCGTTGATCGTCACAATCACGGCATAGTCTCCGTTTTGGGTAGGCGTAAAGTCCTGATTGGTTTCTCCAGGCATTGCCGCGGATGTTGAGCAATCAATCCATTGGTATGTTGCGCCAGCCTGATCGGAAGAAAGGGTTCCGCCTGTGACTGTCACACCCTCATCCACCATCGTGTAGTTGACATCAACGACGTCTGTGTTTTCGCAACCCGTTGCAGTTACAGTTCCCGTAACGGTAAAGGTTGTGGTTCCGCCGGCTGGTGTGAACGGGACTCCGTCGGTCACTCCTCCATCCCAAACATAGGTATCGGCTCCGCCACCGGTCAGCGTAACTGTTTCGCCCTCGCAGGCGTCAACGTCTGTTCCTGCATCGACTATAGGAAGCGCATTTACTGTAATGTCAACGGAGAATCCGCAATCTGCCGGATCGTCGCTCGTGGCCGTGTAGGTTGTGGTTCCAACCGGAGGTGTAAACGGAACACCATCCACAACGCCGCCATCCCAGGTAACCGTTCCTGTGCCGGTTGAACTGGCAGAAAGTGTTACCGTTTCGCCTTCGCAGACATCGGTTGCGGAAACGGACGTAACGAGACCCATACACAATTCGGTGATGGTGATTTCGCCGTCGCCGGTATGTCCGATGGAATTGGTCTGAGCGGTTCCGGTGTTGAGGGAACCACCTCCGCCACCCCAGATGTAACCGGTAGCGGTGTTGACATACGCCGCACCCTGTCCTCCGCTGTAACCGCCGCCGCCGCCTGCACGGAATGCATTGTCCATTGCAGATCCACCGCCACCGCCGAATCCGCCGGAACCGGTAGGAATAGGATAAAATGAATCCGCTGATCCGTTGATGCCGCCGGCACCGCCATTCACAAAGGCCTTACCTCCATTTGAAGGATAGCCCCATACACCCGTTGAACCATTGGTTCCGTCGGTCAAAAATCCTCCGCCGCCCGAGCCTCCGATATTGCCAGTCAGGCAACAATCTGTGAAGCCCGCGCCTCCGCCATTGCCGGCTGTGCCACCGCCTGCACCACCGGTAGTGGTTGCCCCGCTGGTGCCCAACTGTGCATCGGTGATCGTCGCGTTATACGGTTGCGAATAACTGCTTTCGAACGATGTGCCGTCACATCCGCCACCGCCGCCGCCTGCTACAATCATAGCCGTTACAGTAGCTTGATCAACGACGAACGAGCCGCCTCCACCTGAGCCGCCTCCATTGCTGCTGCTGACGTTGATCACGCCTTGCCCGCCAACCAGCAAATCGAGTACCTGCCCCGGTGTCACGGCAAAGGTGCCGATCATAATGGCGCCAAGTCCGCCACCGTTTGCAGCATCTCCACCCTGAGCGCCGTGGACTTCAATTTCAATCGAACTAACCCCCGCCGGAACCGTGTAGGTTTGTAATGCGCCGGTATAGCTAAATGTCGTTTGTGCCGAAACTCCTGCAGATGTCAGCAATGTGAGTCCGAGCAACAAGGTTTTGTAAGTGTGTTTCATCTCTTTGTGATTTTTATTCGCACAAATATACGGTCAAATCGGCATTCGCGCTGCAGGTTGGGGCAAATTTCGTAACAGGAAAATGTTGGGTCGGAGAGGGGATGGGCGGTGTCAGAGCAGGATTGGTGATTTGTGGTTTGAATGTTCGAATGGGATTCTGCAGATGTTGCAAAAAAATTCCATATATGCCACGAATGCACGAATAAGGTGAGGCTTCGTTCGTGCATTCGTGGCAAAAAATCCTGCCTACGTCACGAAAGATTCAATAATACGTAAACCTCCGCCTCTCCAAAGTAGCCCCATCGTACGTGGTCCAGTTCCCTTTTTCATCGTACTCGTAGGAATAAGTAAACGAAAGATTTTCGTCTTTGGAGACCCAGGTACCGCCGGTGTAATTTCCCATTTCATCGTACGTTGACGTAGCGGTAACCAATACTTTTCCCTTTTCATCTCTACTAATCCAACCGCTCCTTTGACCTGCACTATCGTACGAATAGGTTGCGCTCGTAACAATCGGTTTTTTTGCGTACATATCTATAAGGACATTTTTTTCTTGAATCACTCTTCCTACGGCGTCATAAACACTCGCCACGCTTCCATAAATATCCGTGCGTTCCGAACAAAGCCCTTCCGCGTTGTATGAATACGTCACGTTTTCGTAAACTGTACCATCCGCATTTTTATATTCTTCCAAAACAACGTTGCCTGCTTCGCCATAGCTGTAGGAAACAAAACTCAACAAACTGTTGTCCCACGAAAAATAATTTCCTTCAACGAGATTGTTTTTGGCGTCATAGGTGAATTTGTAATAACTCGATACTTCTGAATCGTAAAACAGCTTGAGCTCAATTTTGTTTTGGTTTACATCATACCCTATCGTGACGGCGATATTCCACGTATCATCGGTCAAGGACCATACTTCCGTTACTTTTCCGTTCCGGTTAAAAACCATACTATCGGTGGCGTAGCTTTTTACGGTGACCACTGTCTTTATAGGTCCCTTGAACGAAATGTCGTCGTAATCGTTCTGCGCGGTTAAATGGACGGCGGTAACAGTGATCAAAATTCCCGTCAGAAATATTTTGAGCTGCGATTTTTTGGCTGTCATAACTAGTTTAGTTCGCTAACGCGATTTTCTTTTGCCCGCTTCGCAGCTCGCCTCGATGCGAAGCGGGTGAGGCGAGCCACGTCCGACGCGTGGAACTCCGATAGCCTGAACACAGGAGGCGTTATTCCGGATTTTTCCAAAGATAGTAAAGTATGTGCAATGGACGGAACCGGCCAATGGGAATGGCCTTGTCCATTATCGGTGACGCGCTTCGATCGTTTCGGATGCGGAATTTTCGCGTACATTTAGCCCCGATGAAACAGCTAAACGTCCTCACGGTTCTGGTCGGTTTACTTTGGATTAGCGCAACCTGCAGCTCGCCGCAGGAATCAACACCGGAAGTTGACCCAGGTCCGGGACCCTGCTACGCTACATCCGTGGATGACCAGATTATTTTTGGATGTCAGCCACAATTTTCCGAAAAGGGCCGGAGCCAGCTCGATGAAATTGAAAAGGACGCCAAGCTGCCCGTGCTGTTCCAGGTTGGATTCTTCGACGACACCAGTGGACAACGATGCCGTACACTTGACTTTACTTTTGAAACCACAGGTGAGGCGCAGTTTTTGATGCTGGATACCAGTGGACAAATGGTGGAGCTTATGAAACGAGTCTTCGCTGTCTACCTTTCGGAATGCACAAATACGGAGGACTATACCGATGTGTTTCTGAATTTTATGCTGGGGACGAACGAGCGGTATGAAGAATTTTTGGATGAAGAACGGTTTTTTCTCACCTTGTACCGCGACAGCGCCTATTGACGTTGGTCCCGTGCTTCGGATAGTTCTCCGACACCTTGGTTCACAACCGGGCAAAAATTCCTTCGCGTATTCGTGGTGACAAAAAATCTTCGGTGCGCGGACACGAAAACGCCCGAGTTGGTTCCGCTTTCCTTGTTAACGGAGGAGGTTCATCGGGCATTAATCCGCAGCGGGCAAAGGCAATTCCGGTTGCGATGGGTCCAGGCTGGCATTTCCCTGAAAAATGGCCTTAAGAAAACACAACTTTTTCAATACCAAATTCACGATGTGCCGGAACCAGCAGAATTCTATTGAGTTTTTCAAATAGCTCCTTCATACGGAATCCATTTTTGGCCGAAAACCGGGTTAAGTCTATCGCAAGGGAATTCACTTTCGGATGCGTTGATTCGCGGAATTGGACGTCGTACCCCAGATCAATTCCTTTGGTGAGCCGCATTAAAAGTTTGAATTCGGGTGCTTTGGTCCAGTGAATTTGAATGTTGACCGAAGCGAAGGAACTTCCGAGCGTTTCGAAATAATTTTCAATGGGGAAGGGCAGTTTCGATATCTGGCTGATTTCGTTCCGGTATGTATTTTTTGCCAGGGCTGGTACGATCCATTGAAAGGCAATTAGCTCGCAAACGATGAGTGTTGTAATGACGATAAAAAGGGGAGTGCCGAAATGATGTATGGAAGGGTCGTACAAAACACCGTGTCGAGACCTGAACACGAATTCGAATTGATCCGACAAGAAAAACACCAGTGACGCAACGAAAAGTCCGAAGTAAATGGTCAGGTGCAGCCCCGAAGGTTTTAGCCAGCCATACCATTTCGTGGTCACGAGGATGGAGCGCTTTTGTTTTTTACCTCGGTCCTTGGAGTCCGCGGCGTGGGCATTTGATTCGTGGATTTGCTCTTTCAAATCACCAGCGCGTGCTAAATTCTCTAGGTGCAGATTTTTCACAGGAATTTATTAACGTTTTCAGATAAGGACATTCACCGAAGATGATTCACCGCGGCCACCTTTTTGGATCGCCGGATTTTTTCGATGTCTTCTTTTGCATCGATCCATTCTTCTGTGAATCCGCAAGCGCCGCAGAGGTATCTCGTCACCTTGACGTGGTTCCAAATCCAGTTTCCGAGCAGAATGTTGTTTCCAGCGCCGTTGGCTCCAGCTTGTCCGGGAATCATTAAGATATCGGTGGAATTGCAATATCTGCAACAGTTCGTGTTTTTCATTTTATTCGGTGAACGTGATTTCGTCGAGATTGATATCTACTGCCTGGTATTTGATCACCGGCGGGGGGCCGGCATATCCCGGTCGTCCGGCGACTTGTCCACGAAGGCCAATGTTGCCGTCCGTGCCTTCTGGTTTTCCCGAGATGACCATTCCTTTTCCACCGCGTCCACCGCCATCACCCGGTTGACCACCGCCACCGCCATTGTTTGATAATTTCAGAACGCTCTCATATTGTTTCGCCGAGGGATCGACG
>Ga0247727_10012126_pt1 | contig 14873 bp, 10 predicted proteins | sample WisWelCaveWW1625_FD_202498 | JGI IMG/M metagenome (GOLD analysis project Ga0247727, IMG submission 202498) | Biofilm microbial communities from Wishing Well Cave, Virginia, United States - WW16-25 | ecosystem: Environmental > Aquatic > Deep subsurface > Groundwater > Cave microbial mat | place... | reverse complement strand
GAACGACACGAACCAGAGGACGCATGTTTGCACAGTTTCAGAATCTCTTGAGCAACGACATTGCCATGGACTTGGGCACCGCCAACACCTTGGTGCACATTCGCGGCCGGGGCATCGTCGTCAACGAACCGAGTATAGTCGCCGTTCGCCATTCCGATCAAGAAATCGTCGCCTATGGTACGGAAGCGAAGGAAATGCAGGGCCGTACCCCGGGCGAGATTATTACCGTCCGTCCGCTGAAGGATGGCGTGATTTCCGATTTTGAATTGGCCGAAGCGATGATTCGGCATTTCATTCGCAAGGTGCAGACCACGCGGCTCTTACGGCCGCGCATCTGCGTCGGGATTCCCTCTGGCATTACGGAGGTGGAGAAGCGTTCGGTGCGCGATTCGTGCGAGCATGCCGGGGCGCGCGAAGTCTATCTTGTCGACGAACCGATGGCTGCCGCCATTGGCGTCGGCCTGCCGATTGAACAGCCGGTCGGGAGCATGGTCATCGATATTGGCGGGGGCACCACGGAGATCGCCGTCATTTCGCTTTCCGGGATCGTCACTGACATTTCTATCCGCATCGGCGGCGACGAGATGAACGAAGCCATCGTGCAGTATTTCAAAAGAAAATATAACTTGCTGGTTGGCGAAAACAGCGCCGAGCAGATCAAATGCACCATCGGTTCGGCTGCGCCTTATGCCGAAAAAGCATCGTTGACGGTGCGCGGTCGCGACTTGGTGGCCGGCATTCCAAAGACGGTCGAGATTACCTCCTCGGAGGTGCAAGAAGCGCTGGCCGAGTCGGTCAACGCCATCGTCGAGGCCACGAAGCTGTGCCTCGAGCGCACCCCTCCGGAACTGTCTGCCGACATTCTGGATCGCGGCATCGTGCTTTCCGGCGGCGGCGCGTTGCTCAAGGGTCTGGATGAAAGATTGCGACGCGAAACCAGCTTGCCGATCATTGTCGCCGACGACCCGTTGACGTGTGTCGTGCGAGGAACTGGCAGAATTTTGGACAACATCAATCATTATCAAAAAGTCTTGACGAAAGTTAAACGCTACTAATGTCTAAAAAAAGCTCTTAACTCCGGCACTTTGTGAGCCGCTTCGCAAAAATACCCCATAAAGGCGAAGTGATTTGAAAACGGAGAGTTTGCTGTGGCGTTGCGCGAGAAATTGCTTGATAAACCAAATGAATTTTTGGTCTCCAGGCGCGATTATTTTACCCTCATCCTCGCCATCGTGGTCTCCCTGATTTTTATTTTCAATAGCGACCAGCCGCAGATCGAGGCCGTGCGCAGTTGGTTTATCGAGCAAGCGGCCGGGCTGCAGCAGCGCGTCTCTTGGTATCGAGGGTTGATTGGCCTGCGCGAGGAGAGCGACCGCCTGCGCCAGCGCGCCACGGAATTGATGCTCGAAAACGGCACGTTGCGTGAAGCGCTTTTGGAAAATCATCGCCTGCGACGCCTGTTGGAATTTAGGGAGCGCACGCCTCAGCGCCTCCTATCGGCGCGAGTGATTGCCAAGCTGGAACAGGCGGTGAATCGCGAGATGGAACTTGATGTTGGCCGGCGGCATGGGGTGGAGCGTAACATGCCGGTGGTTACGCCGGCGGGCCTAGCGGGAAAAATTCTCGCGGTACGCGAAACCACCAGCACGATGCAGGTGATCGAGAATCTGAATTTCAAGGCCAGCGCCCGGGTGCTGCGCAGCCGTGAATTCGGCATCGTCGAATTTCAAGAGCGCACGGGTTTGATATTGACTTCGGTTGCCAAAAATTCCGACGTGACGCCAGGCGACGTGGTAGTGACCTCGGAGATCAGCGCGCTGTTTCCTCAAGGCATTCGCATCGGTATCGTCAATACCGTCACCGACGATAATCCTTCTCTGTTCAGAGACATTACGTTGAATCCCGACGTTGAGGTCTCGCAGCTTGAAGAGGTTTTTGTCGTGATCTCCACGCCGCCCACCGGCGCGCCGGCCGATAGCACAAACTGACTTATGCGATTCGTCAAATACCTGCTGCTCTTTCTCAGTCTGCTGCTTTTGCAAACGACGTTGCTGCCGTTGATGTCTATTGGCGGCTTGGTGCCGGACATCGTGTTGATCGGAGTGATCATCCTCGGGATTCGTCAAGGCGCCGTGGCGGCGATCCTGGCCGGTTGTTTGGCCGGATTTGCGGAAGATGCCTTTGTCACGCGCCTGTTCGGGCTGTCTTCGCTCGCGAATGCGTTCGCCGGATTCGTGGCGGGATATTTTTCGCGAGAAAAAGTGAAGTATAATTTACAAGTCACTCTCGGCGTGGTTCTCGCCACGGCCCTGGTGCATGATGTTATTTATTTTTTTATTTATACTCTGGGAACGTCCGTAGGTTTTTTCAGGATGTTGTTGCGCTATGTGGTACCGACCTCTTTCTATACGTTGATTCTGGCATTTATCGTCCATAGTGTATGGCCGGCTGGACTCTGGGGAAAGCGATAGCGGAGTTGCGCGATGGTATTGAATGAGCGAAGCAAGTTTCTTATCTATTCGGGCTTCTTGCTGCTGGTGTTTTCGGCCTTGGTGATACGGTTCGCCTATGTCCAACTCATTCAAGGCGAGGAATATCAAGAAGCCTCTGATCGCAATCGTGTGCGCGAAATCGTCATCGATCCGCCGCGTGGATTGATTTACGATCGCTTTGGCCGGTTGTTGGTGAACAACCAACCGGCCTATTCGGTGTACGTCGTTCCCGCCGAGTTGAAAAATCGTCCGGAGGTGGTGGAGTTGTTGGCTTCCACGCTTCGCCTCACGCCGGCCGAGATCAACGCCCGCATCAAGCGCAATAGCCTCAGTCCGGTGCAGCCGGTCAAGATTGAGCGCCAGATTAGCTTCGAAGCGTTGAGCTTCATCAAGGAGCATACGCTGGATTTGCCCGGCGTCTTTTGCGGGGTGGAATCGCGACGGGAGTACCCGACGATGATTCGCGCGCCGCATCTTTTCGGCTATTTGGGAGAGATTACCGAGAGTGAGCTTTCCGGCAGCAAGTCGGCCGGCTACCGGCAGGGCGATCTGGTGGGGAAGAAGGGAATTGAGAAAAGGTACGAAGAATTTCTACAGGGCAAAAAGGGCTTCCGCTATGCGCAGGTGGATGCCCTTGGCCGCGAAGTTGGCGAGCTTGCCGAATTTCCTTCAAAGCCGCCGGTGCCGGGCAGGAACTTGTATCTGTCGCTGGACGCTTCGTTGCAGGAAGCAATCGAGATAGCGATGACTGGCCGGCGAGGCGGGGCGGCAGTGTTGAACTGCAAAAATGGCGAGGTCTTGGCGTTGGTGAGCGAGCCCAGCTATGATCCCGCGCTGTTCGCCAAGCCCATCTCGAATGCGGCCTGGAGTGAGCTGATCAACAATCCCGCTCATCCGCTGTATGATCGAATGGTGCAAAGCCTGTACGCTCCGGGATCAACGTACAAATTGGTGCTGGCGCTGGCCGGTCTGCAAACCGGATTGATCGATCCGCGCGAAAGGGTGTTTTGCCCGGGTTATTTCAAATTTGGGCGCCGGACTTTCAAGTGTCATCGCAAGGGCGGGCACGGCTCGGTCGATCTGTCGAGGGCCATCGAAGCCTCGTGCGATGTTTATTTTTACCGCATGGGCTTGAAAGTGGGGCTGGAGAACTGGTCGGCGTATTCAAGGAAATTCGGATTTGGCCAGCGCAGCAATATCGATCTCATCGGCGAGAACGCTGGCCTGGTGCCGGACGAGGATTATTTTGATCAACGCTATGGCAAAAACCGCTGGACGAAGGGACAACTGGTCAATCTGTCGATTGGCCAGGGCGATTTGTTAGTTACCCCTTTGCAGATGGCCTGCCTGGCCATGGCCATCGCCAACAATGGCCATACTTTTCATCCACGGCTGAGCTATTTGATCGAAAATCCCGTAACCGACGAAAAGATGCACGACCCGCCGGATTCACTCAAAATCGAGGGAATCAATGTCGAACATTATGAACGGGTCAAACAGGCGATGGTGCTGGCCGTGAGCGGACCTTTCGGTACGGCGCATAGCGCCATCGTGCGAGGGGTGACCACCGCTGGAAAGACCGGCACCGCGCAAAATCCTCACGGCGATGATCACGCCTGGTTCATCGGGTATGCGCCCTATGAAGATCCGCAGGTGGCCTGGTGCGTTTTTGTAGAAAACGGCGGCCATGGCGGAGCCGCGGCGGCGCCTATCGCCCGGCTTATCGTTTCACTGTTGTTATCTCAAAAAAAACTCATCGTCCCGACTTCGTCTGGGGCGGCGGATTAACCATGCTCATCCGAAGCGAAACCGATTTTCGCCAGCTCGATAAGAGCATTCTTTTCGCCATGGTGTTGTTGGTCGGCATCGGCCTGCTCGCTATTTACAGCGCGATTTCTGCCTATAACACTCCGGCGGCGCTCAAGAGCAATTTTGCAAAGCAATTCATCTGGTTTGTCATCGGCATCGGCATTATGTCTACCGTGATGCTTTTGCCGATGAAATATTTTCACAAGCACGCTTACTTCTTTTACGGCATCAGCCTTCTGCTGTTGGTTGCGGTGTTGTTCGTCGGGGGTGGCAAGGGCGTGCATCGCTGGTTTCAATTTGGGGCTCTGAAGTTTCAGCCCTCCGAGGTCGCCAAGATTGCCACGATATTGACGTTCTCGCGATTCATTTCCAGCGAGGGATGCGATCTGCGCAACTATCGGCACATGGCCATCGCCGTGGCCATCGTTTTCGTGCCCGGCGCGTTGATCTTCAAACAACCTGACTTGGGCACGGCGCTGGTGATTTTTGCTTTGGTGCCGCCGATGATGTTTTGGGCCGGGCTTTCGCCGTTCATCATATTTGTCATGATCTCGCCGGTATTGACGTTCATCTCGTCGTTCAATTACTACACGTTTTTGATCGCCATTTTGCTGATTTGCGCGGTGTTGTATTTCACACGCCGGCCCGTGCGCACGGTGATTTTCGTCCTGACGCTGAACGTCATGGCCGGCGCCTTCACCCCGGTCATTTGGAATCGCCTGCATGATTATCAACGCACCCGGGTACTGACCTTCGTCGGCCTGCAAGAAGATCCGCAGGGCACGGGTTATCAAGTCAACCAATCCAAAGTGGCGATTGGCTCCGGCGGCTTTTTTGGCAAAGGCTGGCAGGAAGGCTCGCAAACCCAGCTTCGCTTTTTGCCGGAGCAGCACACTGATTTTGTATTCTCCGTTGTCGGCGAAGAGTTCGGATTCTTTGGCGTGATGGTGGTGCTTGGCTTGTTCTTCATGCTGCTGATCCGCGCTCTGCAAATTGCCGCGCAAACCAAAAGCAAGTTCTCCTCCTTGGTCGTCATCGGCTGCGTCACGACGATTGCCTTTCACGTGGTGATCAACACCGGCATGACGGTCGGCATCGCGCCGGTGACCGGCATTCCCCTGCCTTTCCTGAGCTATGGCGGCTCGGCGCTGTGGACGAACATGGTGCTCGTCGGCCTAATCTTGAACGTCGGCATGAGGCGGTTTGAGTATTTGTGAAGCGCAATGCGGCAAATTTCAACGACACAAGAAAAAATTGTAACGTTCGTAAATTTCTGTTGACCGGTGTTTCGCAGTTTCTTATTATGCGCTTGCACAAAACGGGACGACCGGGGTAGCCGGTCGGACGGGGAAAGGGCGGGATGAACAACAAAGGGGTGTTATTATCTTCTCCTCTCTTCTCACTTCAAGCCTTTATGCAGAACTTTTGACCGACGGGACTTCTTGGTTAAATCGCAAGCCACGTTTAAACATTTTGAGATGAACTCATGAAAAGGATCTTCTTTCTTTGTGCCGTCATCTATTTCATTTTGAATATGCCGTTGTTCTCACAAAACAAAATCTTATTTCATTACCCCTTGAACAATGGAGACTTTTGGGAATACGAGGAGCATGGCTTTAGCGCACTAAAATTCTGGGTGACGAGGGAAGTCATTGGTGATTCAACACTACCGAATGGCAAAACCTACAAGACGATCAAACAGATTCACCAACGAGATGGTGTACATTTGCTTTTTCAGCGAATTGAAAATAATGAAGTTTATCAATATGCTCCCAAATTTGTACAGCCGGATTCGGTTTTGCCGCATGAACTTCTCTATTCTAAGCTTGACTTGAAGGTGGGCGATACTTGGTTGCTACCTGAGTTTCAAAACTCTACCTTGTCTGATTCAGGTTTTTACCGGGTAGAAGAAATAGCCGATACTAGCTTTGCGCATGGCCAATGGAGATATTTCGTCCTGGGGATTTACAATCTTCCGGATTCGAGTTTACACACCTCGAGTGATATTATTTTTTTAGATAGCCTAGGAGTCTTTTTCGATGGCTTCGAAGGAGGTTATTATCGATTACGCGGTGCCATCATCAACGGTCGGCAGTTCGGGATTATTACCTCTGTGAATGAGCCACCAGGACCTTCTAATATTGTCCCCGAGTCCATAGCGTTGTTTACGACATATCCCAATCCTGTCATCTCTGGCGCAAATATTCGCTTTGATCTCAATCGTCCCAGTGCAATCGATATTTCTATTTTCGATCTTTTGGGAAGACAAGTCTATGAATTCACCCACAAAAGCTATGGTGTAGGAAGCCATTTATTACATTGGAAAGCTATCGAACAATTAACCGGAAGGTCTGTTCCGAATGGTGTTTACTTTATCAAGCTGGTTACCAATTCCAATTTTTATTTTACTCGGAAACTCGTAGTATTGAAATGAATGGAGCTTTATTTCTTAAGGAGGAGATTTTATGCAAAGGCTAATGATCGCAAGTTTCGCCTTGTTACTTTCTTGGTTAGCAGGCGCTCTATTTCCCAATAACACCTGGGCTGACGTTTACCCACCCTCGTGTGGTAATGTCACTTCATCTTCTCAACCACCCTATATTGCCACATCTGACACTTTTCGCGTTTTAATTGTTTTCGTTCAGTTCCAGGATGATACTTTTAATAGCCCTCCATCATGCATATCCAACTCAACTAACGGCTGGCCGACCAGCCTGCAGACGATACCCAATTGGGCCACTGGAAACAATTTTATTCACTCTCAACCATCAACTTCATATACCTCTGGCAGCTTAAGCCACTATTACGACTTGATGTCGAATGGGAGCTTTGATTTTATTGGCGATGTATTTCCACATCTATATTTGACGCCGCAGCCCATGAGTTACTATGACGCGGACCTAGGAAGAGGACGTGGGTGGTTAAATCAGCAAATAATCGATTGGATGGATAACCACCCCACTGGCCCTGTCGATTTTGCTGACTACGATAATGATGGTGACGGAGATGTGGATATGATTCTCTTTATCTATCGTGCTTGGAATAGCCTGTTGTTTAATAATGCGGATTTTAGCGGTAAAGCCGACCTCGGATTCTCAGGAAGTATTACGCGAGATGGAAAAACCATCAAGGGTGGCTTTCCGGGCTCTGGAACTTCTCAGAGTGATTGTTACACTTTAGCCACTTGTAGAGACATTGTGGTCCACGAAATCAGTCACTATCAGTTCGGAGGCAATCATTTCGATTATATTGGAGAATTCGGTGTGCACGATGGCTTGGATGGAGGCTCTGCGATGAGTGGGTATGAACGACTGCTTTTGGGTTGGATTAATCCGACAATTATATCTTCAAACACCTCCATTACTTTGACTGACGCAGCCACGACCTCGAGCTATTTTCGTGTTAACATACCAGGTACAGGTAGCGACGAATATTTCCTCTTGGAGAACCGGCAAACGACAAGCATCTATGAACAAAGTGATAATTGTTTAACTCGAGCCGTACCCGCCACAGGTTTGATGATTTCGCATATTCGACCAAGCGCATCCTCAAAGCAAGACAGAATACGTTGGGAAGCAGCAGACAATACTTTTGCAAAGGATGGTGATCCTGGACAACCAAGCGATTCCTACAAACCCGGCAATAAAGTTCAATTCACATCTTGGACAAGGCCGAATTCAGACCGTTCAAACGGAAACTTTACAGGAATCGCGGTGACAAATGTTAATCAGTCTGGCAACAATATAACCGCTGATATTGTTATCAATTTTTCCTCTGGGACATTAACCGAGAACTCGTGGTGGGAAGTTTCTGAGTTTATCACCGGAAATGTGACGCTCAATTCCGGAAAAACTCTCACGGTAACACCCAACACAACAGTCACCTTTTCTCCGGGTGCTACTTTAACAATAAATGGCAGCCTCGTCGCTAACAGCACAAGTTCTTCTCAGCGTATCACCTTCACTCGAAGCGGCACCTCCGGCACATGGAACGGCATCCAAATCAACTCCGGCAGCAGCAGCAACGTCAGCACCCTGCAACGATGTGATGTGACCTACGCGACAACCGGCATCACCATCACCTACACCGGCAACAGCAATAATGTGACCATCAAGAAGTGCCGCCTTAGCAATAATTCCTCGCATGGCATCAATATCAACGGCAGCACATTTTCCGGCGCGACGGCGCATCCCACCGTTCGTACCAGCCACCTTCACGACAATGGCGGAAGCGGAATTTATTTGCAAAATTATGCCAAGCCAAGAATCAAACTCAACCGCATCGAGAACAATAGCTCATATGGAATCTATGGCACCGGCAGTTGCTCGGCCATCGTCGATTCCAATTATGTTTACAGCAATGCCTCTTTTGGCATGAGCTTCGTGTCCAACAGCCATGCGCAAATCAATCGCAATACGATAAAGAACAATGACAGCAACGGCGGCATCTCCGCCAGCTCCAGCAGCAACTTGGTCGCCTACTCTGGCCCGCTGAACAAAGGCCGCAACCAGATTATGTCGAATACCGGCGATGGGATTTACTCATCCAGCAGCTCGCCGAAGTTCGGAGACATCACGCTTGAAGATGGTCTGCATCAAATTCAAAGCAACACCGGTTATCAAGCCAGGCAGGTGAGTTCCGGCCAATTGAAGGCGGAGAATTGTTACTGGGGAAATGAGCTGGGAGATGTTTCTGGAAATGTTGATTATGTGCCCTATTTGACTTCCGTGCCTAATCCCGTTGGCTGGGGCCAGAGTGATACGTATGACCCATCGACGAGAGTAAATTTTAATTCCGACTGGATAAGCGAGGGAATCGATATTGATGAAAATCCGTCGATAGCAAATCCTGCGATAACTAACGACAACGCTTTTACCTTGTCAGAGTTTGACCCCATCACTTGGCAGGTTCAATTCGATGCAGCGATGAAGCAAGGCTTGGAGCAAGACGAATGGAGCGGAGTCGCCGGAGTCATCACCGAGCTGTGGCGCGAGTTGCAAGACGCGCGCGTGCCGACCGTGGATTATGTTTCGTTGGTAGAATACGCCGAAGACCAGAAGGTCGAGGCCTCCATTCGCAAATATCTGGCGCTAACGCTGGTAGAGAAAAGTTTAGCGGCGCAAGACATTACGGCAGCGCTAAATGATTTGGAGAAATATTGCCAAAGCAATCCTGCGCACGATGCCGAGCTGCTGGCGAACAGTGGCATCATCAATCTGCATTTTAAGAATGACGTTACCGCTGCGGAAAATGTGCTGGCGCAATTGCGCGCCAAGGCGATGCAGAACGATGCCGCGGCGATTGAGCAAGAGAAAATTCTTGCGGAGATGATGGCGAATTATCTTCAACATCTTGGCAATGAACCGGCTTCAAAGCCGGCGCACGGCGCCCCCATTGTTATCAACAATAGCGACAATTCATGGGCGGTAGAAACTTACCCGAATCCGTTCAATCCGGAAACGCAAATTCGTTTCGCGCTTCCGGCGGCGACGCGCGTCGAAGGTGTCATTTACAATATTGCCGGGCAAGCGATGCGCCATCTGGTTGACCGGGAATTTTCAACCGGCCAGCACACGCTGGCCTGGGATGGCCGGGATAATTTTGGCAAGACCGTGGCAAGCGGAACGTATTTCTTGTTTTTGAAAACAGGGTCGCAGCATTTCACCCGCAAGCTGCTGTTGTTGCGATAGGCGGATAAATTTCTTACTAACTGACACAGGTCGTCCTGAAGTTTTGAGACGGCCTGTGCATTTTTAAAGCCACTCAAGTTGCGCTAAATACTTCTAAATCATAGCGCTTGACTTTTGAAGCGTTGTTTAATACCTTTTATTAAAATTTTGTCAATCGGAAGTCAAACCAACAGGGTTGAGCCATGAGGAAGTGGCATCTCCGCCTCGCATCGGCATGCATTTTTGCCATTGCCTGCCAAGCTTTTGGACAGGGCGCCAACACGAAAGTCGCTCTTGGGTTGCGCGTCGGCGCGGCGCGTTTTGATGCCGATGCTAAAAAACCCGACTTCGTTCCGATGTACAGCGGCGTTCTATCTTATTCGCTCAATCCCCATTTTTTGATCGCTGCCGAAGCGGGCTATGCGGAGCTCAAGACCCAAGAAAAAGCTGGCTTTGCCTCGCGGATCATCCCGGTTGAAGCGGAGTTGGTGTTTCGCCTGCTGCCTTTTCGCAAAGTCACGCCGGTCGCCACTTTGGGCGGTGGCGGCGTCTGGTGGCGCGCCATGCAAAACGGGCAAGCCATCGGGCCGCCGGCCGCGCCAACAAAACAAGATGGGCTGGATTTGTTTCTGAAGTCGTCCGGCGGATTGACGATCACGCTGTCTCGCCAGGTGAGTCTGAACGTCGGCGCGACGTTTCGATATTCTTTGACCGACGCGCTCGATCAAATTTTCAGCGGCGACGAAAAAGACGCGGTGATCTCGATGTTTGGCGAGGTGAACATCAAGCTGTTCTCGCGTCGCGGCGAGCGCGACGACGATCGCGACGGCGTGTTGGATGTGTTGGATCTCGATCCCCGCACCCCCGAGGACGACAATGGCTATCTCGACCATGACGGGCTTCCGGAAAATGATGCGGCAAAGTCGATGGCCGATCTTTCGGCCCTGACGCCGGGGCCAAAAGCGGAGAGCGCGCCGCCCATCGTCATTCACGAGCCGGTGCGGTGGGCTGAGGCGGGCCAGCCCCTGCGGTTGCAAGCGGAGATTTTTGCGCGCGGCGCGATGGGAAAAATTGCCGTACTGCACCGCGAGCGCGGCACGACGAACTGGATGATCGATTCGATGGAAAAATCCGTGGCGAATTCTTATTCGACGGTGTTGCCGGCGCAAGCAGTTCATAAACAAGGGATGGAATACTGCATCGTGGCGGTGGATCAAAAGAAGAAAGGGCTTGGCTATTCCGGACTGCCGAATCGACCCAACATTATCCAGGTTTTGTCCAACCCGAGCCGTTGGCGAGCCGCCACGAGCTTTGTGGCAATCGCCGGCTGGGGTTCGGCGGCTTATCTGGCATTCCGCCGGCAGGAATAACGAAGGGAAAAGAGGGTATTCAAGGAGGTTCTTATGGCAATGGATCACACTGCCACAACCGGCAAGCGTGGGCGCAAGCTGCCTCGGCTGGTCATCCTGCTTGCCTGCTTTTATCTCTCGGCGTGCGGCGGTGGCCGCAACCAAGCCGAGAGTCAGACTCCCGAACAAGGTGAAGTAGACATAGACAAACTGCTGGGCACGACGGAGCAGGAGAAAAAACAATCCGCCGAGGAACAAGAGGTGTTGCGACTTCTCGGCATCAATCCGGATGAGCCATCTCCGGACTCGATGAAAATGATCTCGGCGGCCACGCCGGAAAAGGACAACGCGAACAACGCCGCGGGCGAAGTCGAAAGGCTGCAACGAGAACTGGAGGAGCGCGATAGGCAAATCAGCGGCATGCGGGCGGAACTGACCGTGCAAGAGCAGCGGCTGAAAGAACTGGAATCGCGGCCCGCCCGTAAAGTGACGCCGGCGACACGCGTGTCGTTGCCCGGGGTGTCCGGCGAGTATCGCGAACGCTACGAACGCGCCATGCGATTATACAATCAGCACAATTATCGAGAAGCGCTGGCCGCATTTACCAGTCTGTTGGCCACGGATGATAAAAATTCCCTCGCCGACAACGCACAGTACTGGGTTGGGGAATGCTACTACGGCATGGGAAACTACAATCAGGCTGTTGCGGAATTTCAAAAGGTGCTCTCGTTTACGCGCTCCAACAAGAGCGATGCCGCCTTGTTGAAACTCGGCTTGTGTTACATTCGTCTGGGCGATCGCTTGCAGGCGCGGAGCGAGCTCGAGCAGTTGATTGCCAATTACCCGAATAGCGAATTTGTGAGCAAAGCCAGAACATTCTTGAGCCGGATTTGACCTCCGGTTCACAGGAGGCACACGGCGGTTTCGTGAAGTTCATCTAAAGAATTTTCGACACGTTTCGCGATACGAGAAGGTGGCGAGGTGCCACCTTTTTTTTGGAAATTTTCATTTGAATTGCTTGCGAAGAATTGTAAATTTATACTGAAAATAAACTGACCGGTTACTTGTAAATCTCCTTGTTTAGGATTCCGTCACAAAGGTGAAAAAGTGATCGGCGCCGTCTCTGCCCGCCACCGGAATGTATTGGAGAAGCGGACTCCGCCCCGCTTCATATGAACGAATGAAGGCGGAGCGGAGACGGGTGAGTTACCCTTGAGCTAATCCCTTTCAATTATGCCCGAGCTTCGCAAAGATCCGATCACCGAACGCTGGGTCATTATTTCCACCGAACGTGGCAAGCGACCTTCTGACTGGCAGCCCGATGCAAAGGTGAAGGGCGGCGGATTTTGTCCCTTTTGTCCCGGCAACGAAGACAAAACCCCGCCAGAAATTCGCGCGGTGCGCCCCGGTAACACACCGGCGAACACGCCGGGATGGCAAGTGCGAGTGGTCTCCAACAAATTTCCGGCGCTGCAGATCGAGGGTGAATTAAATCGTCGCGGCGAAGGCTTGTATGACATGATGAACGGCGTCGGCGCGCACGAAGTGATTATCGAAGCGCCGGAGCATTCGGCGGAACTGGCGAACCTGGACTTGCCGAACGTTTATGAGATTCTGCTGTCTTATCGTGAGCGCATTCTCGACTTGAAAAACGATCCGCGGTTCAAATACATTTTGATTTTCAAGAACCACGGCATTGCCGCCGGGGCCTCGCTCGAACACTCGCACTCGCAGTTGATTGCTACGCCGATTATTCCCAAGCGAGTCATGGAGGAGTTAGAAGGCGCGAAAAAGCATTTCCATTTCAAGGAGCGTTGCATTTATTGCGACATCATCCGCCAGGAGATGCATGGTGGCAAACGCGTGGTGGTTTCGAATGCCGGCTGCGTGGCGATAGAGCCGTTTGCGCCGCGCTTTCCGTTTGAGACCTGGTTGTTGCCGGTGCGGCATCGCTCTCATTTTGAGAGCATGGACCTGCAGGAGTATCATGGTGTGGCCGCGGCGCTTTGCGAAACGTTGCAACGCCTAAACAAAACCCTGGAAAGCCCGCCCTATAACTTTATTCTTCATACTTCCCCGATGCAGGATCCGGAGGCGCCGGAATACCACTGGCATTTTGAAATCATTCCGAAATTGACCAAAGTCGCAGGCTTCGAGTGGGGCAGTGGATTCTACATCAACCCGACGCCTCCGGAGCTGGCGGCGCAACATCTCCGCGATGCCCAGGGGTGAGACGTTGGGCGGTGTTGATAAAAAGGAAAAGTGACGGAGAAAATGAAAAATAAGTTTAAAATTTTTTACGTATCGCCGGAAGTGGCGCCGTTTGCCAGCAGTGAAGATCTCGGCGATGTGGCCGGGGCGCTCCCCAAGGAATTGAAAGATCTCGGCCACGAAGTGCGGATGATGATGCCGAACTATCGCGCCGTCAACGAGCGCAAATACGTGCTGCGCGACGTCATCCGCTTGAAAGACATGTCCATCGAGATGGATGGCCAAATTCTTCGCGCCAACGGCAAGTCGGCTTTTCTACCCGATTCAAAGGTGCAAATTTATTTTCTCGACTACAAACCGTATTATGATCGATTGAATCTCTATTATGAAGGACATGCGCATCAGGGCTATGTCGATAATGCCGAGCGCTTCATCTTTTTTTGTCGAGGATGTCTGGAGACCCTCAAGCTTTTGCATTGGCAGCCGGAGATCATTCATTGCAATGACTGGCAGACGTGTCTCATTCCCTATTATCTGAAAACGATTTACCGTGACGATCCCTTCTTTAAGAGTACCAAAGTCTTGCTCTCCGTGCATGATACGTCGCAACAGGGAGTATTTGATCCAGCCATTGTCCGGAAAGCCGGGCTTTCCGAAAAGCATATCGCGCCCGGCAGCGCCGCCGAGTTGTCAGGAAAATTCAACTTTCTCAAAGCGGGCTTGGCTACGGCCGATTTGATTTCCACGGTCAGCGAGACTTTTGCTCAGGAAATTCAGACCAGCAAAGAGCACGCGTACGGATTGGAAAAGTTTCTGCGAGAGAAACGCCCCAAGATTGTCGGCATCCCCCACGGCGTGGATTACAATGCGTGGAATCCGGAAACGGATACACATCTTGCCGCACCGTACAGCGCCGCTCATCTCTCAGGAAAAACCGCCAACAAGCAGGCTTTACTCAAACAGGCCGGACTTGACCCGCATGGTCAAGGCGCTGTTATCGGCATGATCACTAGTTTACGCGAAGAAAAGGGCATTGACTTGGTTCTTCAGGTTTTTGATAAAGTAATCGCTCTGGGAGTGAAGCTAATTCTCATCGGTTGGGGCGATGAAAAGTATCAAACGTTGTTGGCAAAAGCCGCAAAACGGCACGCCAAACATGCCGCCGCGATATTTCGCCGTGATGAAACGCTCACCCACTTGCTGCTGTCCGGAGCGGATATGCTGTTGATGCCTTCACGCGTCGAGCCGTGTGGCACTTATCAATTGTATGCGATGGCTTATGGCACCGTTCCGATTGTTCACGCCAGCGGCGGCCTCGTCGATACCGTTGACGATTATGATCC
>Ga0247727_10012125_pt1 | contig 14874 bp, 4 predicted proteins | sample WisWelCaveWW1625_FD_202498 | JGI IMG/M metagenome (GOLD analysis project Ga0247727, IMG submission 202498) | Biofilm microbial communities from Wishing Well Cave, Virginia, United States - WW16-25 | ecosystem: Environmental > Aquatic > Deep subsurface > Groundwater > Cave microbial mat | place... | reverse complement strand
ATCATCGTGCGCACCGGGATTACCGGACATGCCCAGGTGAATTACACGCTCGGCCCGGACTCAGGCAATCAAGTGATCGAAGCCAACTTTGCCGCGAATACCGGCCTGCCGGCGACTTTTGATATTGTCGCCATCGCGCGCGGACAGCGACCCACCTCTCTCACCGGCATCGTCCTCGATAATTCCAATCAACCGATTCAAGGCGCGACCTGCATTCTGCAAGTCGGCGCAGCCAACCTGCCGGCGGTGCGGTCGAATGCGACCGGCCATTTTGCTTTTGTCGGCATTCCCGCGGGCGCGGCAAAATTGTACGTGGAGGGCTCGACCGCAACCGCGGTCAATGGCGTGGCGGTGCCCGATAGCAGTTTTCCGACGTTGGAGTTCGAGCCGGTCATCGTTCCCGGCGTCGAAAACAAATTGATGATGCCGGTGTTGCTGCCGCCGTTGAATCCCAGGAATACTGTGCTCTACGATGGCACGAAAGACGTTGAATTGACCACGGAGGGCATTGCCGGTTTGCGCATCCGCATTAAAAAAGGCTCGGTGACGTTTGCGGACAGCACTTTGCCGAGTCCGGGCAAACCCATGCGCTTGTCTTTCAACCAGGTTCCTTTTGGCAATATCTCCATGCCGTTGCCCGACGGCGCCTCCTCGCCGTTTGCCTGGACGGTGCAGCCGGGCGGCGCGCATTTCAATCCGCCGGCGCAAATCATTATGCCCAATATGTCGGGTTCGCCGTCGGGTTCCGCGGTGCAATTTTTGGGATTCAATCACGACACCAACCGCTTCGAGATCATCGCGACGGGCAGTGTCACGGCCGACGGCCAGCTTATGGTGAGCGATCCCGGCACTGGCATTACCACTGCCGGTTGGGGCGCATATTGCACGCCGGGTGTCATTACTGACCAGTGTTATCCCAGTGGGGCTATTAAAAACCCAGACTACAAACCTAAGCCCGGAAATCAAGAACCACCATTAGCTAAATGTAATCAAGATGCGTGTAGTCGTTGTCAGCCTGAGCCCATGGATCCGGTTTATTTGTTCTCCGGCGAGTTTCATGAAACAGTCGAAGATCTGCGCATTAAAGGCCGGGGCATGGATTTCATTTGGGCGCGCAAATATCGCTCGCAAGTCGGCCCCAAAACTGCGCAGGGCAACGGCTGGGATTTTTCTTACAACATTTTCGTTCAGGAAGAAGGCGAAAGCGTGCGGCTCGGCGACGGCAACACGCGCAGCGATCTTTATCTGCCCGAAACCGATAGCACGTGGACGCGCGGCGAGCAATTCCGCCAGTTCAAAAAAGGGCCGGACAGCACGTACGGCCTCACGTTCGAGGATCGCGGGCAATGGCAATTCAACCCGCTCAATGGCCGTCCCGCTGCTGGTAAAATTAGCCGCATCGTTGATCGCAACGGCAACCGCTTGACTTTCTTTTATGATGCGCAGGGGCGGCTCAGCAGAATTCGAGAGACGCTCGATCGCGACATCTTGATTGCGTATAACGCCGATGGATTCATTTCAACCGTGACTGATTTTGCCGGTCGAGTTGTGCGTTATCAATATTACGGCCGCAACGAAATCGGCGGCAGTTTCGGCGATCTCAAATCGGTGACCACGCCCGCGGTGACCGGCACGCCCAACAACAACGATTTTCCGAATGGCAAAACCACGAGCTACACGTACTCCACCGGTTTTGCCAACGCGCGGCTCAATCACAATCTGCTGACGATTACTGATGGCCGGCGCAACACCTATCTCAACAATATTTACGCCGCCGTCACCGATTCCAACGACCTCAATTTCGACCGCATCGTGCGGCAAATTTGGGGCGGCGATACGCTCGACGTGACTTACGTTCGCCAGCAGCCTTCGCTGCAAAACAATAGAGCGGTCATGAAAGTGATTCTCAATGATCGCGTCGGCAACGTGAAGGAATATTTTTACGACGTGCGCAACCGCGGTGTTCTGATGCGGGAGTACACCGGCCGCGCCAATCCGACGCTGCCGACGACCGAGACGGCCAATCGTCCCACCGGCAAGCTGCGGCCAACCGATCCGGACTTTTTTGAAACGCGCTATGAGTACAATTACGACGGCATGCAAACGCGCATTATTCATCCCAACGGCAACAAAACGGAAAATGTTTATGAGAGCGAGATAAACCCGAGCGCGGCGGCGCGGGCGCGCGGCAATTTGCGCGCAACGCGACGGCTGCCCGGAACGCACCCGACGGTGGGCGATCAGGCGATCATTGCAGAGCGGTTCGAATATGACACCGATCTCGCCGGATGCTGCGGCTTTAACTTCGTGACCAAACACGTCAATGGCCGCCGCGATTCGACTTTGCACAAGTATGATGAACGCGGCAATCGCATTCATACCCAGCATCGTATTCCCACGATTGTTGAAGATTTTGCATACAACGAGTTCGGCCAAATGACCGCGCGGGCCTGGCCGGACAACGGCAGCAACCATCGTCGCCGCGATGTTTTCACCTACTACGGCGCCGGCCCACAACGAGGCTATTTGCGCTCGGAAGTCGTCGATTCCGCCAACTTCGCGCTTACCACCATCAACGAATATGATCGCGTCGGCAATGTCATCCGCGTGATCGATCCGCGCGGCCATGATACGCAATATGCCGTTAATGCCCTCGATCAAGTGGTGCGCGAAATCTCGCGCGAAGTCGCGTTGGGAAATGGCAAGCGTGTTCGTTATTTGCAGGATACTCACTATGACGCCAATAATAACATCGTTCGCCGCGACATACAGAATGTTGATGATCGCGGCAATGTTGTGGCAACGAATCCTTTTTTCACCACGACGTATGAGTACGAGATTCTCAACAACGCAATCCGCATAACGAGAGAAGTTGATCCGCAAAACGGCATTGTCACGGAATACGCCTACGACAATAACCGTAACCGCACGCTCATTCGATACGGTGAAGCAACGGCGGGCCGTCAATTGGCCAACACGGTGCGCACGATTTACGACGAGCGCGATTTGGTTTTTCGCGAGATTCGCGCTGCCGGCGATCCCAAACAATCCACCGAGCAATACGATTACGACCGCAATCGCAACCTCGTCGCCCGGCGACACGGTATTGAGGCGTCGCCACGCGTCACGGCTTCCGTTTACGATAGCTACAACCGTCTGGTCTCATCGACTAATCCGATGGGCAATGTGGCAATCTTTAACTATGACGCGAACAGCAACAGTATACGCTCGCGTATTCGCGGTGAGTTGACCGACGTTGCCGGCGGTGCCAACAATGTGCTTTTAGATAGCATGACTTACGTTTACGACCCGATGGATCGCCTGACGAGTACCGAGGTGGCATTCTTCGATACCGATACACACATTCCCATTGACGACGGTAAAGCGGTCACGCAAATGTTTTATAACGCCAATTCCCAGGTGATTCGTGTGGTGGATGACAACAATCACGCCGCGCGAATCAGCTATGACACGGCCAATCGCCAAGGTATTGTCACAGATGCGAAAGGCGATACGGCGATCTACGCGTACGATGCCAATAACAATGTCATCTCTCTTACCGAAGTTGAAAAATCCGATCTGGGCAATCCCAGTGAGACGTTTGTAACAACCAACGCTTATGACAATCTTGATCGCGTGATCAAAACCATGGACAATATTGGCAATATCAACGAATTTGGCTACGATTCACGGGATAACCATAAGCTGCATGCAGACGCCCGTCGCTCTGCGCCCAACACATCCGGCAACAGTACCAGGATGGATTACGACGGTTTCAACAGGCTGAGCAGAACTGTGCACTATTTAACCAACAACGGCATCGGCAGTGGCGCCGTAATCGATTCCATTGTGACGACGCAGGCGTGGGATCACTCCTCGCGCTTGATTGCACAAACCGATGACAACAACAATTCCACCGCTTATTCTTATGATGCTTTGAATCGTAGAATAGCCACCACTTACGCCGATGGCACGATACACACAGCAGCTTATGACGTGCATGGTAATCCGACCACGATGACCGATGCCAATGGCAGCGTGGTCACTTGCGCTTATGACTCGAATGATCGCTTGACTCGAAAGGTCATCACTCGTGGTTCGGAGGTGCTCGGCACGACTTTCGAAGACTTTAAATATGACGGTCGCTCGCGTCTGATGTTGGCGAAAGACGATGATTCCGAAGTCACGTGGAGCTACAATTCACTCTCACATGTCACGCGCGAAACACTAAACGGCCAAACGACAACCAGTATTTATGACGGTACTGGCAATATGCGTTCATGCACTTATCCCGGCGGCCGAAAGATTGTGACCACTTATGACGAGCTTGACCGGAAAAAGCTCATTGTTGATCAATTCGGTCGCATCGCAGAGTATAAGTACATCGGCCCAAGCCGGGTGGAACAGCGCGACTACGCCAATAGGACGCGCTGTGATTACCAGTATGACGCCATCAAACGTATCATTGGCACGAGGCATACGTTCGTGCCGTCGCAAGGCGCGCCAATCATTTTTGATAAGCGCGAGTACGCCTGGGATCAAATGGATAACAAGGCCTCACGGCGCGATAGTCTTTCGGGGTTGACTAAAAATTACGCCTATGATTCCATCTATCGCTTGGTGCAGAGCCGCAAAGACGTGCCCGGTAATCCGAGTAGCACAATTGGCTATGCGTTTGACAATGTCGGCAATCGCACCACGGTCACTGGCGGTCCTGACCCTGGAACGTACTTCATGAATCCGCAGCGACCAGAACCGGCAGATTTTCAGATGAACCAATACACTGCAACGTCTTTCGATGCCAGGCTGAATGATACAAACGGAAACTTGCTTCGAGTCGACAACAGCTCACCCAAACAGCGAAATCTTGTCTATGATTATCGTGATCGTATGATTTCATATACGGATAGCTCTACCAGTGTGAAGAGCATGTACGAATATGATGCGCTGAATCGCCGTATTGCCAAAGTTGTGAAAAGAAATAATATCAGTACGACGACGCGCTATTTCTATCATGGTTGGCAGGAGATCGAAGAACAGAATGATGTCGGTGCCACGGTGGCCACTTACGTATATGGCCTTTATATTGACGAGGTGCTGAACATGCAACGCAACAATCGTGATTTTTATTACCACGCCGACGATCTCTACAATGTGAGGAAGGTCACGGATTCCAATGGAAGCATCGCAGAGAGCTACGAATACGAAGACTACGGTCTGCCGGCTGTTTATAATTCTTCGGGAAATTTGATCGCCTCATCGGCTATTGGCAATCCCTATCTATTTACGGGGCGGCGTTGGGATGACGAAACGCGATTCTACTTTTATCGCACGCGCTATCTCGACCCCCGTGCTGGGCGCTTTTTAAGCCGTGACGGCATTGGCATCTGGGGAGATGCACGGAATTACGGAAATGGCTACGCTTATGTTGGCAACAATCCTAATTCCTTTACCGATGCAATGGGAGAGCTAATTACCGGTGACGATTATAGGTATTTGAAACGTAAGCTTCGCAATTACGGCTTCGGTAAGGTGAAAGATTGGTTAAATGGAAAATATGAAGGCTATCGAGGCAGGCTCCAAGATGCTGTTAAAGAGGCTGCTATGGGAGATTCTCCCAGGATGAAACAATTGGAGGAAAAGTGGAAAAAATATAAAGGCATCTATGATGACTACAAAGGCGCCTATGACTACTACAAAGGCAAATGTGACAAAGTAGTTGAATGCTATCAAAGCTATCAAAAACTTAAGGAAACTTGGGAAAAATCTAACGTGGTCGGGGAGCAAAGAAGGGAAGAGGTTGATGCGGTCACAATAGTAAATGAGTCAATTGCGCTGGGTTCTCATGAAGCAATGGCTGAACGCGTGCGCAGCAGAGCTGGGTTCGGTCGACCCTATGAAAAAAGGCTCAGAAAAGATGCCGGAGTATCCGCCCGACTTTTGTCGAATTGTGTGGGTAATATTGTCCCGGTCTTTAAGTTCATACCGGGAATCATCGATTGGCTTTATCCCGAATCTCCGGATGAAGAACCGGTGCCGGAAGTAAAAGTGCCAACCGTATCACCAGGAGAAAGTGACGAGGCTTTCTGGGAAAAAATATCTCTTGAAGACCGCATAAGAGAAAGAAATTGGTTGGAAGGCAAGTACGGAAAACAGGATCGGTTTTACCCAATTAGCCGATAGGATCGGTCTGTGTTTTTTATGTATTCACATAAACGTCAATTCTAGGCATTTTCACATTCCACCCTAATGGGTTGGAGCTATGACAAAAAATAGACCCACATTAAGAGCAAATTGGGCCGTTGCCATCTTCGTTGCGGCGTATTTCCCTTTGGCCATCGCACCGGCTCATGCCCAGCTCGACGAGACCTGCAAAATAACCTGCAACGGCCGCACGGTGGATGTCGGCTTTGGCGGCGAGTTCACGATTGCGGGCATTCCCGCCGGGCCGGATTTGTTTCGGGTGTATGCGATTTGCACGAAGGACGGCAAAACGCGCTATGGCCGGTCGGGGTTCGTTCAAATCATCGACCTGCGCACGTTTGTGATCAGCGAGTTGGATATGCAGTGGCGCGACATGCCTTTTCCGACGCCGCGCTTCGTCAATGCCAAGGCGGATAATCCGGTGCTCGGCTTGCTCGGCCAAACCACGCAAGTGCGGGTCAATGTCTTGTTTTCGGATGGCTCGCAAAAGGAGATCAACGCCCGCAGCTTTGGCACGACGTACCGCACGAGCAATCCGGCGATTGTCACTGTTGATGAGAATGGCCGCGTCACCGCGCGCGGCACCGGCATCGCGTTTATCACCGTCACCAATGAGGGTGTGACCACGGTAACAGATGTGACGGTTGCCGCTTCGGAGCTGCTCACGACCGTTGAGGGCGTAGTGGTTCGCGAAAATGGCTCGCCAGTCGCAGGCGCCATTGTTATCGCATCCGCTTTTAGCAGCCGGGACACCACCGCAGCAGATGGCACGTTCGCCTTCACCGGTTTTTCGACGCGCTTCGAGCCGATCACGGTGACGGTTTTGCTGACGACCAACAATCCGCCGCTGGTGGCGCGCGTCAAAAATTTCCGGCCGATTCAAAACGGCGTCACGGATGCCGGCACGATTACGCTCACCGCGGCGCCGAGCAATTTTGTTTTCTGGGATGGGCCAAACAACGGCACGTGGCACACGCCGGCCAATTGGAGCAACAACGTCGTGCCTGGCCCGAATAATGACGTCATTATCGACGTGCCGGGAAATATCACCGTCCGGCACACACAAGGCACGACGGGACCCGGTGTTGGTACGACTTCGATCAAAAGTCTTTTGTGTTTGGAATCCTTTGAGCTTTCCAACGGCACGTTCATTCTGGCCGAAGATTCCGACGTCATCAACAACGTCACGTTCTCCGGTGGTGAGTTGCGCGGCAATGGCGATTTCACGGTGACGGGCTTGCTGACATGGGCGGGCTCGGCGGGCTCGATTGACCCAGCCATGCGCGATTCCAGCCGGACGATTGCTTATGGCGGCATGAATATCAGCGGCTTCCAAAAGTCTTTTTTTGATGGGCGCGACATCGACAATGTTGGCACGGCAACATTGAGCACTCTGCTGATCGGCCGCACGGGCTCTTCTTTTAACAATTTGAAGAATGCGACATTCATCGCGCAAAATAACGCCAATACGACTCTTGGCACGTTCAATAACTCCGGCACGTTCATCAAGTCCGGCAACGGGACTATGACTTTTAATGGCATGGCTCTCAATAACACGGGCACGGTTGATTTGCAAAATGGCACCCTGACGTTAGGTGGAGGTTCGAACGGAGGCGCCAGCGCAGGAACAATTAAAGGAACGGGGCAAGCGACGCTTGAATTTGGCATAGGGCCGGCATATACTTTCAGTCCAACGGCAACGATTTCCGTGCCCCACATGATCTTTCGCGGTAGTACCGTAAATATCGGCGGCAGCTACGAAGCCACACGCAGCACCTCGATCAACGGCGGGCAGGTCAATTTTATTGGCCGTGTGATCAGCTTGAGCGACTCGGTGACGATCAGCGGCAACGCGAACTTCAGCACTCTCGAAGGCGTCGTTACTGCGAAAAAAGTTATTTTCAGCGGCGGCACGCTGACCGGCACAAGCGAATTTAGAGTTACCGGCCAACTCGATTGGACCAACGGCACGATGACGGGCACGGGCAGCACAACAATTGTTTCTGGTGCGGTCATGAATATCAGTGGCACCAATATAAAATATTGGTCACAACGCACCATCAATAATGCTGGCACCGTTACTTGGACAGGCAATAGCGAGATCTCCTCTGGCTTCAACGCGACTTTTAATAACTTAGGCGGTGGTAAATTTGATATTAAAAACGATCCATTTCTAAGTGACAATTTTGGATCCGCATACAGAACTTACCCCATTTTCAACAACGCCGGCAGCCTCATCAAATCTGGTGGAAGTGGCAAGGCGCTTTGGGTAACTTTCTTTACCAACACCGGCACAGTCGAGGTGCGAAGTGGAACGCTCTCACTTTACCCTTTCGGTGGTACCAGCAGCGGCAGCTTCACCGGCTTGGCCGGAACGACGCTCGAATTTCGGGGAATCACTCACGATTTCAGCGAGACCTCCAATATCACGGCTGCGAACGTTACTTTCAGTTCTGGCACATTCAATATTTACGGCAGCTATAATGTCACCGGCAGCACTGTTGTGAACGACAAGGTCAACTTTGCCGGCCGCGTCTTACGCGCGGGCAACAAGCTTACCATCCGTAGCGTCACGACGAGTTTTACCGGCAGCATAGCCAGCCTGAGCGATTCCGTTATTATCAACGCCGGCACGGTGAATTTCAGCAACACCGAAGGCAGCATCAATACCAGGGTGCTGACCTTCACCAACGGCACGCTGACCGGCTCAAGCGATATTGTGGTCAGTGATCTGTTGACTTGGGATCAACCGCAGTTCGGAAACCCTTCCACGATGAGCGGCAGTGGGCGCACCATTAGCAACGGCAGAATGGTCATCAGCGGCTTCTTCGATAAAGACCTGAGGCGCAACCTGGATAATGCCGGTATTGCCATCTGGACCAGCATCACCAGCATCGGCGGCATCAGAATCTATCAGGGAGCAGTTTTGACTAACTTGGCGAGCGGAAGGTTCGAGGCGCAAAACAATGCTTCGATTTCGGGACCTGGAACAATCAATAATAACGGCACATTTATTAAATCCGCCAGCACCGGTACGACCTCCATTAACGGCGCGAGCTTTAACAACACTGGCACAGTCGAGGTTAGAACCGGAACACTTCAGTTCGTGAGCGGCACTAGCACCAACAGCCGCAGCTTTACAGGATTAGCCGGAGGGACGCTTCATTTTCGAGGCGGCACTCATAACCACAGCGCTACTTCCAGTATTAGCGTTCCAAGAGTTATCTTTGGAATATCAAGCGCTGTAGTGAATATACAAGGCCGCTATGATGTCGCGAATCTCACCCAAATAGGAAGCAGTACGGTTAATTTTACCGGCAACGTGGTCAATGTCGGCGATACGCTGACCTTTAACAGCGGTACGGCTAACTTCAACAACGCTCAAGGGAACATCAAGACGAAAATACTTACAATGAACGGTGGCACAGCGAACTTCAGCAATGCAACAGGCATGGTCGATGTGACCTCGCTAACACTCAGCAACGGCGAGTTGACCGGAACAAGCAAGGTCACGGTCAGTGGTCCGCTCACGTGGAACAGCGGCACCATGAGCGGAACTGGCCGCACCATCGCAAATGGCGGCATGAATATCAGCGGTGCCGGCTTCAAAGTCTTGCGAGTTCGTAACCTCGATAATGCCGGTGCCGCCATTGTCACCAGCACGGCTAATTTCAACGGTGACGAAGGCGGAACGATCAATAACTTGGCCGGCGCCACCTTCGATGTTCGCAGTGATATAAGTTTTCCGTGGCAGGGTTTTCGGAGACCATTGCCGATTTTTAACAACGCCGGTACCTTCATCAGATCCGTTGTGAACCAAAAAACTAATTTTGGTTTCATTTTCAACAATGCCGGTATCGTCGACCTGCGAACCGGAACGCTCGCTCTTGGGGGCGGTGGAACGAGCAGTGGTTCGTTCACAGGATTGCCGGGAACGAACCTTGAGTTCACTCTTTTTAGCGGCAGCACGGGCATTAATAATCTGACTTCCACTTCCAGCATAACAGTTCCCAATGTCACCTTTTTTCAGGGGACGATAAATATGGCCGGCATCTACAACGTGGCGCGCAGCACGACGATAGGCGCGAATCCGCCCACAGTCAACTTCACCGGTAGCGTGCTCAGCGTAGGTGATTCACTTGCCATGAGCGGTAACGGCACGGCGAACTTCAGCAATACCGAAGGCCGGGTTGCCGTGAATAAGCTCAATTTTACGAACGGCACGCTGACCGGTTCGAGCAATGTGACGATTAACAGCCTGCTTAATTGGACAAGCGGGACGATGAGCGGCACGGGGAAAACGACAGCGAACGGTGTGACCACCATTAGCGGTACACAAACCAAAACACTCAGCGGCCGCGCGTTCGACAATGCCGGCAGTCTCACGTGGACTGGAACCGGCAGCATCAACGCCATACAAAGCGCGCCATTTGTCAATCTGGCTGGCGGCGTGTTCGAAGCTCAAAACAACGAATCATTTTTTGGGAACGGAACTTTTACCAATGCCGGCACGTTCCGCAAACGTGTGGCCACCGGCACCACGACTTTCAACGGCATTGCCTTCACCAACAACGGCACGGTGGACATGCAAAGCGGCACTTTGAATTTGATCAGTCGATATACGCAAAATCCAACAAGGGCGCTCAATATCAACATCGGCGGTCTCACCGCCGGAACGCAATTCAGCCGGCTCACGATCTCAGGTTCGCCAACGCCGGCAGCGACGCTCAATGGCACGCTCAGTGTGAATTTGGTCAACAATTTTATACCAGGCATTGGCAATACTTTTCAGGTCATGACGTTCAGCACGCGCGGAACTGTTTGCTTCGATCAAATCATTTTGCCGCCTTTGCCGGCGGGCCGGCGCTGGCGGGTGGATTGTACTATTGGTACTCCTACAACTCCCGGCAGCTTGACGCTGGTGGTGGAAGCGGGCGTGGCGGAACGATAGGAAAGGTGAGCGGTGAAGGGCGAAAGGCGTAAAATTAAAATTGGAAGGAGCAAGTTTATGCTTTCAGTCATAAACAGAAAATTCTGGCGAAATGGAATTGCGCTCGGTATGCTCATCATTGGCTTGTGGCAAGTGCGCCTGGCCTCTGCTCAATCAACCGTATTTATCAACTTTCCTGTCCAAGGCTGGTATCTGGTGTCCGTGCCGCTGGCAATCACGGACAGTTCGGTGAGCGCAGTTTTCCCCCCGGCTCGTGGTGTGCTCGGCGTCTTCACATGGGATAATGCCAATAGCCGCTATGTTACGCCAACGACCATACAAATCGGGTGCGGGTATTGGGTGTTGATCGCCGCGCCGACCTCCATGGACATTTCCGGTACGCTTTTGTCGCAGTTCACTGCACACTATAAAGTGGGCTGGCATCTTATCGGCAGCGTGATGGATTCGGTCAATTTTGCCAATCCCAATGACACGCCGGATGGCTCGGTGATCTTGCCCATATTTGCCTGGGATGCCTTCAACCAACGGTATGTTCCCAGAAATTATCTCGAACAAAGCTATGGCCATTGGATGTTCGTTTTGCAGGAGTGCGATCTGATCGTTCGAAGCGGTTCCGGCATGATCGTTGGAACAAACGGCGACAAATTTGCCGGCCGTGCGTTTTACCAGCCGCCACCGCCGCCTTTCCGCCTCGAACAAAAGCAGCCGTCATCGTTGCCAAGCCGGTTTGCGCTTTTATCTAACTATCCCAATCCCTTTTCGGTCAGCGGCGCAACCGCGATTCACTATGTTTTAACCGAGACCGGAATGGCGAGCGTGGTGGTGTACAACAACCTCGGGCAAAAGATTCGCACGTTGCTAGAGCGACGTCAAGCGCCGGGCTTGCACGAGGCAATCTGGGATGGCCGCGACGATCACGGGCAACCCGTTGGGAGCGGCGTTTATTATTATCGTCTCGTGATCAACGGTTTCACGCAGACGAAACAAATGCTAGTTGTACGATAAGATTTGCCGGTTAGCTTGTTTGCCAGTTACATCGGTTTAACCAACTAACGAGTCTGTTAAAAAAACAAGATCGTCATTGCGAGAAGCGTTTTTTGCGACGAAGCAATCTGTATTCTGAATTCTAATTGAGAAAGATTGCTTCGTCCCGCTGAAAAGCGCGGGACTCGCAATGACTGTTTTTAGACTTTTTCAAAAGTCTCAACAGGTCAACCGGCCAACTAAACCGAAGGGAAAAGTCATGTCGAGACGTGTCACGATTTTTTTGCTGGCCTGTTCAGGGCTGATGAGCTTCCTGATGAACGAGGCCAACGCGCAAGCAACAGATTCTTCATGGACCGCGCCGATCAAAATTCAAATCCGTTCGCAAGAATATCCATTGTCCTTAGGCGCGCGTCCCGGCGCGAAAGCCGGTTTCGATAACGGCGTCGATGCCATCGCGCCGCCGCCGCCCTTTACGCCTTATGCGGTTTTTGCCATCTCCGAATTTCCCAATTTTCTGAAAGGGGATTTTCGCGGGCCCTCCGGCAAGATGGTGTGGAGCCTGCGCATTTTGAACACCAATGGCGATACCAGCCGCGTGTCGTGGAATCTTCAGGAATTGCCGCAGTGGCGAACTGCAACTATTGGCAATTCGGTCGATATGAAAAAGCAGAATACGGCGATCTTTGTCGGCGACCAAAGCTTGGATATTGTTGCCGATATCGCCTCAACGCCGCCTCCTCCACCACCTAAGAAGGGCTGCTGCGACCAATCCGCGGCTTCGGTAGCGGGACTCGACCCCTCCACGCAGTGGAAAGTGGAAGGGGCCTTCAACGTGGCGTTCTTTTTGTTGCCGATTCTTTTGCTCCGTCGCCGGAAGCGTTAAAACCAGAAAAGCAGGTGCAAGATGAAAACAAAATATGGCCTATCCGTTTTTGTTGCAGCGAGTATTTTCATTGCCGGTCTTTCGGACTGCGCCTCGAGCCGCGTCAAACCGCAGCAATCGTATGACAAGTTAAGGCCTATTGATATCGTGCCCTTGACAACTTCAGCGCCGAATTTGGTCATTCAGCTCAACCATGTGGCGGACACGCCAAAACACACCCCGAAGAATGTCAAGCTTTTTGTCAATGACAAAGAAATTCTGCCCGAGGCCGATACGCGCTTAGCGGAGGGCAATTTGATTTATCAGTTGCAATTGGCCGATGGCGTGTACAAAATCAAAGCCGTTTACCGTTTCAAATCGTTTTGGAAGGATAAAGAGCACAATATCACCACCAAAGACGGCAAAGTGCGCATTTATCCGAATCAACGCACGAGGTTGGTGATCGACCTCGACAGAAAGCCGAATGGCGATTTAAAAAAGCAGAAAAATTATTTCACCGAAATGGTTGAAGCGCTGTCCACGCCGGTTGTCTCTCCCCTTCTGATGCCGGAACGAACCGAGACTTCGCAAGTCGAAAGCCGCAGTGAGAGCCAAATTTTTCCGATCACGCTTGTCAATGAAGAAAGCCGGCGCGCTTTGCCCATGCCTGAATCCGGACGACGTATCGAATTCCCCGATCCCCTCAAGAGCATCACCTCGCCGCGGCCGGAGCGTCGCCTGCCGGGCGAGGCTTCTCCCCAGTCGCCGGTGACTTCATTGCCACAACCTGTTTCATTGGATCGTGCGCCGCAACCGATTCAACCGGAACCGACGCCGGCACCGGCACAAACTGCGCCCGCGATAGACGATCGGCCATCAACGCCGGATCGCGCCGGCAAAATCGCGCTGCAAATCAACACCGTGCCGATTCATTGCGACATCATCGTGGATGACAAAATGGTGGGCCAATCGCCGTTGACGGTCTACATTGATCGCTTCACCAATCACGTCATCCAAATTTCACACGCGGGATATGAAGAAAAAACCAAGCTGCTCGATTATCACGTCTTCGGAACTGAAACCACGTATATCTTTCTCGAAAAATTGGAACTGAAAAAATGACCGGGAGGCTTTATGCGTAGCAAAGAGACAGTGATGTTCGTTTTATGGCTCGGTCTGTTTGGGGGACCGAATTTGCGGCAGGCAAGTGCGCAAACACCGAATTTCTGGACCGTGCCGATCAGCGTGCAAATCGACAATAATCGCTTTGACTTATATTTTGGCGTGCGGCCTAATGCAACGGCCGGTTTTGATGCCGATATTGATACGGTTGCGCCGCCGCCGCCGTTTACGCCTTACGCGGTTTTGGCGATCCCGGTTTTTCCGAATACGCTGCAAGCGGATTATCGCGGCATGGCGGACTCGATTGCCTGGAGTTTACGCATTCTCAATACGAACGGCGTCAGCAGCCAAGTGACATGGAACACCAGCCGCATACGCGCCTCCGGCAATGGCCGGCTGGTGCTGAATGACACGCTGAATATGTTGTCAAAAAACACAACGACGTTTGTCGGCGATCAGACGGTGCGGATAAAAAGCCTCGGCGTCATCGTTTCGGTAAAATCGTCATCGAATAATACGGCGCCCAAATTGTTTAGTCTGGCAAGTTATCCCAATCCCTTTGCCACAACGACTAACCTGGAAATCAGCCTGCCGGCGGCTCGCGGCCCGGTTGCCGTGCGCATATTCAATCTTCTTGGCGAAGAAATCCGTGCGTTCAACCATGCGCCGAATGCGCCGGGAATCTTGAGGTTTCAGTGGGATGGCCGGGATGCGCAGGGCGCTCTTGTGCCCAGCGGAATTTATTTCT
>Ga0247727_10012124_pt1 | contig 14874 bp, 15 predicted proteins | sample WisWelCaveWW1625_FD_202498 | JGI IMG/M metagenome (GOLD analysis project Ga0247727, IMG submission 202498) | Biofilm microbial communities from Wishing Well Cave, Virginia, United States - WW16-25 | ecosystem: Environmental > Aquatic > Deep subsurface > Groundwater > Cave microbial mat | place... | reverse complement strand
CGGAGGACGTCTTCACCGACGGCCTGGCGATTGACTCCACCAACGCCAGCGGCACGCTCACCGTCGCCTTCGATCCGACGGAGGTGGGCACCGTCACCTGGGGTTCGGGCTCGGGCACGACCTGGACGTTTAACGCTGGCGTGACCGATCCGACCATCGCCTTTGCCAGCAACGCGATCACGACCAGCGCCGGCACCTTTACACTGCAGGGTGGGGCGAGTAATAAGATCTCCACGACGTCCGGCGCGCTCGAATTGGCTCCGGCGACGAATCTCACCGTCTCCAGTGCCATGACGTATTCGGGCAGCGGTCAGCCGAATCGGACGATCGTCCTGACGGCGGCCGGAGCGATCGTGGCGCCGTCGTCCGGCTACGCCGATCAGCGCCGGACCGATGGGACAACCTTCAGCTTCTACACGCTCGATTTTGACCAGACCACCGCCGAAAAGGCGTATTGGCAGTTTGTTGTCCCCGACTCGTTCACGGGAACCACCGCGACGTTCACGCCGTTCTGGACGGCGACGGCCGGCACGGCCGCTCAGGGAGTTGTCTGGCAGATCGACACCGGGGGGTTTGCCAATGATGAGGTGTTCGTGAACGGGGCGCTCGGAGGCACGGCGGGCACCTCGACAGATGCCTTGCTGGCTACGAACGACATGCACGCTGGCCCGGCCGTCACGATTACGCACGATTGGAACGCGGGGGATTATGCGATCGTTGAGGTCCAGCGGCTTCCGGCGAATGCGAGTGATACGCTGGCAGCTGACGCCAAGCTGGTGATGATCAAGATCGAGTGGACCGCCGCCGCGGAGAGCGATTAACGACCGCGGAAGGCGCGCGGAAGGATGAACGCGGAACCAACGGGGAACATAACGCGGAACGATGCGGAACGGTACCAGGCACTTTTCAACAAAAAGTGCCTGGTACCGTTTGAGGCGCAAAGGGAGTACGTCATGGCAGCGATTGCATCAAAGAGTCTCTTGTGGGCGTGTTTCGCGTTTGGGATTTCGGCGTTCTGTCCGGCCGGGCCGGCCTGGGCGGCGACGGACATCTACCACCGCTCCGTGGGGCTCCACACGCTAGGGGTGCAGCAAACGCACAAACGGCAGGGGGCTGGTACGATGATGGAGATGGCGGTCAGCGGTGACCAACTCCGTTCCCAACTCCCGAGCGAGTCCGACGTAGAGAGCATCATAAAACGTCAGGCGGTAGTGGTGCGCCAGTCGGGCAACGGTATGAACCAAGGTGGGTGTGGGGACAATGAGATCGAGTTGAAGATCATAGAGTGTCGCGAGGGCGCGTTCCATATCGTGTGAGGGGAAGTCGCGATGGTGCAGCAGCACGTTAGCCACTTCATAGACCAAGAGGTCGGGAGCTGCGAGAGGGTTCTCTCCCGCGATGTGAGCATCCCGAAGCGTGACAGCGAAGGAGGAGTCTGGTTCCTCCACGAACCACTTGACGGCGACCGAAGCGTCAACGACCGGCACTATCGAGACTCGCGGAGCTTCCGCAGTAGTTTGACGCTGTCCCAGCCTCTAGGGGCTTTGCGGCGCAGACGATCCATTTCAGCCGCGGCTTTCACCATCCGGGCGTGGTCTCGAACTCTGTGCTTGGTCAGAAGTTCCGTTGCTTTTGTCATGGCGGGGATAGTATATCACACATGGTGGGTTCGGGATGAACGGGGCACGGAAGAGACGGCGTTCAACGATCAGCGTTCAGCTGCAGGCTGATAGCTGACGGCTGATAGCATTAGAGGTGTGTTCGATGCGGACGTTATGGATGAGGTCAACGCTGGCGATAGCGATCGCGCTGCTGGCGGCGGCATGGCTGGCCGCGCCGGAAGCCCTCGCCGCCATTGCGTTCGCCAATCTGGGAGCAAGTGTGGGGCAAGGCGCCGAGGGCGAAGTCAATCCGGATATCAACCTTGCCACCGACGTGACCTCGTATAGCAATGCTTCCTGGACGCCGCCGACCGATGGGCTCATCATCGCCTTCGTCCTTAGCGCGCGCTCGGGAGGGCCGGACACGCCAACCATGTCTGGCAATTCTCTGACCTGGGTACAAATAGGTACTACGTTAGCGATTGGTTCAGGACGCGGCCTTTCTTTGTTTGCGGCCAATGCTTCGGGGGCGACGACCGGCGCGACGACGGTTTCTTTCGGTGCCAATACGCAGCTTGGCTGTATAGTCAGCTTTTTTCAGGCGACCGGCGTGGACCTGTCCGGTGGCGTGGCAGCAGCGTTTGTCCAGTCGCCGAGCAATTCAGGCACCGCCACCTCTGGCTCTGTGACTTTGTCGGCAGCGGCCAGCTCGGCCAACCGACCAATCGCGGCGTTCGGCCATCTGGTAAATGAAGTGTCCACGGAACGCGCGAATTGGACAGAAGTTGACGATATGCACGGAGTTGGTTTTCCCAGGGGTTTGATCACCCAGTGGCGCAGCGACGCGTTTGAAACGACGGCTTCGGCATCCTGGACAACGTCGGCTGATTGGGGCGGCATCGCCGCAGAACTGAAAGCTGAGGCGGCGGCAGCCGCCAGCCCGATGACGCTCAAGGGGACCGGGCTGCAGCTCAAGGGTTCTGCGTTGCAGATCAAGGGAGGAACGTAAGGACGACTCTCTGCTTTCAGCGATCAGCTTTCCGCTGACAGCTGAGCGCTGATAGCTGACGGCTGATAGCTGATGCCTTACAAGGTGAAGATGATGCGGACATTATGGGTACGGACAACGTTGGTGGTGGTGATCTCGTTGCTGGCGACGGTCTGTCTGTCGGCGCCGGCCTGGGCGGCGATCGCGGCGGCAGAGACGGTCGTTGGCTCGATGACGACGGGCGATTCGTTTACGCTGACGTCGTGGACGCCCGGATCGAATGAACTCGTATTGTTGGCTGTGGCTGTTCGAGATGAGTCCATTGCGGTGACGGCATCAGGGAACGGACTGACCTTCGTGCAGGTTGCTGATGTGGACAATACGCAGGGGCAGGGCGGCATCACGCTGTTTCGGGCGATGGGGGCGTCGCCGTCCACCGGATCCATCACCGTGACGATGACCGGGAACTTGAAGCCTGCCATGGCCATCGCAACGCGTTTTTCCGGCGTCGATACCTCGGGCACGCACGGCAGCGGAGCGGTGGAGGCGAGCGCGACCAACGTCGGACCCGGGACGGATGACGATGACATGTTGCAGGCGGTGTCCACCGTGACCGCCAACGCGTGGGCGGTGGCGGCAGGGTGGGGGCGTAGTCAGGCCTTCACCGTGCCGGGAGGGGAAGCGGCGGTCTCCTCGAGCCCCAGCTCGGTCAATCAAACGGCTGGATCCGGCGGTGATATCACGCGTTGCTCGGTCTGGTATGAAGGACCGGTGGCGACGCCGGCCAGCACCCAACTCGGCGCCGCGAACGACTTGGCGGCCGCCGGGGACTGGGCGATGATCGTGGTGTCCGTCAAACCTGCGGCCACTAACTCTGCGCCCACGGCACCGACCACTCCTTATGCCAACGACGACACCGCGCAGAGCGGGCAGACAAACCCGACAGGGCTGACCGATCCGACGCCGGCCTTCAGCGCGATCTACAACGACTCCGACGGCGGCGACATCGCCAACAAGTACCGTGTCGAGGTCAACACGGCGAGCAACTTCTCTGGCACGGTGATGTGGGACTCCGGCGCTAGCGGGACGAGCATGACCAACACGACCGCCGGCAACCGCTCGCCGGACATCATCTATGCGGGATCCGCTCTGTCGAACAGCACGACCTACTACTGGCGGATCAAGTTCTGGGACGATGACGGTGCTGAGGGAACTGTCAGTGCGACCCAGAACTTTGCGACCGGCACCTTGGTCACGAGCGCGTTGCGCCTGGAGGGATCGGCGTTGCAACTGGAAGGATCAGCGTTACAATTTGAAGGTGGGCCGTAGCATGCATAGCATTTGGGAACCGATCAGGCAGTGGGTGGTGCCGCAGCGAGTGCTCCGGGTGGGGGGGCTCATCGTTGGGTTGCTGATCCTCGGGTCGGCTGAGAACGCGTATGCCTGGTGGGATTTGGACTGGCAGTTCAGACGTAAGATCACCTTCGACAACTCGGCGCAAGCGGAAAATCTCACCAACGTTCCGGTGCTCATCATTTTGACCTCCTCGCGGATCAACTACGCCGAGACGCAGAACGCCGGTCAGGACATCCGGTTTGTGGATGCCGATGGGACGGCGCTGGCGCACGAGATCGAGACGTGGAACGAATCGGGGACCTCCTATGTCTGGGTCAGCGTGCCGCAGATCGATGCCTCCTCCAGCACCGACTACATCTGGATGTACTACGGGAACGCCGGCGTGGCCGATGGCCAGAACGCCGATGGCACGTGGGACAGCAGCTTCGTCGGGGTGTATCACTTGAATGAGACGTCGGGAGCTGTGGGTGACTCGGCCGGGACGTTCGATGGGACGGTTGTGACGCCGATGACGCGCGGCGTGACCGGCAAGATCGGTAACGCCTATGATTTTACCGGTGGCCGCGTCAACATTGACGCCTATGCCTCGAATGCACCAACCGGTGCCGGGACGGGGACCATTGAGGCGTGGGTAGATCGGGATTTTAGCGATGCGACGGCCGATACGACAGATTACGATTTCCTCAGACTCCAAGTCGACAACGACAATAAGATCATCTTGGCGTGGGTCGATGTGAGCACGGATCGGTGGAGGGTGCAGGTGACGGCCGGAGCAAGCGGGACGACTGCGAGTGCGGTGCTCTCAACGATCCCGCAGAACACCTGGAAGTATTTTGTCGCCACGTGGGACGTGGCCAACAAGAAGCCGATTATGTATGTTGATGGTGCTCTGGTCGTTCAAGCTGGCTCCGTTTACGGTACATGGGCAGGCACACCGGCTGAATGGTCGCTAGGCGCTGCATTCGATGGCCAATTGGACGAGCACCGGGTGTCCAACGCCACCCGGTCGGCCGCCTGGATCGCCGCGCAGTTCAAGTCGATGGCCGATACCTACAATACCTACGGCAGCGAGGAGCGCAGGCCTCCCTTTTCCTCCGGCTCCCCCCAATATCCAGCAATCTACTAAAGTAGATACCCCCGTCTCAGGTAAAAGTGCCAGGCACTTTCGTACCAAAAGTGCCTGGCACTTTTAACGTCAGCGCTCGTTGCAACCCGGCATAGACGTGTCCGTGGCGTGGTATACTGAGACCGCGGCGGGGGAATGGAGACGACTTATGCCACGACCTCATCGCAACTGGATTCCTAGTGGAGTTTATCACGTTACCTTGCGAGGGAACAACCGCCAAGCGATTTTTCTCGAAGATGCCGACTATCAGCAGTATCTGATCACACTACGCGAGTGCCAACAGACCCTTCCGTATCGCTTACATGCCTTTGTGCTGATGCCCAATCACGTGCATCTCGTTATGGAGAATGCAGCAGGCGCTTCGTTGTCGGCCGTGATGCATCAGGTGAGTACGTGTTACACTCGATACTTCAACGCCAAGCGAGGTCGCGTCGGACATCTCTACCAAGGGCGTTTTTATAGCAACGTCGTGACACAGGATTCGTATTTGCTTGAGGTGACGCGGTACGTGCACCTCAATCCGTGGAGAGCTGGATTGGTTCAGCATCCAAGAGGTTACTTGTGGAGCAGTTATAAGATGTACCTGGGGTTAGAGCGCTCATCCCTGGTGCGAAATCTAGTGGATTCTAGCAGAGTATTGCAGATGTTGGACGGTGTGCCAGACAACCGCGCGAAGCGATACGCAGATTTCGTCGAGCGCCTTGCGCCGTCCTCACATGATACTTGGGTCCGCGCATTGCGACGGCTCAAGCTGGTTCCGTCTGCTCGGTTGCTTTGACCAAGTGCCAGGCACTTTCACACAAAAAGTGCCAGGCACTTTTGAGGGATGTCGATGCGTATCCTACAGGTGGCGTCGCATCTGGAGATTGGGGGGATCCCGCGGCACGTGGTGACGCTGGCGCAGGGACTGGCGCGGCGTGGGCATGCGGTGGCGGTTGCCTCGGGCGGCGGGGTGCTGGCGGCGGAGCTGCGGGCGGCGAGAGTCGCGCATCGGCAGGTACCGCTGCATGTCAAATCGGAGCTGCATCCGGCCCTGGCGGTGGCAGTGGCGCGGCTGCTCGGCATCGTCCGACGCGAGCGGATCGATCTGCTGCACGCGCACACGCGGGTGGCACAGGTGGCAGCGACCTTCGTCTCGCGGCTGACCAGCGTGCCGTACGTGGCGACGTGCCACGGCTTCTACCGACAGCGACTGGGGCGTCGGTTGTGGCCGTGCTGGGGACGTCGGACGATCGCCATCAGCGACGCGGTGCGACGCTGGCTGGAGGCGTCGGGGGCGTCATCGGCGCGGATTGCCATGGTGCTCAACGGCATCGACGTGGCGCCGGAGTGTTGGACGGTGAGCACGCAGGAGCAGCAGCGGTACCGTCAGGAGCTGCGACTGGGGTCGGAGCCGGTGATTGGGATTGTCGGAAGGGTCGCGGCGGTGAAGGGGCACCGTTGGCTGCTGGAGGCGTTTGGCGCGTTGGCGTCGGACGATGTCGCGGCGCAGCTCTTGATCGTCGGCGGCGGGCCGGAGCGAGCCACGTTGGAACGTGAGGTTGCGGCACGGCCGTGGGCTTCGCGCGTGCGCTGGACGACGGCGGCCGACGTCCGGTTGCCGTTGTCGATGATGGATGTCGTGGTGGTGCCATCGCTGTGGGAGGAACCGTTTGGCCTCGTGGCGGTGGAGGCGATGGCGGCGGGTCGGCCGGTCGTGGCGTCGCGCGCCGGGGGGTTGCCGGAGATCGTGGTGGATGGCGAGACGGGGTTGCTGGCGGCGCGGGGGGATATGCCGGGGCTCGCGTCGGCGCTGCGACGCCTGCTCGCCGATGCGGCATTGCGCCGACGCTTGGGGGAGGCCGGACGGCAGCGAGCCGTGGAGCGGTTCTCCAGTGAGCGGATGGCAGTCGACACTGAGGCAGTCTATCGCACAGTTCTCCGGTAACGGATTAATGCGCCGGGTCGGGTCCTGTCGCCTCTGGGACTCCGCCATCCTCGCGGCTTGCCCCAGCACGCCCCTGAGCTTCGGCCCGTCTGGCAGGGGCCTGGTCGGATGATGCGACGTCAGCGAGTTCTTACAGTTCGTGACGTGCTGGGGCTCCGCGCCGCTGCGGGCGGCGGAGACCTCTCCTCCGGCGCCACCCGGCGCATTGATTTCTCGTGCGTTGACCGTATTGCGTCCTCGATGTTAGACTGAGCCCTCGTTATGAAACGGATTCTCATCGTCAATGTGAATTGGTTGGGGGACGTGGTGTTCAGCACGCCGTTGCTTCGGGCGTTGCGGAACGCCAATCCTGATGCCTATATCGCCTGTCTCCTAATGCCGCGCTGCCGCGAGGTACTCGAGGGCAATCCTGCGGTCGATGATCTGATCATCTACGATGAGGAAGAGGTGCATCGCGGGCTGACGGCCAAGTGGCAGCTGGTGCGCTCGGTGCGCCGACAGGTGTTCGACGAGGCGTATCTGCTGCATCGGTCGTTCACCAAGGCGTTGATGGTGACGCTGGCCGGTGTGCCGCGGCGCATCGGGCATCCGACGAAACGCCGCGGCTGCCTGCTCACGGATTGGGCGGACGGGCGGTACGATCAGTGTCATCGTGTCGAGTATTTCTTGAAGCTGGCGCGCGCGGTGGATGCGCCGGTGCCGGAGCCGGCGTACGAGTTCTACGTCACGCAGCAGGATCAGGAATGGGCTGACGCATGGCTGGCTGGTCAGCGGGTCGGTGCCGAGGATCAGGTTGTGGTGTTGAATCCGGGCGGGAATTGGCTGCCGAAACGTTGGCCATCGGATCGTTATATCGAGCTCGGGCGTCGTCTGGATCGTCAAGGTGTCCGAGTGGTGGTGACCGGCGGTGTGGCGGATGGACAGCTGGCGTCGGCGATCGTTGACGGGATTGGCGGAAGGTCGTCCTCGGTAGCCGGCCGCGCGACGTTGAAGCAGACGGCGGCGCTCTTCGGGCGATCGCACGTGGTGGTGGCCAATGACTCGGGGCCGATGCACATTGCCGTGGCGATGGGGACGAAGGTGGTGGCGCTCTTTGGGCCGACGTCGCCTCGCTTGACGGGGCCGTACGGACGCGGGACGTACACGGTGTTGCGGCAAGCGCCGTATCCGGCGGAGAGCTTCCAGCAGGAGGATCGCTGCAGCGACGATCGGTACATGCGGGCGATCTCCGTGGACGCTGTGTGCAAGGAGGTCCAGAAGTTTCTCCCGGCTGGCAGCTTGATCCATGATGATATGATTCGCGGAGCGAGCGCGGAATGAAACGCGGAACCGACGCGAACAACCGATGTGGCATGCATAAGGAGCGTATCAAGGGGCGTGGCAAGAGTAGCTCCGCGTACGCTCTGCGTTCCGTTCCGCGTATCGTTCAGCGTTGTTCCGCGATATGAAGATTCTCCTGGTCAGTCTGAGCAATGTGGGGGATGCGCTCTTGACGCTGCCGGTGCTGGCGCGGTTGCGGCAGCAGTATCCGGAGGCGGTGGCGGATGTGATCGTCGGGCCGCGCGCATCTTGCGTGTTCGACGGCGATCCGCGCGTTCGCCGCGTGTGGGTGTTCGACAAGAGGGGCGGCGTTCGCGCGAAGCTTCGCCTGTTGGGGCAGGTGCGTCGGGAGCGTTATGATCTGACGGTGGATGTGCGACGCTCGCTCTTCGGCGCGCTGAGCGGCGCGCGACGATCGACCAGTGTGTGGCGTCAGTCGCCGCCTCGGATGCGGCATATGCGCGAGCGCCACCTCTGGGTGGCTGAGACGGTGCTCGGCGCACCGAATGTGCGTGCGTCGGGGGTTGGGCCGACGGATGATTTCTGGATTGGCGAGGAGGATCGGCGGGCGGCGGATCAGTTGCTGGCTGTTGCGGGGGGCGTGGCCGGTGCCGCGCGGTGGGTGGCGCTCGCGCCCGGCGCCCGCAGTCATCTGAAGCGGTGGACCGAGTCGGGATTCGCCGACCTCGTCGAAGGGCTGTGGGGGGATGGTGTGGCCTGCGTGATGATCGGTGATGAGGTGGATCGCGAGATCGCTGAGCGGATTCGGCAACGGTGCGGTGCGGCGGATCCGATCAATCTCTGCGGGCGAACGTCATTGCGACAGCTGGGTGCGTTGTTGACGCGTTGTCGTTTGCTGGTATCTAATGACAGCGCGCCGGTGCATCTGGCCGGCCTACTCGGCGTGCCGGTGCTGGCGATCTTTGGCCCGACCGATCCGCAACGGTATGGGCCGGTGGGGCCGTCCGATCGCGTGGCGCGCGTTGATTTGTTCTGCAGTCCTTGTGAGCGCGCCCTGTGTCCGTATGAGCATGAATGCATGCAGTGGTTGCGTGCCGGGCAGGTCTTGACGGCGGCGCGGGACATGCTGAATATGGTAACCAGCGACAGGACATTTGTGACAGGTACTTAAGGGACAGGGGGCGAAGAGCATGGTAACGGGGAACAAAGGAGAGGGGGTTGGGGACAGGGGGCAAGCGACGAAGAGCACGTGACGGGGGACGGGTTAGACATCGCTAGTTCCTCGCCACTTGTCACCTGTCACTTGTCACGACTCTTCTCTTACCCATCACGGATCCTATGACACGTATCGATCTCTCCAAGCTCACAACGTACTCCGTGAAGCGCCGCAAGAGCAAGGTGCAGACGCGGGCGTTTGCATCGCCACCGCGCAAGGGGCGTTCCTTCCGTCGCTTCTACGATGGATTGCCGGATTTTCTAGCGGTGCGGAGCTTGCGCGCCGTGGCGACGGCGATCGTCGAGGCGCGCCGACGCCGGAAGCCGGTGATCGTGATGATGGGAGCGCATCCGCTGAAGGTAGGGCTGAGCCCAGTGCTGATTGAGCTGTTGCGGCGCGGTGTCGTGACCGGGGTGGCGATGAATGGTGCCGGGATCATCCATGATTTCGAGATCGCTTTCTGCGGGCAGACGTCAGAGGAGGTCGCCGAGGCGTTGGCGGATGGGAGCTTCGGCATGGCGCGCGAGACGGCGCAGTGTCTGAACGAAGCCATTCATGAGGGAGTGGGCCAGGGGTTGGGGATCGGTCAGTCAGTCGGCGCCATGATCGAGCGCCGTCGGTTGCCTTATCGACGCCTCAGCGTGCTCGGCACCTGCTATCGACTCGGCGTGCCGTCGACGGTGCATGTGGCGCTCGGCACCGATATTATTCATCAGCATCCGTCGTGCGATGGTGCGGCGACTGGCGAGGGAACGCTGCGGGATTTTCACCGGCTGGTGGAGCAGGTGAGCGCGATCGGTCATGGCGGTGTGGTGATCAATCTCGGGTCGGCGGTGATCCTGCCGGAGGTATTCCTCAAGGCGGTATCGATTGCGCGGAATCTCGGCTTCAACGTGAAGGATTTCACCACCGCGGCGTTCGACCAGGTCTTTCATTATCGACCGCATCAGAATGTGGTGACCAGGCCGGTGCTCACCGGTGGCCGCGGCTATTATCTGGTGGGGCATCACGAGATTATGGTGCCGTTGCTGGCGCATGCCGTGTTGGAGCAGCTGTAGCACGAGCTGCGCGTTAAGAACGCGCGAGTGTACTGGCAAGCCGGCAAGCGACCTTTGACATTCGACCCATGACCTTTGACCGGAAATCAGACCGCTTGCGTTGGTGCTTTAGGTCAAGAGTCAAAAGTCGACAGTCGATTGCCGACCGGCCTGCGTTACTCTTGCTCGTAGTCCACAGTGTGTAACCCGTTGCTCTGCTGGATTTTTCGAGTCTCCGGTGGTAAAATTCCCTTGTTCTTTTCGTGTGTCAATTGTTTGAAGGATCATGGTAGAGGGGGTGAGCAATGAATACTTATCGGAAAAGCTGTAGACACTCGGCATTCACCGTTGTTGAAATCATGGTTGTCGTCGGGATTATCTCCTTGTTGGCGGCGATTGCGATCCCGCGTCTGCTGAGGGCGCGACACGATGCGAACGAGACCGTTACGCTCAGTTCGGTGCGGGTGATCAGCGCGGCGCTGGAGCGGTATCGTGCCGCGCAAAATCCGGCTTCGTATCCTGAGTCGCTCGCGCAGTTGACCAAGGGGAGCCCGCCGTATCTTGACTCAACATTGGCGAGCGCGACCAGCGCTGCCGCGCCGCGCCAGGGATACTTTTACACCTACGCGCGGCTCAATCCGAATCAGTTTGCCCTGACGGCTTCCCCGGTTACTCCCGGCGTCACCGGTACCCGTGCGTTCTTCGTCAACGAAACGGGTGAAGTGCGGTTGAATCATGCCCAGGGGCAGGCGGTCCAGTAGCCGGCGTCGCTGGCGGGTGGTAGCATCGGTGACGAGAAATCGGGTGAGGGGCAAGCATCGGGCGATGGCGGTTGTATGCCATCGCCTTTCTTGTGCGTCGGGTTTCCGGGCAGCGGGCGGGCTGGTGTGTCTGGCGTTCGGGTTGCATCGATGAGCTCGATGGGGCGTCGGCTGATGCGGTGGTTGAGGACCGATCAAGTGGGAGTCGGTCTGGATATCGGCACCTCGAGCGTGAAGGTGGTCATGCTGGCTCAGCAGGACGATGGATACGCGTTGCTTGGCGCGTCGTTGGTATCGTTGGGGGAGCGGTCGGACAGCGCAACGGCCGATGCGATTGGATGGGCGATGACCGAGGCGCATGCGCAGGGTCGGCCGGTGGCGACAGCGCTGTCGGCCGCCGTCGCCGCTATCCGTCTGATGGAGATACCGTTTGTGCCGGAGGACGATCTGTACAGCATCGTGCCGTACCGTGCGCAGGAGGAGATGGCGTACGATGCGCGGCGGAGCCGTCTCGACTTTGCCGTTGTGTCACGGAGTGAGCGGCAGCTGCGGGTGTTGACCGTGGCAGCGTCCATTGCATCGATCGAGCACATCATAGGGCTGGTTCGGCGCGCAGGGGCTTCGGTGGCTGCCATCGATGTGGATGCGTTGGCTGTGGTGAATTGCTTTCTCGGTTTGGGTTTGGCGGCTAGCGGCGCGTGGGCGCGGGGGACGATCGGTCTGCTGTATGTCGGGGCGTCGACAACGGCGCTGGCAGTGTTGAGCGGTGGGCAGCTCGAGTATCATCGGGAGATCGCCATGGGCACCGATGCCATGGAGGAGCGGCGTCAGATGATCGAGGAGTTCGCCGGCGAGATTCGGCTGTCGTTGGAGTATCACGAGGATCAGACGGGTCGCACCGTGCGCTGTCTGTTGTTTGGTGGTGGCGGGGTGTTGCATCCGTTGACCTCCGAGGTGTTGGAGCGGGTGTTGCACGTGCCGGTCTTACCGTGGGATCCGACCGACGCGATGACGGTGCCGGAGTCGTTGCGTGAACGTGTGGGGCCGATGGCATCGCAGTTGACGGTAGCGATCGGGCTGGCGCTGCGTGGGGTGTGCACCGAATGATTCTCATCGATCTGTCATCATCGATTCCGCAGGCGCACCGACGGCGTTGGATGCGGACAGTATGGCCGCTCGTTGCTTTGGTGGTGGCCGGAGCGGTCATCGTGGCGTTCTGTTTGGAGCTGGCGGTAGGTACACGGTGGCGTGCTGTGCGTGAGTTGACGGTGGCGCTGGATGGTGTGCAGGCGCGGGCGGCGCAGTTGGTGCAGCTGGAGGAGCGGGCGGGGCGTTTGGCGGAGCAGTTGGATACCGTGGAGCAACTCTGGCGGATGCAGCCCCGGTGGTCGTCAACGCTGGCGGCGCTGTATCGGACGTTGCCGGATGATGTCGTCGTGCACGAGATTCGCGGTGATCAGGCCGGATGTTTGCTGGTGCGCGGAGTGGGATTGGGGCGGGAGCGCAACCCGTCGTTGGCAGTATGGGCTTGGTCCGATGGTTTGCAGTCGGATGCTGAAGTGGCGGAGGCCGGGCAAGTGTTGCATATGGAGATGGATCGTCTGCGGTCGGCGGGGGAGCCGGCTGTTGTGGAGTTTGTGTTGCGATGGGAGCCGAGGCCTCAGTCATGATACGCGGTGTTCCGAGGGGCGGACGGTCGGTACTGTTGGCGCTCGGCATGGGGATGGTGATCGGAGGGTATTATCAGTGGTATGTGCGCCCGCAGTTGGAGCAGCTGCGGATGCTGACGCCCCAGGTGGCGGGCTTGCGCAGCCGCTTGGCGGATGTGCAGCAGATGCTGTCGGGATTCGACGCGGTGTCTGATCGGGTGGCTCTACTGGAGCGTCGTTGGCAGAGTATGGACGACCGGTTGGTGGACAGTGGTGGGATTCCGGCGGTGCTGGAACGATTGAGTCGGGAGGCGAAGGCGTCCGGTTGGCAGATTCACGGGATCCGCCCGCTCCTGGCGTCATCGGTAGCCGCCGGTCGTCATCACGATGCGGCTCGACCATTCACCGTTGTGATCACCGGCACGGGCGAGGAGCAGGCGGCTGCGGCGTGGGTGCGTCAGATCGAGCGCGATCCGCACACGTTGAGTGTGAGTCAGCTGCAGCTGCGCTCGGTTGCCGGAGAGCCGGGTCGGGTGCGCGGTCGGGTGGCGGTGACGCTGTATGTCGCCGGGACGTCATCGTAGCTGCATCGTCATGGGCGCGTCGGGCTGTTGATGGTGAGTGCGGCGCCGTGATGGATCGATGCGATGGGTTCCTCGGTTGCCCGATCTAGTGGTGTATGACAGTGCTCCGACGCGTCTTCCTTGAACTATCCTTTGGCAGCGTTTGTGCTCGGCAGTTTCGGTATTGCGTGAGGTTGAGGTATTCCGGTTTTCGTCGCGTGTTTTGTGTCTTGGAAACGGTGATCAACGTGCGGTGGCGGATTGCGTGAGGTGATCCGCGCTCAGGAAGGTTGGTGACAGCGTGGGGATGTATCGGGAGATTTTGATCAGTCAGGAAATGGGTGAGGCGCGCGTGGCGCTCATGGAGAATAGTCGCCTGGAGGAGTATCACATCGAACGGGTGGGCTCCCGTCGCCTCGTGGGTAACGTCTTCAAGGGCAAGGTGCACTCGGTGGTGCAGGGGATTCAAGCGGCGTTCATTAACATCGGTACCGAGAAGAACGGGTTTCTGTATGTGTCGGATGTGGTGGGTCAGGCCGATTACGAAGAGATTGCGCAGAGCGATTTTGGCGCGTCGAAAGGACGCGATCGCCGACGATCGTCCCAGCGGATCGAAGAAGTGTTGAAGATCGATCAGGAAGTGCTGGTGCAGGTAGTGAAGGAGCCGATCAGCACGAAAGGGGCGCGGCTGACGGGTCATGTATCGCTGCCGGGTCGGTATGTGGTGCTGATGCCGTTGGAAGGGCATCGGGGTGTGTCGAAGCGGATCGATGATGAGAAGGAGCGGCAGCGGTTGCGGGAGGTGGTGGATGGCCTGCGGTTGCCGGAGGGCGTTGGTCTGATCGTGCGGACGGCGGCGTGTGGGGTGCCGGCGAAGCAGCTGGAGCGGGATGTGCGATATCTGATCGATATCTGGAATCAGATTCAGCGTCGCAGCGGACGGGCGAGTGCGCCGGCGGTGGTGCATGAGGAGCTTGATGTGGTGTTGCGGGTGCTGCGGGATTCGTTCACGGAAGAGGTTAATCGCGTCGTCGTCGAGTCGCGCGACGAGTACAAGCGGATCGTCCGATTTCTGCGTGAGCTGATGCCGCTCCTGTGCCGTCGGGTGCATCTCTACCAGGGCGATATTCCGTTGTTCGAGAAAGAGGGGGTCGAGGATCAGATCGAGAAGCTGTATGATCGGCGGGTGCCGTTGGAGTCCGGAGGCGACTTGATCATCGAGGAGACCGAGAGTCTGGTGGCGATCGATGTCAACAGCGGTCGCTTCACGTCGCGCAAGAATCTGGAAGACACGGCGTTCCTGACCAACAAGGAGGCGGCGGTCGAGATCGCGCGGCAGATTCGGCTGCGGGATCTTGGCGGCATCATC
>Ga0247727_10012123_pt1 | contig 14875 bp, 17 predicted proteins | sample WisWelCaveWW1625_FD_202498 | JGI IMG/M metagenome (GOLD analysis project Ga0247727, IMG submission 202498) | Biofilm microbial communities from Wishing Well Cave, Virginia, United States - WW16-25 | ecosystem: Environmental > Aquatic > Deep subsurface > Groundwater > Cave microbial mat | place... | reverse complement strand
CTTCTTCTGGCCGTGGAGCTGGTTGAGCAAGGGCTTGGGGTCGAAAGTCTCGAGGTGGCTGGGTCCGCCGGCCATGAACAGGAAGATGACCGATTTGGCCTTGGCCTGCTGGGGCTTGTGGGGGGCTTTGGGGGCCAGGGGGTTGACGCGGGCGGCGCTGAGCATGGAGGCATAGGCCAGGGAGCCGAAGCCGCAGCAGGCGTCACAGAGCAACTCGCGGCGGGTGCGGGTAAGGCGGTAGTGAGTATTAGTCGACATAGAGAAAGGCGTTCAGGTTCAGCATGGCGAGGGCGAATTCCTTCAAAGACTGGTTCTGGAGGAACTCGACCCCCAGTTGGCGTTCCTTGGGGTGGGGGCCGCGGCCGGCGACCAGGCGATAGGCGCGGTCGGCCAGCTCGACCGGATGCGAGCCGGCCTCTTTGCGAAGGCGCCCGGCCAGGGCCTCGGCCATTTGGTTCGAGAAGGGCCCGTTGAGCAGCTCCAGGGCCTGCGGGGCATGGGTGGAGGATTCCCGGCGCGGGCAACTGATCTGGAGGTCCGGAGAGTCGAACACCTCCATAAACGGGAGGCGCAGGTTGCGCTTGGCGATGAGATAGACGCTGCGGCGGTCGTGCTCGCGCTGGTCGGCGGCGACGGCCCACTGGGAGGGCTTGTAGAGCAGGTTGATGAGCTCCTGCTCGACCGGGACGATGATGCTGGGGCCGCCCATGGCGCGGTGGAGGCGTCCGGAGGCCAGCAGCATGGCGTCGCGGATCTCCTCGGCTTCCAGACGCCGGCGGGAGTAGCGCCACAGCAGCTTGTTGTCGGGGTCCTTGGCGAGGGCCGCGGCAGCGAGAGGAGAGCGGCCGGCCTGCTGATAAGTATTGCTCAGAAGGATGAGGCGGTGGAGCGGTTTTGTCCGCCAGCCGCCCTCCACGAAGCGGTTGGCCAGCCAGTCGAGCAGCTCCGGATGGGTCGGGCGCGGACCCATGGCGCCGAAATCGTTGGGGGTGGCCACGATGCCGCGGCCGAAGTGATAGTGCCAGATGCGGTTCGCCATCACCCGGGCGGTCAGGGGGTTCTCGGGGTCGACGATCCAGCGGGCCAGGCTTTCCCGCGGGTGGGGGGTTTCGGCCGGCAGCTCGGCGGCGCCTTCAGGAAGCAACACCCCCAACGGACGCATGCCGACGCGCTCGCCCTTGTTCTGGTACTCGCCGCGGGCCAGCACATGGATGGGGCTGGCCTTGGAGCGGTCGTCCAAGACGCTGTAGATGGCCGGCAGGGGTTCGGGCCTGGCGTCCTCGAGCTGCTTGATCTGGTCTTCGATCTGCTTGCGAGCCGCCTCCTCCTTGAGACCCCGCAGGGAGGCCCGCATCTTCCTCATCTCGGAGTCCATCGCTCCGACACGGGCCTTCCAGGAGGCCTGCTCGGCGGCGGAGGCCAGTTCAATGTCTTGCTCATGGGTGGCGGCGAAGTAGGCCTGGATGCGGTAGTAGTCCTTATGGCGGATGGGGTCGAACTTGTGGTCGTGGCAGCGGGCGCAGCCCAGCGTGACGCCGAGGAGGGCTGAGCCGACCACGTTGGTCATCTCGGTGAGAACCTCGTTGCGGGAGCTGGCGACCTCCTGGTTGCCGGCGTTCTTGCGCAAGGGGCCCAGGCGATTCAGGCCGGCGGCGATGCGGGCCTCCGGGTCGTCGGGGGCCACCTGGTCGCCGGCCAACTGCTCGATCAGGAACCGGTCGTAGGGCTTGTCGGAGTTGAAGGACCGGATGACGTAGTCGCGGTATCGCCAGGCGTCCTTGCGGTGGGTGTCGTACTCGAAGCCGTCAGTCTCGGCGAAGCGGACCACGTCCAGCCAGTGCTGGGCCCAGCGCTCGCCGTAGTGGGGGTTGTCGAGGAGGCGCTCGAGGAGGCGCGGCCAGGCGTCAGCCGAGCGGTCCTGGAGGAAGGCGTTCACCTCGGTGGGGGTGGGGGGCAGACCCAGCAAGTCGAAGTAGACGCGGCGGACCAGCGTAGCGCGGTCCGCCTGGGGCGCCGGGCGCAGGCCTTCTTTCTTGAGGCGGGCCAGCACAAAGGCGTCGATGGGGTTCTTGACCCAGGCCTGGTCGCGGGCCTCGGTGTACTCCGGCACGAGGGGCCGGGAGCGCTTCTGGAAGGACCAGTGGCGCCGCTCGGCCGCCGTATAATCCGCCGCCAACAGGGCGGCCGCCGCCAACAGGACACCGCACCAACGCATGATGCCCCGATTATACAACGGGTTGTGGGCTGTGGGTGTCCCTGACGTGCTGTCCCTGACGTGCTTGACACCAGTAGGAGACGCCTGTTATTACTTATCATATGACGAGGACGACCCTCATTCTGGACGAGAACCGGCTGATCGAAATGAAGCGTCTGGCGGCCTCCCGGCGGCAGACGCTGTCGGCGCTGGTGGACGAGTTTCTGGCCGCCGGGCTGAAGAACGCCGGAGCCGCCGGGCGCAGGCGGCGTCACCGGCTGCGGTCCTTCTCCATGGGTAAGCCGCGGGTCAACGTCGCGGACCGGGATCAGATCCAAGAGTTCCTGCGGAATGGATGAGGTTCCTGGTCGATACCAATGTGCTGCTGTATGCCGCCAATCGGGATGCTCCGGAACATGACGTGGCCGAGAGGTTCCTGGCGGATCATTTCAGGGAGGGGACGCCCTGGTGTCTGAGTTGGGCGATCCTTTATGAATTCCTGCGCGTCGCAACGCACCGCAGCGTGTTTCCCCGGCCCTTGACGGCCTCGCAGGCTCAAGGCTTTGTCGCTGACCTGGTCGGTCAGGAGCAGGTTACCATTTTGGTCCCGACCAGTCGCCATCTTCAGCTTTTGGCGATTACACTGGAGGAGCTCTCCCACCCGGCTGGCAACCTGATGCACGACGTCCACACCGCGGTACTGGCCCGCGAACATGGAGTCGGGGAGATCGTCACCGCCGACACCGACTTCCTGCAATTCCGATTTTTGAAGGTGACGAACCCCTTCCGCTGACGGCAAGGTGGACCGCTTCGCTGCCCCGACAGGCAGGAATGCCTGCCGCCGCCGCTCGAGCCCGCGATCTACAACCCACAACCGGGTTGCTTTGCGGTACCCTTTCTGGCAGGAGGAATCATCCATGAACGCCACCCTGTGGAACCGGCGCAGGTTCGTCAAGTGGGTGGGGGCTGCGCCGCTGCTGGCCTCCCTCTTCGTCGACGACCTGCTGGAAAAGGCCCACGCCGCCGTGGGCAAGAGCTGGAAGGACAATCTTTACACCCGCATCGGCGTGCGGCCCCTGATCAACGCCCGGGGGACGTGGACCTACCTGAGCGGCTCGCTGGAGTTGCCGGAGGTGCGGGCGGCCAAGCAGCAGGCGTCGATGCACTTCGTGGACATGTATGAGCTGTATCAAGGAGTGGGCCGGCGCCTGGCCCAGCTCTCCGGCGCCGAGTTCGGCATGGTGGCTTCCGGCGCCGCCGGGGCCATGGCGGCAGCCACGGCTGCCTGCATCGCCGGCGCCGACCCCGCCAGGATCTGGCAGCTTCCCGATACCACCGGTTTGAAGCATGAGGTCATCATGTTCGGCGGGCGAAGCGCCTTCGACAGCGCCATCCGCCTGGCCGGCGGGAAGCTGGTGTTGGCCGGCGCGATCGAGGAGCTCCAGGCCGCCCTCAACGACCGGACCGCGATGGTCTACACCACTCGCGACGGCGTGGAGCTGGAAAAGGCCCTGGCCATCACCAAGAAGGCCGGCGTGCCCATGCTGGTGGACAAGGCGGCCGGGATTCCTCCCATCGAGAACCTGTCGCGGTTCGCCAAGATGGGCGTGGACCTGTACTGCTTCAGCGGCGGCAAGGGGTTGATGGGGCCGCAGTGCTCCGGCCTGCTGCTGGGCCGCAAGGACCTCATCCAGGCTGCGCTGGCCAACTACTGCCCCTGGGAGGGCGCCGTCTGCCGTCCCATGAAAGTGGGCAAGGAAGAGATCATGGGATGCCTGGCGGCGGTGGAGGTCTGGATGAAGAAGGATCTGGAGACCCTGGACCGCGAGTGGAACGAGCGGGTGAAGCGCATCGCCAGGCTGGCGGAAACCGTGCCTGGCGTCACCACCGACATCCAGACGCCCCGGGGAGGCAATCGCTACCCTACCTTGACGGTGAAATGGGACGAGCAGGCCTTCGGCCTGAGCGTCCAGGAGTGCGCCAGGAAACTCAGCGAGGGGGAGCCGCGCATCGAAGTGCTGACCAACAGCAACCCCAGCCTGGTTCCGGCGGTGCTCGAGGGGGATAACAAGTCGCCGCGGCGCGAGCGGCCCGACGCCCTCCGCATCGTGCCTGCCACCCTGCAGCCCGGCGAGGACCTGATCATCGGTCGCCGCCTGCGCGAGGTTCTGGGCCCGGCGCGGAAGGCGGGCGCCCCGACGGGCTGACTCGTGCGCCAGATCCTCTTGCTGCCCCTGCTGGTTGTGGCCGCCCTGGCGCAGGACGCCCGCCAGATCGTCGAGGAGGCCCAGCGCCGCGCCCGGTCCTCCTCACAGCGCTACGAAGGCGCCCTCCAGGTCATCGACCGCAACGGCAAGACCAGCGTGAAGCGTTGGATCTCCCAGCGGTTCGGATCGGCCGGCAATGCCAAGCTCCTGATTCGCTTCACAGCTCCGGCCGAGGTCAAGGGCGTGGCGCTGCTGATCATCCACCATCCCGATCGGTCCTCCGATCAGTGGCTCTGGACGCCCGCCACCGGCCGCGAGCGTCGGATCGCCCTCCAGGACCGCTCCACCCGCTTCTTCGGCACCGGCTTCAGCTTCGAGGACCTCGAGGAGCGAGAGGTCAATCAGTTTGACTTCCGTTTGCTCGGCGAGGATCCGGTGGACGGCGCCCTCTGCTGGCGCCTGGAGTCGCGGCCCAGGCGCACCAAGGTCTCCCAGTACACCCATAGCCTGGCCTGGATCCGCAAGGACAGCTACGCCGTGCTCCGCCAGGAGAACTACGTCAAGGACACCCTGGTGCGACGCCTGGAGCTGCGCGACATCGAGGTGGTGCAGGGCATCTGGACGCCACGCCGCATGGAGATGCACGACCTCCAACGTTCCCGCCGCACCATCCTCACCATGGAGAAGCTGCAGTACAACCTCCCGTTGAAGGAAGAGAGCTTTACGCTGCCAGCCTTGCGGCGGGAGCCGTGACCCGGCTGGTCATCGGCCTATGCCTGGTTGGTCTGGCGAGGGCGCAGAACTTCACCTACCGCGGCTACCTGGAGACCCGCCTGACCCTGTACCCGCAGGCGGCCTCCAACGACCGCGGACGGGCGGTGAGCGAGGCGGTGCTGCGCTGGGAGGCCTCTTGGGCGCCCTCGCCGGCCCTGCGTCTGTTTGGCTCCTTCGACGCCCGCGCCGACACCCATCGGCAAGTGGAACGCCGCTGGCAGCTCCGCTGGCAGGATCGCGGCCTGGAGCGTCCGGCCTTTGCGGTGCGCCGCCTCAGCGCCTCCTACCAGCGCGGCCCGCTCACCGCCGAGCTGGGCAAGCGCCTGCTGCGGTGGGGCCGCACCGATATCCTCAACCCCACCGACCGCTTCGCCCCCCGCGACTACCTCAGCGTAGTGGATACCGACCTGCTGGGGGTGACGGCGGCGCGGGTGGCTTTCGAGACGCCCTCCACCGGCCTGGAGCTGGTCTGGGCGCCGCGCTTCACTCCCAGCCGCGCCCCGCTCCTCAACCAGAGGTGGGTGGTGGCGCCGGAGGGCTTGCCGGCCGGCGTCGAGGTGCGCGATGGGGGCTCCCGCTTCCCCGGCGGGCCCCAGTTCGGCGCTCGCTGGACCGTCGCCGGCGGCGGCTTCGAGGGAGCCCTGGCCTTTTACGAGGGCTTCAACCACCTGCCCCTGATCGATGCCACCATCCGCTCCCTGATCCCATTGCGCGCCGATTTCCAGCGCTTCTATCCCAAGCTGCGCATGTATGGCGGCGACCTGGTCATCCCGCTCCCGTGGTTTCTAGTCAAGGCGGAGGCCGGCTGGTTCACCAGCCCGGCGGTCCAGGCGGATGAATATGTGCTCTATGTAGTCCAGGTCGAGAAGACCATCCGCGACTGGGTGCTGGTGGGCGGCTACGCCGGCGAAGCCGTCACCGACGCCCGCAATACGGTGGGCTTCGCCCCTGACCGCGGCCTCACCCGCGCCGTGCTGGGCCGCGCCGCCTACACCATCGACGCCAACCGCAGCCTGGCAGTGGAAGCCGCCCTCCGCCAGAACGGCGACGGTGCCTGGACGCGCTGGGAGTACACCCAGGCCTTCGGCCAGCACTGGCGCATGACGGGCGGGTTCGCCTGGATCCGCGGGGCCCCGGGCGATTTCCTCGGCCAGTACCGGCGCAACTCCCACGGCAGCCTGGCTTTTCGATATAGCTTTTGACCCAGAGGTATCAAGGGCTGTTCCGGGCAGGAACAACCTTACACGCCGGACGGGCGAAAGGCCTTTATCTCCAGCCTGCGGATGACGCGAAAGTGACGAACATTCCCGGTGGCCAGAACCGACCCCGTCTCTCGAGCCGTCGCAGCGATCAGGGCGTCCGCCGTCTGCAAGCCGTGGCCCAGCGCATGTTCCTCCATGAGAGTAACGGCCGAGTGGCTGATCGACTCCGTGACCGGGAGCATCCGGAACTGCTGGTGCGGGAAGAAGCGCGCAAGGACCCGCATCTCGTTTCGGGAACGCGCCCCCTGGTACAGCTCCAGCAGCGAAACGACCGAAACCGCCCGCTCCGCGCAAGACTCGATCAGCTCCGCTGCCCGGGGGTCGCCGCGAAAGAACCAGATCAGCACGTCGGTGTCAAAGATCACGGAGGCGTCCCTGCCGCAGTTTGCGCACCTGGCCGGCGACATCGCGGAGATCGTCCCGATCCCTCCACAGGCCGAAGGCTTCGTGGGCGCTGAGCCGGCGGGCTTCCCGCTGCCGGGAGAGGGGTACCATCCGCGCTTTGGGTTTACCGCGGTACAGGACGGTGACCACCTCGCCCCGCTCGATCGCCTTCAGCACGTCCTTCATCCGGTAACGGAGGTCCACAATGCTGGCGTTCAAATTGCCCTCCCGGCGACAAACAACATGTCTAGTTGTTAGTATACAGGAAGGAACAGGGAACTGGCAGCCCGGAAAGCATATATGCAGGCTCACCGGCAGGCCCGCGGCAAGCGCGTCGGCCCCCCAGCGACATCTATTCGCTAGGGCTGATCAGCGTCCCGAAGTGGTGCAGTTGACCTTCAGCCCGAACTCGGCGCCGCAGGCTCGAAGCGGGATACGGCGATTTGGCGGACGCGCTCGTAGTGGCTGTCGGTAGTGAGCAAATGCAGGCCGTGCTCCATAGCGGTAGCGGCGATCCAGATGTCGTTGGTGGGGATGATGGCGCCGCAGCGCCGCAGGTCATTCAGAATCAGAGCGTAGCGCTGGGCAGTGTCCTCGCAGAGGGGCAGGACCTCCACCCGGGGGGTAGCCAGAAAGCGGCGAAGGTTGGCCTCATTCTCCCCGACACGGCTGCCCCGACGGAAGCCGGCATACAATTCACCGAGGACTACCGGGCTAACCACAATCTCTTCGGCCTCCTCAACTGCCGCTACCACCCCGGGGTGGGCCCGTCGAAACGCCGAATACCCAGAGGTATCCAACAGCACTCGGGTCACTTCCAGATCTCCGGGTCGATGGTCCGCTGCTCGGCTAGGGCGCCATCGAATTCGTCCGCTTCTTCCTTGGTCCACGAGCCCACCATCCAGTCCAGATCATGGTAGAGGCGGCGCTCCTTCTTCTTGGAACGGTTCAGTAAGCTCTCTTCGAGGGCCTCGAGGATGGTGCGGTTCAGGCTCTTGCCGGTCTGGCGGGAACGCCGCTCGATCACGCGGACCAGCTCCGGCGGGATCTTCCTGAGAGTTACGGCCTTCACTGCCTCACCTCGTGCATCATCATGCTCCGATGATTGCAGCACTGGCGGCCTGCCGTCAAGGGTCTACAAAGGTTGTCCCCGTTCCCATTGGTCCAGGAACAGCCGCCGCAACGCCGAAGCCAGGGTATGGTGCTCGAACACCAGCGCCGCCAGTTGCGGGCGGGTGACCACCGGATCCACCAAGGCGATCATGCCGAAGCGGCCGTCGAACACCGCCAGCTTGAGCGGCAGCTCGTCGGCCACCCGCACCTGGGCCCCGGCCTTGGTCAACGACTTCAGGGCCTTCTTGTGCGCCGGGTTCATGTCCCGGACCTCAAACAGCAGGCGGCATTCGGCGCCGCGCTCCAGCGCCTCCCGAACCCTCGGCTCGTCGACGGGATCCACCGCGAAGGGCCGCCGCGAGAACTCCAGGTACTCGGTGGAGCTGCGAGCCAGCAGCCGCCGGTATTCTTCCGCGATCTGGCCCGGCTCCGCCACGATCCGGATGTAATCGAGCGGCCCGCGGTCCTGGCTGCCGTCCAGGTAGGCGGCGTGCAGTTCTTCGACCAGGCTTTCGGCAACCCCATGCCGGTCGCTCATCTCGCGCTCGAAGATCTCCCGCCTCCGCGCCAGGTACCCCTGGAGCGCCAGCTGCGGCTCGACCGCCGTGAACAGCTTGGCCTTTCCATGAACCACCTGGGCAAAGCCTTTCTCTACCAGGCTCCCCAGCACCTCGTAGATCTTCTGCCGGGGCACGTGGGCGCGCGTCGCCAGGTCCAGAGCTTTGAACCGGGGATGCCCGATCAGCGTCAGGTAGGCGCGCGACTCGTAAGCGTTCAGTCCGATCTGTTGCAGCCGCCGCGCCAGCGCCTGGATCTCCAAGCGTAAAAGATAGCATCTTCGGGTATCATGGGAACGGAGAGCTTCTTGAGACTGTGGCGCGCCCTTCCGAGTACGCCGATACCATCCAGGGAGAGTCGGTGATCATCGACGGCGCCGCCAGATGGAACCATCCTTTGTTGGAGTGGGAGGACGTGTGACGCGACACCTGCCAGCCACGCTCGGGGAGCTGCGGTCGAGCGAGTTCCACGAGGAGCGTCTCAAGGGACGCACCGTCCGGGAGGAGCTGCGGCAGAACCTCATCTGCCGCCTGGAGCGCGGCGAAGCCCTGTTTCCGGGCATCCTGGGCTTCGACGATACCGTCATCCCGCAGGTGGTCAACGCCATCCTGTCGCGGCACCACTTCATTCTGCTGGGGCTGCGCGGCCAGGCCAAAACGCGCCTGCTGCGGTCCCTGGCGGAGCTGCTCGACCCGGTGATGCCTTACGTGGCCGGCTGCGAGATCCGCGACAACCCGTACTCGCCGATCTGCCAGCACTGCCGGCTGGTGTTGGCCGACAAACACGATGCCACCCCCATCGCCTACCTGCCGCCCCAGTTGCGCTACATCGAGAAGCTGGCCACCCCGGACGTCACCATCGCCGACATGATCGGGGATCTGGATCCCATCAAGGCGGCCCGCGGCGGCCTGGACCTGTCGAGCGAGCTGACCATCCACTACGGCCTGCTGCCGCGGGCTCACCGCGGCATCTTCGCCATCAACGAGCTGCCCGACCTGGCCGGCAAGATCCAGGTGGGTCTGTTTAATATCATGCAGGAAGGCGACGTCCAGATCAAGGGCTACCCGGTGCGCCTGCCGCTGGAGGTGTTGCTGGTCTTCACCGCCAACCCGGACGACTACACCGCCCGCGGCAAGATCATCACCCCGCTCAAGGACCGCATCGGCAGCGAGATTCGCACCCACTACCCGCTGACGCTCGAGCAGGGCATGGCCATCACCGAGCAGGAGGCCTGGACCCAGCGGGCCGGCCGCGGCCAACTCTTCCTGCCGCGCTTCCTCCAGGAGGTCATCGAGTCCATCGCCTTTCTGGCCCGGGACGACAAGAAGATCGACAAGCGTTGCGGCGTCTCGCAGCGGCTGCCCATCAGCTGCCTGGAGAACGTGGTGTCGAACGCCGAGCGCCGCGCCATCCGCAACCAGGAGGCGCTGGTGGCGCCCCGGGTGAGCGACATCTACTCGGCGCTGCCCTCCCTGACCGGCAAGTTCGAGCTGGAGTACGAGGGGGAGCTGAAGGGCGCCGACGCCGTGGCCCGCGAGCTGATCCGGGCGGCGGTGGGGCGAGTGTACTCCAAGTACATGGAGGGGGCCAACGTCGCCCCGGTGGTGCAGTGGTTCGAGCTGGGGGGCAGCTTGAAGGTTAGCGATGCCCAGCCCGCCGCGGAGCTGGTGGAGCAACTGGAGGCCATCCCGGGCCTGCGGGAGGCCGCCGCACGGCTGGAGGCCGATTTGCCCGACCATCCGGCAGCCCGCGCCTCGGCCGCCGAGTTCGTCCTGGACGGCCTCTACGCTCACCGCCGCATCAGCCGCAGCGAGGAACTCGGCTACACCGCCGGCGAGAAGAAGCGCGAAACCCGCGACCACGACGAGTTCCCCCCGCGCGGCGCCCGCAGGAACTACCAGTGAGGTTCACCCGCTACTCCCGCTTCACCGGCGAGGACCTCGGCATCGGCGCCGACGACCTGCTGCGGGCCCTCTCGGACTTCCTGCTCCAGAGCGGCTTCCAGCAGCAGTACATGCGCTTCTTCGAGATGGGGCAGCAGACCCTGGAGGATCTCAAGGAAGCCATGCGGGAGGCTCTCGAGAGCGGCAGCCTGTTCGACGACCAGAGCCTGCGCCAGATGATGGAGCGCCTCCAGAACCTGACCCCCGAGCAGATGGAGCGCCTGCTTCAGGGCCTGGTCGAGAAGATGGCCGAGGAGGGCTACATCACCGTCAGCGACGCGGATCCGCAAGGTCGCCGCCAGGTGACGCTGAACCCCGAGGGGGGCGGCGCGGGGGAGAACCGAGACGCCCAGGTCCGCTTCGAGCTCACCGACAAGGCCCTGGACTTCCTCGGCTTCAAGACCCTGAAGGACCTGCTGGCTTCACTCGGCAAGTCCAGCTTCGGCCGGCACGACACCCGGGACCTGGCCACCGGCATCGAGGCCTCCGGGGCGGCCAAGCCTTACGAGTTCGGCGACGCCCTCAACCTGGATATCAGCGAAACCCTCTTCCGCGCCGTCAAGCGCGAGGGCCTGCGGCTGCCGCTGCGAATCGAGCGCCAGGACCTGATGGTCCGGCAGGGGGAATACCAGAGCTCCTGCGCCACCGTCCTGATGCTGGATTGCAGCCATAGCATGATCCTCTACGGGGAGGACCGCTTCACCCCGGCCAAGAAGGTCGCCCTGGCGCTGGCGCACCTGATCCGGGTGCAGTACCCCGGCGACAGCCTGCACCTGGTGCTGTTCCACGACTCGGCCGAAGAGGTGCCCCTGGGGCAGCTGGCCCGGGTCCAGGTGGGTCCTTTTTATACCAACACGCGGGAAGGGCTGCTGGTGGCCCAGCGCATCCTCGACCGCCAGCGCAAGGACATGCGCCAGATCATCATGATCACCGACGGCAAGCCCTCCGCCCTCACTCTCGACGACGGCCGCATCTACAAGAACGCCTTCGGCCTCGATCCCCTGGTGGTCTCCCGCACCCTGGAAGAGGTGCACAAGTGCAAGCGCCAGGGCATCCTCATCAATACCTTCATGCTGGCGAGCGATCATGGGCTGGTGCAGTTCGTTCAGAAAGTCACCGAGATCTGCCGCGGCAAGGCCTACTTCACGACTCCTTACAACCTGGGCCAGTACCTGTTAATGGACTACATGAACCGCAAGACCCGGACCATTCACTGAGCCATGCAGCTGGTCGTCAGCGACGACATGGTCATCGAGCTCAAGGACATGAACGAGGAGGAGTTCTATGAATTCTGCGGGGACAACGAGAACTACCGGATTGAGCGGACGGCTCGAGGAGCCATCCTGATCCTGGCGCCGGCAGGCGGTGAGACCGGAAACCAGAACGCCGACCTGACCGAGCAACTGCGGCGATGGGCGAAAGCCGACCGCAGGGGGAAAACCTTTGACTCGAACACCGGTTTCCACCTGCCCAACGGAGCCATCTTGTCGCCGGATGCGGCCTGGGTGCTGCGATCCCGGTTGGCACCCCTGACGAGAGCCCAGCGAAGGCGGTTCCTGCCGCTCGGTCCGGACTTCCTGGTCGAGCTGACCTCCCCCAGCGACCGGTTGAGCAAGGTTGAGGAGAAGATGCGCGAGTGGATGGACAACGGCGCCCAGCTCGGCTGGCTGCTCGACGTTGACAGCTACAGGGTTCACATCTACAGGCCCGGCGGCGTGGTGGAGGTCCTGGACGCCCCGGAGCGGGTGGCCGGCGAAGGGCCGGTGGAGGGTTTCGTCCTGGAGCTGACCGAGATCTGGGAACCGGACTGGTAGCGGCTGCCGAACCCCCTAGCGCGTTGCCAGCTGCTCGACCAGGTCGGCGACTCTCTGCTCGATATGGTCGCGGACGCTGCGGTAGATTTCGAAGCTCTGGCCGATGGGATCCCGGATGGGCCAGGTGACCTCGGAGCCGCGGAAGCCGCGCAGCAGCGGGGCGACGGGGGGACCGGCCATGTTCACGAGCAGGTCCACGGCGGCGGCATCGACCTGGACGATGTGGCGCGGGGGGCGACGCTCCAGCGGGACGCCTTTTTCCTCCATGGCCTGGTAGGTTTCGGGCTGGATGATGCGGGCCGGGAAGAGGCCGGCGCTGGAGGCTTCCAGGCGTCCGGCGCCGAGGTGGCGGGCGAAGCCTTCCGCCATGGGGCTTCGGCAGGAATTGCCAATACATACAAAGAGCACCCGGAAGGGGGCTGGCGTTAGAGAGGCGTCACTCATGTCTGGGAGGCCTTTCGGAGGAACAGGGAGTGGACGCGGGTATCGGCGGTGAGTTCGGGGTGGAAGGTGGCGGCCAAGTGGCGGCCCTGCTCGACCAGGATGGGATCGCCGCGATCCTCCAGCAGGGTGGTGGCGCGGGTCCCGACGCGGCGAATGATGGGAGCCCGGATGAAGACGGCCTCCACCGGGCCGGCGCCGGCGCGCCCGGCGAACTCGGCCGGGGGGTCGATGGGGTGGATGTGGCTGTCGAGCTGGCGGCCATAGGCGTTGCGCTGGATGGCGATGTCGACCAGACCCAGGGAGCGCTGCGCCGGCCCGGTGACCTCGCCGGCCATCAGGATGGCGCCGGCGCAGGTGCCGAACAGGGGCCGCTGGCCGGCGAACGAGCCGATGGCCTCGAACAGGCCCTCGTCCTCGAGGAACTTGAGCATGGTGGAGCTTTCGCCGCCCGGCAGGATCAGGCCGGCCAGGTCCCGCAACTGGGCGGGAGTGCGGACATAGACGGGCTCGGCCTCCAGGCGCGCCAGCATGCGGCCGTGGGCCTCGAAGTCCCCCTGAACGGCGAGAACTCCGATGCGCATTACCACCCCCGGGTCTGGAGCAGCTCGCTGGGCTCCAGTTTGGCGACGTCAAGACCGCGCATGGCCTCGCCAAGCTCCTCGCTGGCCTCCAGCAGCTTCTCAGGATCATTAAAGTGGGTAGCGGCCTTGACGATGGCGCGGGCGCGGCGGTCGGGGTCCTCGCTCTTGAAGATGCCGCTGCCGACGAAGACGGCTTCGGCGCCCAGTTGCATGACCAGGGCGGCGTCGGCGGGGGTGGCGATGCCGCCGGCGGAGAAATTGGGCACCGGGAGCTTACCCAAGCGGGCGACGTGCTCGACCAGCTCCAGGGGGGCGCCGAGCTTCTTGGCCTCGGCCGGCAGTTCGCTGGGGGCCAGCACCGTGAGCTGCTTCATTTCCCTTTGGATGGCCCGCATGTGGCGGACCGCCTCCACGATGTTGCCCGAGCCGGCCTCGCCCTTGGTGCGGATCATGGCGGCGCCCTCGGCGATGCGGCGGAGGGCTTCGCCCAGGTTGCGGGCGCCGCAGACAAAGGGAACCGAAAAAGGTCGCTTATCGATATGGTTTTCCTCGTCGGCCGGGGTCAAGACTTCGCTCTCATCTATGTAATCGACCTTGAGGGCCTCCAGGATGCGGGCTTCCATGAAGTGGCCGATGCGGGCCTTGGCCATGACCGGGATGGAGACGCGGTGCATGATCTCGCGCATTCTGCCGATGGAGGCCATGCGGGCCACTCCGCCTTCTTTGCGGATATCGGCCGGGACGCGCTCCAGGGCCATCACGGCGCTGGCCCCGGCCCGCTCGGCGATCTGGGCTTGCTCGGCGTTGGTCACGTCCATGATCACCCCGCCCTTGAGCATCTCGGCCAGCCCCACTTTCAAACGGAATTCCTCATTCAAGTACATAGTGGTCTCTCCTTAGACTGTTTTCAAACCAGGGCCGGGACGCCTCCCGGCTCGAGTCCGGCGGCGGCCGGCTGGTGGGCGCGGATCAGGCGCGCCAGCGTGGCCACGCCGCGGCGGATTTTTTCCGGCTCCAGGCCGGCGAAGCTCAGCCGCAGGGCCCCGCTGTGGCTGCGTTGCACCCCAAAAAAGCGGCCCGGAACAAAGACGACCTTGTCGGCACGGGCGCGCCCGGCCAGCTCGGCCGCCTCCAGCGGCGCCGGCAGCTCCAGCCACAAGTGCATGCCGCCTTCCGGGGGGTGAAAACGGACCCCATCGGGCATCTGGGCGCCGCAGGCAGCCACGGCGGCCTCCAGGCGGGCCGCGCCCAGCCCTACGATCCGGCTCAGGTGGGCAGCGAGCGTGCCATCCCGCGAGAGGCGGCACAGCACCGCCTGCGACAGCTGGTCGGTATGGAGGTCGCTCAACTGCTTGGCGGCGATGAGGCGGCGCGTCACCGGCCGGGGCGCCACACACCAGCCGACCCGCAGGCCGGGGAACGCGGTCTTGGCAAAGCTGCGCAGGTAAAGGACCCGCCCGTCGCGATCGAGCGATTTGAGGGTGGGCAGCTCCTGTCCCCGGTATCGCAGGCCGGCATAGACGTCGTTCTCAATGACCGCGGTTTCAAAGCGAGCCGCCAGGCGCAGGATCTCGCGGCGGGCTTCGAGCGGCAGGGTGGCG
>Ga0247727_10012122_pt1 | contig 14877 bp, 11 predicted proteins | sample WisWelCaveWW1625_FD_202498 | JGI IMG/M metagenome (GOLD analysis project Ga0247727, IMG submission 202498) | Biofilm microbial communities from Wishing Well Cave, Virginia, United States - WW16-25 | ecosystem: Environmental > Aquatic > Deep subsurface > Groundwater > Cave microbial mat | place... | reverse complement strand
AGGCGCCCTGGTGCACCACGCCGGGGCCCGGCAGGCGTGCACGCCGCAGCACTTCTCCCTCGACCGACGCCGTCCCCGCGCCCAGGTCGGTCCAGTACGCCAAGAAACCGAAGCGCTCGCGATACCGCGTGGTCGGCAGTTCGCTGCCGTGCAGGAGTTCGTCGCCTTCGTGCAGCGTTTCGATTCCCCATCGCCGTCCCCCAGCGCGCGCCGCGTTGATGCGCGCGCCCGCGTTCGGATCGAGGGCTGCGATGACCGGCGCCCCACCCTCGAATGGAGCGGTCTTCAGCCAGTTTTCCGCTTCGGCGACGTGGCGGACGAAGGCATCCACCTGCTCGCCCGATGGCAAGGGCAGTTCCCGCACGCAATCCACGTAGTCCACGAAGACCTCCGACCACCTCTGTCTTCCGGGCACCATACCAAGGTCGGGAGCCGTGCGTGCGCCCGGTTGCGCGTTCCTGAAGTTGCACCGCCTTCCCGACCGTTCCGGGAACGTTCCATGCATTACGAGCCTGTGGCATCCAGGCGCGTGTCTCATGTGACGCAGGACGCGACTCGATGCCAGGCGCGGTCAGCCTGCCCCGCGCCGGTGTGCCGGTCTCAGGTACGCGTGCTTTCCCCGGTCCGCAGGTGGGACGTAAGCTGGCGACGGAGCGCAGACGGATCGAGGGGTCGTGTTGGAGAGGCAGCGGATCATCCACGTCCTGCGCCGTGTGGCGCGCATGCTGGCAATCGCATTCGGAACCCTCGCGTTGGGAATGAGCGCGCTCTACTCGCTGCACTTGGTGGCGGTGCGCGGACGCGTGCTGGGTGAGATCGAGCACCTGTCGCGCAACGAGTACTTCCACCTCATCGCCGAACCGATTCGGGTGCGGGTCGGCACCGATGTGCGCGCCACCGGCGTCGTGCCGCGACTGGCGCGGGCCGGCCTGCGCCGCGTGCGCACCGCACCCGCAGCGGGTGAGTACCGCGCCGGTGCCGACGCCATCGTGTTTCGACCGCACGCCGGCGCCACTCCAGCCGAATCCGACGAAGTCGTTCTCGGTTTGTCCGGCAACGTCATCGCGCAGATCGAAGTCGACGGCGCGCTGGCCGATGCGGTCGAGTTGCCGGCGGAGCACATCACGTCATTTCGCACCGAACTGCGGGAGCGCCGGGCTCCGGTGCCGTATGCGGACATCCCGCCGCAACTCATCGCTGCGGTTCTGGCGGCGGAGGATCGGCGTTTCTTCGTGCATCCGGGTGTGGACTGGAGAGGGGTTGCGCGCGCGATCACGCGCAACGTGCGCCGCGGCCGCGTCGTCGAAGGCGGCAGCACCATCACCCAGCAGACGGTGAAGGTCATCCTGAATCGCACCCGGCGCGAGTTGCCCGCCAAGGTCGACGAGGCCATGCTGGCGCTGTTCGTGGATCGCCGCTTCAGCAAGCAAGAGATTCTGCAGGTCTACCTCAACAACGTGTACTTGGGGCACGAGGGCCCATTCGACGTCTATGGCGTTGCCGAAGCGGCGCGCAGTTTCTTCGGCAAGTCATTACAGGATCTGACGCCGCAGGAGTGCGCCCAGTTGGCGGCCACGATTCGCGCCCCCAATGCCGCATCCCCGCGCCACAACCCGGCGCGCTTGCAGGAATACACCCGCGCCATCGAAGCCGCGGTGACGGACGTGCGCGTGCCGGAGTCGCCGGCATCGAACGTCGCGGCCCCGTTCGAGGATGCGACGCCCTTGGCGCTGGACGGCGCGGCCGCGAACGCCGAGCGACTCGACTTCGATGCGGCGCAGCTCGGCTACTACTTCGACGTGTTGGCGAACGAATGGGAGGTGGTGCGCAAGCGGCATCGGGTCGAAGTGCCCGCGACCTTGGTCGCGAGCGTGGATCCGCTGCTTCAGTTGCGCACCGCGCAGGCGCTCGAGCGGCAATTGAAGAGCGCCGCCAAACGGAAGCGTCCCAAGGGCGTGACCGACCCGTTGCAAGGCGCGGCCGTCGTCATGGATCCGAATACCGGTGCGGTGCGCGCCCTGGTCGGCGGCAGCGACTACGCCACCGCGCCGTTCAATCGCGCCATCGCCATCTCGCGTCATGTCGGCAGCACGTTCAAACCATTCGTGTACTTGGCGGCCATGGGTGACGTCGATGGAGAACCGCGCATCACGCAGTCGTCGTGGCTGACCGACGAAGCGCGCGAGTATCAGGTCGGCCAGCAGACCTGGGCGCCGGCCAACTTCGACAAGCAATTCCGCGGCTACGTCACCGCGCGCCAGGCGCTCGAGCAGTCGGTGAATGCGGCGACGGTGTCGTTGGGGATGGACGTGGGGGTCGAACCGATCGCGTCGCTGGCGGAACAGGTCGGGCTGCAGGACCGGGTGCCGCGGAATCCGTCGGTGATTCTGGGCGCGGTCGAGACCTCGCCGTTGCGGCTGGCGCGCGGCTACTGCGTGCTCGCGAACGGCGGGCGCAGCGTCGAACCGTACGCGCTGCGCGAGGTGCGCAAAGACGGGCATCGGTGGAGCACCGAGCGGCCGGCGCCGCGTCGCGTGGTCAGCTCGCAGGGTGCGTACTTGGTGACCGACATGTTGGTGGGCGCGCTGCAACACGGCACCGGTGCCTCGGCGGCGGCGCTTGGTTTCCATCACCTGGCCGCCGGCAAGACCGGTACCTCCGACGATGCGCGCGATACGTGGTTCGTGGGCTACACACCCGAACTCGTGATGTCGGTATGGGTCGGCTACGACGACAATCAACCGACCGGTTTTTCCGGCTCGTCCGGTGCTTTGCCGGTGTGGGCCAACGCGATGCAAACGTGGCTCGGCGACGGTTGGGACGCATCGTTCGACGTGCCGCCCGGCATCGTCTTCCGCAGCATCGATCCGTTGACCGGCGACATGGCGAACAGCACTTGCCCGGGAACCGAGTCGGCCGCGTACCTCGAAGCTTCGGAGCCGCAGTATTACTGCTCGTTGCACGCGCCGAGCTTCGGTGATCGGCTCGATCACTTCTTCGGCCCGGATCCCAGCCAGCCGCAGACCGGAACCCAAACTCCGCCCGTCAAGGAAGGCTGGCTGACGCGCTTCAAGAAACTCCTCGGCACGTGAATCAGAGTCCGAGGGTGCGGAGTGCGTCGTCCAATTGCAGCCAGCGTTGTTCGAGGCTGCCGGTCAATCCCACCGAGATGCGCACGAACCCGGGCGAGATGCGCGCCCGCGACAACTCCTCGGGCGTCATCTCGCTCGAGGTCGAAACCGCGGAGCAGGAAAGCAACGTTTCGAAATAGCCCAAGCTCACCGCGATGAGTCCGAAGCGGCCGCGGTTCTGCAAGATCGCCATGAATTGATTGGCGCGTTCGGTGGTTTCGAGATCGAGCCCGAGAAGACCGCCGCTCCCGTAGCCGGCGTTGCAGATGCGTTGCAGGATCGCGTGCTGCGGATGCTGCGGCAAACCCGGGTAGACGACCGACAAACCACGTTCGTACAGGCGCTCCGCCATCACTTGTGCGCGGTGCCCGTGCTCGGTCATGCGCAGTCCCAAGTGGGGTAGGCGCAAGTGCAATTGAAACGCCACGTGCGGGTCGAGCGTCGGCCCCAGCAGCATCAGCGCGCCGTGGTTGACGTCCATGAGCTGGGTGACGAAGTCGCGTCGCGCGCAGATGGCGCCGGCGATGATGTCGGAAGCGCCGCTCACGAATTTCGTCAAGCTGTGCACGACGATGTCGGCGCCCCATTGTGCCGGTGTCACCACCAGCGGACAAAAGGTGTTGTCGACGACGAGTTGCGCACCGTGACGGTGCGCGATGGCGGCCAAGGCTGGCAAGTCGGCGACGACCAAGGTCGGGTTCGCCATCGTCTCGACGTAGAGAAGGCGCGTGCGCGACGTGAAGGCGCGCTCGACCGCCGCGTGGTCGGTGAGGTCGACGAACGTGGCCTCGCAACCGGTGCGCGCCGGCAGAAAATGTTGGAACAGAGCGAAGCTGCCGCCATAGACGGTGTCGCTCACCACCGCGTGATCGCCGCTGCGGCAGAGCTGCATGGTGACGGCGGCGATGGCACCCATTCCGCTCGCGGTGCAGTACGCCGCCTCGGTGTTCTCGAGTGCGGCGAGACTGCGCGCCAACACGTACACGGTCGGATTGAAATGGCGCCCATACAAATAGCAGCCCTGCTCCGGGCCGCGTTGGCCGCGAAAGATTTCCGGCATCGTGCCCGGGCTCAGGACGGTGAAGGTGGTGCTCGCCTCGACCGACATGTTGACGCCGCCGTGCTCGCCGAATTCGTGGCGCGCCGCGGCCATGGCCTCCATCGGATCGAACGGCTTCACGCGTGCCGCCCGGAAGCCGACAACCTTGGCCGCGTGCGCCGCTGCGGACGGCGCGCGCGCGCGCCGATCGCGCGACCATTGCCGTTGACGGCGGCCAGCGCCGCGCCAACGATCCCGGCCTCGTTGCGCAATGCCGCCGGGACGACGGGTGCCTTCACCTTCAAGAGATGCAGGTAGCGATCGTGCCGTTTGCTGACCCCGCCACCGACGATGATGAGGTCGGGCGAGAACAGCAGTTCCAGGTGCTGCAAGTATTCGTCGAGCCGTCGCGCCCAGCGCTTCCAGCTCAGATCCAACTCCTTGCGCACGCGGTCCGATGCACGCCATTCGGCTTTGACACCATGCAACTCGACATGGCCGAACTCGGTGTTGGGAACCAGTTTGCCGTCCAGGAAGAGCGCACTGCCGATGCCGGTGCCGACGGTGAGGACCAACACGACACCGTCGTGGCCACGCCCGGCGCCGAAGCGCACTTCGGCGAGGCCCGCGGCATCGGCATCGTTGGTGACCGTGACCGTGGTGTGCGTGACGCTGCGGAAGAGAGCCGCGGCATCGGTGCCGATCCAAGCTGCATCCACGTTGGCGGCACTGTGTGCGACGCCGTGCTTCACGATCGCCGGAAAGGTGCAGCCGATGGGGCCGCGCCAGGCGAAGTGGTGCGCGAGGTCTTGCACTACGCCGGCGACGGCGCCCGGGGTCGCCGGCTGCGGCGTCGCGATGCGATGGCGTTCACCGATCAACGTGCCGCGTTGCACGTCCACCAGTGCGCCCTTGATCCCCGAACCGCCGATGTCGATCCCGAGCACGTGCACGCTGGACCTCCCCGCTCCAGCGCACAGTCGAGCATGCCGGCCAGCGTAGGCGCAAGCACGCCGACCCGGCACCCATGGCGCTCCCGACACGCATGCAGGCGATCGGGCGTCCCGGGTCTCGGCGCGACGTTCTCGGCGATCAGTCTTCGCGGTGGCGGATGATCTCGCCGCGGACGAGGTAGACGACATCCTCGGCGATGTTGGTGGCGTAGTCGGAGATGCGCTCGAGGTGCCGCGACGCCGACAGCACGTGCAGCAGCACTTCGATCGTGTCCGGGTGGGTGCGCATTTGCGCTGCGATGAGCGGGAACATGTCCTGGTGGTACTCGTCGATCTCGCTGTCGGCATGGATGACGCGCATGGCGGTTTCGGCATCCTGATTGACGACCGCGTCGAGCGCCGTCCGCACCATGCGCTGCGTCGCGGCCGCCATGTTGCGCAAGTCCACCGGCAGGCGCACCTCACGGTGCTCCGACAGCACCAGCGCGCGCTCCGCGATGTGGCGACCCAGGTCCCCCATGCGTTCGAGGTCGTTGTTGATCTTCAACACGGCGGTGACGAAGCGCAGATCGCCGGCCACCGGCTGGTAGAGCGCCAACAACTTCAGACACTCTTCCTCGATCTGGATCTCCTGCTGATCGATTTCGCCTTCGATGCGAATCGAATCCTGCGCCAGCTTCACGTCGCGATCCATCAGCGCTTGGATGGAACGCGCCACCAGGTCCTCGACCGCCGCACCCATGTGCAGTAGCCGTGCCTTGAGATGCTCCAGCTCGCGATCGAAATGTCGCTTCACGCCGATCACCCCCATCAACCGAATTTGCCGGTGACGTAGTCTTCGGTTTCCTTGCGCGACGGACCGCTGAAGATCTTCTCGGTGCGATCGATTTCGATCAACTCACCCAAGTAGAAGTACGCCGTCAAGTCCGAACAGCGCGCCGCCTGCTGCATGTTGTGGGTCACGATGACGATCGTGTAGTCGCGCTTCAACTCGTGAATGGTCTCCTCGATCTTGCCGGTCGAAATGGGATCCAGCGCCGAGGCCGGTTCGTCCATCAGCACGATCTGCGGATCATTGGCCAGTGTGCGGGCGATGCACAGTCGTTGCTGCTGGCCGCCGGAGAGCGCCAGCGCCGAACTCTTCAGCCGGTCCTTGACCTCGCGCCACAAATCGGCGCTCTTCAGCGCCTTTTCGACGATCTCTTCCAGCTTGGCGCGGTCGCGGATCCCACCCATCCGCGGCCCGAAGGTCAAGTTCTCGTAGATGCTCATCGGGAACGGGTTCGACTTCTGGAACACCATGCCGACGTGCGTGCGCAGGGTTTCGAGTTGCACTTCCGGACGATAGATGTCCTCGCCGTCCACCAGCACCTTGCCCTCGACGCGGGTATCGTCGATGAGATCGTTCATGCGATTGAAGCAGCGCAGCAAGGTGGACTTGCCGCACCCCGAGGGCCCGATGAAAGCGGTCACTTGATTGCGCGGAATGCGGATGACGATGTTCTTGAGCGCCTCGACGCTGCCGTAGAAGAAGTGCAAATCGCGGGTCTCGATCGCCCACGACTCCGGCACGGCGGCACTGTGCGGTGCGGTGATTTCGGCCACCGCATCCTCTCCCACGATCGGGGTGAACTCGGAGTGATTCACAGCGCTGCCCCCCGGTACCGGCGTCGCACCTTGTTGCGCACCACGATGGCGGTGGTATTGAGCGCCACCACCAGCAGCAAGAGCAAGAGCGTTGTGGTGTACACCATCGGCTTCGCGGCCTCGACGTTCGGCGACTGCATCGAGACGTCATAGATGTGGAAGCCCAGGTGCATGAATTTGCGCTCCAGGTGCAGGAACGGGAACGCGCCATCGAGCGGCAGCGCCGGCGCCAGCTTGACGACGCCGGTGATCATGAGCGGTGCAACCTCGCCCGCACCGCGACTCACAGCAAGGATCAGACCCGTGAGAATGCCCGGCAGCGCGTTCGGGAGCACCACGTGACGCAGCGTTTGCCACTGGGTGGCGCCGAGAGCGAGCGACGCCTCGCGATTCGCGCGCGGCACCGCCGACAAGCCTTCCTCAGTCGCCACGATCACCACCGGCAGCGTCAAGAGCGCGAGCGTCAGCGACGCCCACAAGATGCCGCCGGTCCCGAAGGTCGGATTCGGCAGCCCGCCGCCGAAGAAACTGCGATCGAGCGCGCCGCCGACGCCATAGACGAAGAACGCCAGTCCAAACATACCGAACACGATGGAGGGCACGCCCGCCAGGTTGTTCACCGCTAAACGCACCGTTCGCAGGATCAATCCCTGCTTCGCATACTCGTGCAGATACAGCGCCGCGATGACGCCGAGCGGGACGACCGCCACGGTCATCAGCAGCACCATCAACACGGTGCCGAACAGCGCCGGCCAGATGCCGCCCTCGGTGTTCGATTCGCGCGGCTGCGTGAACAGGAACTCGCGCACCTTGGCGCCGTAGTGTGCGAGCTTCCGCGCGACGTTCATGCCGTTGGGACGATACGAGCGCACGATTGTGTCGAGGCGCACGGTGCGCTCGCGGCCGTCGGCGGTGGTGAAGACGGCGGTGCGTCCGGCCAGTGTCTCTTCCAGGGCGCTGCGCTTCGCTTCGAGTTCCGCGAGCTGCGACTCGAGCCGGTTGCGTTCCTGCTCGAGGCGCTGCTCGAAGGCCAGTCGCTGCTCCGCGGCGCCCGGCTGCCGCCCGCGCGCGCCGGTCAAACCCTCCAACGCGCGCTCGAGCCGCGTCATCGGCTGTCGGGTCGATTCGTAGCGGGCCTCGATGTCGTGCAGCGAGCGTCGCTCCACATTCGCTGCCCGAGCTTCACGCTGCAGCACTTCCCATGCGGCAGGACCTTCGGCAATGACGGTCTCGCCGAGCAGCACCCGCTGCAAGTAGCCATGCAAATCGCCGTACTCGCGACGCTCGACCAGGACCGCGTCCAGCGGCACCGTCTGCGCGCGGATGTCGGCGCGATCGAACCAGCGGAAATCGAGCCCGTGTACGTCGCGGTTGCCGATCTTGAGCAGAATCCGACCGGCGGGCGCGCCTCCCGTTCCCGGATTCGACGCGTCCTCCAGCGCCTTCTCGGCATCGCGAACGGGACCCAGGAAAGCGTCCGATTCGGTACGCACCTGCACCAGTTTCGCCGGCCAAAAGTGACCCAGTCCCTGCGTCAGGATGAGCGTCACCATGCCGAGCAAGAGCAGCACGATCCAGCACGCCATCATGCCGGTGAACCACACCGCGGGAACACCTTGACGCAAGAACTCGCGCCAGCGATTCCGGCGCGGTCGCGACGCCGAGTGCACCGGCTTGACCGCGGGCGGCAACGGCGGCGGCACGTCCGACGGTGCGCGGGTCGGTGGTTCGGGTGCTTGCAAGCTAGAACTGACCATAGCGCTTCCTCAGGCGGCGGCCGATCAGGTCGGCGCCGGTGTTGAGTACGAACGTGAACATGAAGAGCAGCGTGCCGGTCAAGAACAACACCCGGTACAACGTGCCACCAAAAGGTGCCTCGGGGATTTCGACCGCGATCGCCGCCGACATGGTCCGCATGCCGTTGAACGGCGAAAGATCGAGGATCGGCGTGTTCCCGGTCGCCATCAGCACGATCATGGTTTCGCCGATGGCGCGGCCGAGCCCGAGCATGACCGCGGCGAAAATGCCGGGGCTCGCCGCCGGCAGCACCACGTGCAACGCCGATTGCCAGCGGCTTGCACCCAACGCCAGCGCCGCCGACGTCAAGGACGGCGGCACCGAGGACATGGCATCTTCCGAGATCGTGAAGATGATCGGGATGATGGCGAATCCAAGTGCGACGCCGACGACGATGCAATTGCGTTGATCGTAGGTGACACCGTGGCGATCGAAGAGCCACTGCTTGAGGTCGCCGCCGAAGACATTCGCCTCGACGACGCCGCCCCACTGCGCGCCCGCCCACGCCGCCAGCAGCATGAACGGGATCATGAACGGCAACTCGGTGCCGCGTCGCGCCCGCCGCCGCCAGCCATCCGGCAACACGTGCCACACCGCGAGCGCGAATGCGAGACCCAGCGGCAACATCACGATGGCGCCGGCGGTGGCCGCCAGCCTGCCTTCGAGCATGGGCGCCAACCACAACGCGGCGAGGAATCCCACCACGACGCTCGGCATCGCCGCCATCAGCTCGATGGTCGGCTTGACGACATTGCGCAGCGACGGCGGCGCCAACTGTGACAAGTAGAGTGCTGCCAGCACCGCGATCGGCACCGAGAACAACAGCGCGTAGAGCGTGCCCTTGAGCGTCCCGATCAGCAGCGGGAACAATCCGAGCTTCGGCTCGAACTCGTCGCTGCCGCCGGTGGACTGCCACACGTGCGCCGGTTGCACGTAGCCCTCGTACCAGACGCGGTCGAAGAGCGACGCGACGCTGGTTTCGGGATGCGGCACGTGCAGTTCCCAACTGTGCATGCGCCCCTCGGCCCCGAGCGCCACCAGCGCTTGGGCGTTGGGAGTGAATCCCAGGTACCGGCTGCACCCGGCCGCCGGTCGCCACCTGCAACAGGGTGCGGTTGGAAGTGGAATGATGCAGCCGCACGCCGCCCTTGCGATCCATCGTCGCCAGAACGCGATTGCGCGGCGACGCGGCGATCGCCACGATTGCCTCCGGATGCGCTTCGAAATCGCGCACCTGGGTCCATGGCTCGCCGACAGTCGAGAAGCGGAGTCCGGGAACGTGGCCGAACTTGCGGCCGTAGTCGCGATCCAACAGCGTGCGCTCCTCGCCGGGACGCAGCGGCTTGCCGTCCAACTCGATGGTCGCGGTTCCCGAATTGATCGCCTGGACGTAGCGGACGCGCAGCCATTCCGCCAGTTCGCCGGCCTCGGTACCGACCACGAGCCCCTGTTCGCCGAGCAACATGCGAAGCGCGGTGATGCCGTGCAGCGAGGCACGCAAATGATCCTCGAGCCGCGGTGCCGCCGGATCACCGAGGTCCCAGAGATGCAGCGTGCCGTCGTGCGCACCCACCACGAGCAGACCGGCATGCAGCGACACGAGTGGAACGGTCGGCTTGCCCACTTCGATCGCCGATTCCAGCGCTTGTGGCCCGAGCGTCACGCCCTCCGCATCGAAAAATGCATAGCGCAGCGCACCGTTCTCGAATACCGCCGCGAGCGCCGCGTGGCCGTCGGCATCGCGATCGCCTGCGACGCGCAGGATGGTGGCGCCGGCGGTGTCGAGGACGGCGATGGCGTGCCAGGCGAGGCGCGGCGTCGAACGGCGCTCTTCGCCGACCCATGATTCCTCGAACTCGAGGCTCGCGAGCGCGGCGCGACCGTCGGCGGTGCCGACCGCCAGCAGCTTCTTGCCGGGGTCGTACTCGGCGGTCGTGAGCGCTGCTTCGGTTCCGATCGCGAGCGGCATGCGCTCGACGGTTTCACCGCTCGGGTTGCGAACAAAGACGATCTCGTGCGGGGTGACTTCGAACGCGAGCTCGCGCCGGTCGTCGAGACCGCCGGCGAGCGCTTGCGGGCGAACCGCGAGGGGTGCAGTTGCCGCGGCGCGCGCCCGTCCGAAGAGCGGCAACCCTTCGCGGGCGATGAACACCATGATGGCGAGAACGGCGAGGATGAGGGCCAACCCGCCGCCGGTGATCACCCAGCGGGCGACGCGATTCCACGTCCGTGCGGAAACTGCGTTCTTCATGCGACCCCGGTCCCGATGTGGGGCAGGGGGTGGAGCCCCCTTCCGTTCGCGCTCCACCCCGAACCGAAGATTTTGAACGATCGGCGCTGCGTCGTTCAGTTGCCGGTGACGGCCACGCCGGCTTCGATGCGCTTCCATTCCTCCGCTGCGACCTTGGCCGGCAGCGGGAAGTACCCATCCTTGACGACGATCTCCTGGCCTTCCTTGCTGAACACGAAGCGGATGAATTCGCGACGCAAGGGATCGAGCGGCTTGCCGGGTTCCATGACCACGTACAAATTGAGATAGCGACCGAGCGGATACTTGCCGTCGAGCAAGTTGTCGTAGTTGCCTTCGATGGGCCCGCTCTTGTCGTCGCTCGCGAGCGCCACCGCGCGCACACCCGACGTCACGTAACCGATGCCGCTGTATCCCATGCCGAACTTGTCCTCGGTGATGCCTTGCACGACCGACGCCGAGCCCGGCTGTTCCTTCACCGTGTCCTTGAAGTCGCCCTTCTTGAGCGCGTGGTCCTTGAAGTAGCCGTAAGTCCCCGACGCCGAGTTGCGACCATACAAACTGATGGGCTTGCGGGCCCAGTCGCCGCTGAGTCCCAATTGACCCCAGGTGGTAATGTCCTCCGCGTGGCCGTACTTGCGCGTCTTCGAGAACGCGGCGTCCACTTGCGCCATGGTCATCGACTGCAGCGGGTTGTCCTTGTGAACGTAGACCGCCAGCGCGTCGAGGCACGTGCGCAAGCGCGTTGGCTTGTAGCCGAACTTCTTGACGAAGAGGTCGGTTTCCTCGGTCTTCATGTCGCGCGACATCGGACCGAGTTGCGCGGTACCTTCCAGGAGTGCGGGCGGCGCGGTGCTGGAACCCTTGCCTTCGACCTGGACGTTGACGCCGGGATAGAACTTCTTGAATCCCTCGGACCACAGCGTCATGAGATTGTTCATCGAGTCCGACCCGATGCTCGACATGTTGCCGCGGATGCCGTCGGTTTTTTGGTACGACGGGAGCTTCGGATCAACCTTGACGGCTTCATCCGCGAATGCGGCACTCGCGAGGAGTGCCGTGCAGAGGGCGATCGTCGCTGGCTTCTTCAAACTTCCTCCCTGGGAAGGCGTTCGCGGGTTCGCGTCAGTCTGTTTGCGATCGTGAACGAATGCTAAAGTCGCTCCAATTGTGGCTTTATATGATGATGATTTGGTTAAGACGGCCCTAATCTTTGGCGAAGTCCGGCGCATCGCGGCTGCCGCGACTCGATGCTGGAAGAACGGCGCGACTCGATTCGCCGTGATCCTCCGCCAGGCTCAGCCGACGCCGTTCGGGGCGCAAGGCAAGCGCAGTGTGAAGCGGCTTCCCTCGCCCAGACGCGAATCCACATCCAGACTGCCGGAGTGCACGCGCGCGACGTGCTTCACGATCGCGAGGCCGAGGCCGGTACCGCCCATCTCGCGCGACCGCGCCGTGTCGACGCGGTAGAAGCGCTCCGAGATCCTCGGCAAGTGCTCCTCCGGGATGCCCGGACCCTGATCACTGACTTCGAGAAGAACGTGGTCCGACGCACTGCGGAGCGCGATTTCCACCTTGCCGCCCTGATTGCTGTACTTGAGCGCGTTGTCGATCAGGTTGTCCACCGCGCGCGCCAGCAGACTGCCGTCTCCCATCACCCAGCGGTGCGGGGTCTCGACTTCGAGCCGCAGGTCGACACCGCGATGGCGGGCGGCGTGCTCGAAGTTGTTGATGCAGCGCTCCGCCACCGCGCCGAGATCGACGCGATGCAGCGCAATTTGCTTCTCCTCGTGCTCCAGCCGGGACAGATAGAGCAAGTCTTCGATGATGGCGGCCAAGCGATCACTCTGGCGCGAGATGATGCCGAGAAAGCGCCGGGCGCTCTCACGATCCTCGAGTGCACCGCCCTCCAGGAGCGTTTCGAGGAAACCCTTGATCGACGTGATCGGTGTCTTGAGTTCGTGCGAGACGTTGGCGACGAATTCCTTGCGCGCTTCCTCCAACTTGCGGAGCCGCGTCACGTCGTTGAAGACGACGACGGCGCCGACCACACCGCCTTCTTCGAGCCGCAACGGCGCGCCGTGCAGTTCGAGATAGCGCGGCCGCGGATCGCGCATGACCAGCTCCGCGCCCAGCGGTTGCGACGCGCTGCGCACCGATTCGATGAACGACACGAGTTGCGGCAAGCGCACGACCTCGAGCAGCGATCGGCCTTGCTCTTCCGCGCTGCCGATGCCGAGTACGGCACGGCACGCGGCGTTCACCAGCAGGATGCGATCCTGGCCGTCCACGGCGATCAGGCCTTCCACCATGCTCGACAAGATTGCGTCACGCTGATTGCGCTGCGAGGTCAGGCCGGCGATGGTCATTTCGAGCCGTTCTTGGGTGCGATTCAGCGCCCGCGCCAGCTGCCCGATTTCGTCGTTCGAGCTGGCGTCGAAGCGGATGCCGAGCTCGCCGCCCTCGAGACGTTCGAGATTGCTGGCCATGCGTTCGAGCGGGCGCGTCAGCCGCCGGGTCGACACGAATCCCAGCACCACCGCGAGTCCCAGCGCCCACGCACCGCCGGCGATCAGAATGGAGGTCGCGCGTCGTTGACGCGCCCGAAACATTCCCAGTGGCATGGCGACGCGCACCACCCAACCGGGCCGTGCATGTGACGGGATCGCCACATAGAGAAAGTCCGCGAAAGCGCTGGTGCTGAAGCGCACCGCCGAACCGCTGCCGCTGGTGAGCGCCGCTTGCACCTCGGGACGGTAGCGGTGGTTTTCCATGTGCGCCGGATCCACATCGCTGTCGGCGAGAACGCGTCCGTCCGGCGCAATGAGGGTGATGCGCGTTCCCACCTGCACGCCGATGGTCTTGACGATGCTGTCGGCGGCGGCGGCGTAGCGCGAGTCGAGGAGCGGTGCCATGCGCTCGTCCAGCAGGCGGGCGCGCTGCGCGAGATCGCCTTCCAACTGATGGCGCGCTTCCCGACGCTCCGAGCGCACCAGGTAACCGCCGACCGCGACCAAGCAGAACAAGATAACGAGCGCGTAGGTCGCGAAGAGCTTCCAGAACAGACGTCGTCGCCACATGACTGCCGCCCCCGGGACGGCGCCGGTGCGCCGTCACACCCGCCGTCGCCCGCGCCGTCAGTCCTTGAACCGATAGCCGACGCCGCGCACCGTCTCGATGAGCGCGCCGGCTTCGCCGAGCTTCTTGCGAACCGCGGCCACGTGCACGTCGATGGCGCGGTCGATCACGATCACCTGCTCGTCCTGGATGTTGTTGAGAATCTGCGTCCGTGTGAACACGCGCTCGGGATGTTGCGCCAGGAACCGCAGCAGTTTGTACTCGGTGAGCGTGAATGGCACGAGCGTGCCGCTGATTTCGACCTGATGGCGATCGTCGTCGATGGTGATCGGCCCGACCGTGAGCAGCGACCGCGGGCGTACCTCCGGCGCCGAGGATCGGCGTAGCACTGCTTTGATACGCGCCAGCATGAGCCGCATGCTGAACGGCTTGGTGACGTAATCGTCGGCACCCATCTCGAGCCCGGTGACGATGTCCGCCTCCTCGCCCTTCGCGGTCAGCATGATGATGGGGATGGTCGAGGTGTCGCGGCTGCCTTTCAAGGTGCGACACACCTCCAGGCCGTCGATCCCGGGGAGCATGAGGTCCAGCAGGATGAGGTTCGGGTTGTGCTGCCGCGCCATCGCGACCGCGCGCGGGCCGTCGGCTGCGCTGAGGGTGTCGTACATCTCCTTGCGGAGGTTGTATTGCACCAACTCGACGATGTCGGGTTCATCATCGACGATGAGGATCGTTCGCTTCAGTGTGACCTCCCGAAATCAACTCTTGGCGAAGTCCTGATCTCTAACAATGTGAGCATAACGATGCATCGTCCACGTTTGCAAGCAGAGCCAGGCCGGGAAGACGTACCAACATGTCGATCTGCATCCGGTGATCGGGATGCGTTCATCGAATCCGAACCTCAAGCACACGAGATCGCAACGCACCTTCGGGCGCGAACTTCGGATCGCGAGCCGTTGACGGCGGAGTTCAACGGGCCCGACC
>Ga0247727_10012121_pt1 | contig 14878 bp, 14 predicted proteins | sample WisWelCaveWW1625_FD_202498 | JGI IMG/M metagenome (GOLD analysis project Ga0247727, IMG submission 202498) | Biofilm microbial communities from Wishing Well Cave, Virginia, United States - WW16-25 | ecosystem: Environmental > Aquatic > Deep subsurface > Groundwater > Cave microbial mat | place... | reverse complement strand
AGTGTTCGGGGCGTGCACGCCCCGAACACTTGGGGTACACTTGCCCTCAACCTTAACAAATCGTACCACCTTAAACTGACCCTTTTTCAACTCTAAAGAGTCTTATCCACCTCAGTTCTTGCCCGAAGCATCGCCGTGGCGCCGAGGCGCCACTCCTCGCAATGACGATACTCAATCTATCTTCACAACCCCCGCGCAATGTGGATTATCCGTACAACCGTAGTAACGTTATCCAAGAAAAAGCGGACTCGTTGACGTGAAATTCGCAGTCAAAATTTCGCTCGGTTTAACTATTGACACTCAAGAATCTCCACCAAACCTGCGTTGAAAATCCTTTACAAGTAAATCACCGCCTGCTTCAACAAGCTTTCCAACAATCGGGTGTACAACCACGCTCGCAACTGCGCCCGCCAACGCAGGTACATTTTTGCCAAACCAATTCTTGACGCCCTCCATCTTTGACAAGTTGGGCTTCTTTTCGGTAACGGCTTGCTCAAGCTTCTGTACTTGATCCAAAGCAGAATCCTTCTTTTCAAGCTCAGCCATCGCTTCGACTTTTGCGCGTAGTTCTTTCAGTATCTGGCGAAGTTCATCCATCTCATCAGAGGTGATAGAGTTATGTATCTCGGTCTTGGTTTGCGTGATTTTACTTCCAACCGCAAGTTGGCCAGGGATATTTCCCTTAATAGTTACTTGAATATCCTGCTTGGGTAGTTTATGCTTTCTGGTCATAGACGCCTCCTCACTCTACGCAATAGCTTGTAGTATAAATGGTCTCGTCCCATGAGGACCAAGACCCCCAAATTCCTTCGTTATCTTTTGCTCTGATGCGCCATTCATAAACCCCTGAACCATATTCGGGAGTATTATACTCAGTTGGATTAGAGGACACTATTGCGTCAATTAACAGTACCCACTGTGGGTACTGAAAACGATAGAGTTGTATTTGATAATCATCTATGCCGCTTAAATCCTGCGACGCAGTCCAATCAAGAAGTATTCTTTTGCCTGAGCAAAAACTATCACCCGCTTTTGGGCTGATTATTCCAGGCGCGGGAGGCGCAACGTTGGGAGGCATTGGTGTGAGCGTACGAGAGGATGTAACAGTTAACGTCGCCGTGCGGGAGGGGGTGAAGGTGAACGTCGGTGTGTAGGAAGAAGTAACTGTAAACGTGGCCGTAAGGGAAGGAGTAACAGTTATCGTCGGCGTATCAGTGGATGTTTGGGTCGGTGTATGGGATGGCGTTAGTGTGAATGTTGGAGTTGATGTAAACTGAGGAGTTGCTGTCGCCAATAACGAAGGCAAAAATCTGCTTCCAGCAAAAAACAGAAGAGCAAATATCATTACGATTCCCACGCCTGCACATCCATAATTCAGATAATCACGCCAACTTATATTTCCATCGTCAGCAGTAACTGGCACGCGATGCAAAATATTCAGATTGTGCTGTGTAACCGCCAGACCACCTTTATCACCAATTGCATGCCGAATACTGAATGCATGCGTGAGCAACTGTAGCGCTTGATCGGCATTATTCAAACACATGGCACGGCTCCCCAATTGATGCAAAGCCCATGCTTCAGCGCTTCGATCCCCATCAGCCTTTGCGGCTTTCAAGATCAAATTCAGGATATCCAGCCATGCCTGCCAGCGCCTGTTTAGGATTAAAACCCCTTCCAGCGCGCGTCCAATACGGATCACTTCTGGCCAGAGGTTTTTCTCACCAGCTTTTTGGATCACGCGCACAAGCAGATCCGACGCCTCCTCGATCAAAGCGTCTTTTGGTTGTTGTGTGAGCCAATCGGCAAAATAATTGATCAGCGTGTCTTCCCAGGAGGAAAGATTCCATAATCTTCCAATTTGCCCAACTAACGATCCTCCCAAACCATAACGCGAACCCTGATTCCAAACTAATCCCATATCCACCAGACTCTTAAGAACTCCCTGCACATCAGTCAACTTCAAGAGTGTTCCGATGATACTCAATGGGATGAGCGCGCCAGCCGCTGCGCCCAGAACAGCCAATGCCCTCTTCTGCGAAACACTTAAATTATTCAACAACTCCTGCGCAGCAGCTAATGGAGTGGAATCATTTTTAAACTGCTTTTTAATCTCTGAAATTGTTTTGCCTGCTGAAGTTACCAAAGATGCGGCTTGGACAATTCTCAGGGGATGACCTTGTAGATAATAGCAAATGATCAGCGCGTCGGTTTTTTCGTCCTCGGATAAAGGCCGTTTGATTTCTCTGGCGAACAACTCAACTTGTTCCTGCTCCGGGAGCCCACCGAGCGGAATTACTTCCCCTTCACCCCACAGGCTTTGCTCCACAGATGCAAGCACAAAACAACTTAATGGCATGATCGCAATCAAAGCTTGCGCGTCATCCCTTGCTAGCGTCAAATCATCCAAGAAAATGACTGCCCTGACGCTTTGCAAAAGATGCCGCAACTGTCCGGTTGTAGGCATAACATTCCCGGCGCTGGAAAAGAAGGTGTCAAACAGCATTTGAAGCAAGTCATCAAACCTCTGCTCTCTCACATACAAATAAAACACACCATCGGGATATTTATTCGTTTCGGGCAAGTGTGCCATATGCGAAAGAAAGGTTGTTTTACCTATGCCGGCCTGTCCAAACACCGATACTGAAATTCCATTTTGGACAGATGATTGGATTACCTGTGATTCTTCAACACGATCCAGCAATGTCGGAAAAGGGCGCGGTCTATGCCAAACCGAACCGGCTCGTTTTTTGAAGGGAGAACGGGATGAAGGTTTTACAATATTTACCACGCCCCCATGGTTTTGGATTTGCAAATTGTTATTACCAATTGCAATTTGACCGCTGACATCCCCGTCTATGTTTATCTGGTAATTTCCTGTGGTTGCCATTGAAATAATCTGCCTTTACAGCACATGCCATGCCAAACACACTCTCGGGCGAATCTTACCCTAAAAGTATACAAACTTCATTCGGCAATTACAAGTGGGTGCAGGTAAATTTCGTTCGTCTTAATATTAATTTGCGCGACTCAATCTATCTTCACAACCCCCGCGCAGTGCGGATTATCCATACACCCGTAATATCGCTTCCCCTTATCGGGTCCTGTGCGGTGCATACGCAAGACCATCATCTTCCCGCAGATGGGGCACATCGGTACCGAATCAGATTTCCCCGACGCGCGAAGCGTTTTCGTCTCCTTCACTTTCATGATCGCCAGTTGAAATAACTCCGCAAGATCATCCTGTGAATACGTTTCGTTCGAAGGGATATGCACGAGGGGCAGCCCCGCGCTCAGGAAGAGGTCTTCCATAAATTGGTCGGCTTCGCGCGTTTCGGTTTTCGCGACGGGCTTCACCAATTCAATGCCGAACGCGGGCTGAAGCGTTTTAGGATCGCAAAATAAAAAATCCACGTGCTTGCGGAAAATTTTGTTGAAGAAATGCACGTTCTCGTTCGGGCGCACGATATAAAAAATGTCGTTGAGGGCGACCTTGGGGCAAATGATATAATGCTTTCCCGCCATGTTTTGCAGAACACGAAACAATGCCGACTCCGTTGCAGACAGAAACTTTTCACGAAGGCGATACGGCAGCCGTTCGTCTTGTTCTTTGATCTGGATCGTGGTTCGGGTTGCCATGCTGACGCCTATTATACCCGCATCAATTTCAGGACCCTGGATTTGAGCGCGGCGTTAACTGCCAACCCCTCCCCGTGGGTATGACCCTCTTTGCCTTTCCACGAACCGAAGAAGCCGCCCGCCTCGCGAAAGATCGGCGGGAAGGGAGCCACATCCCAAATTTTGATGCTTGGGTCGAGCATGATCTCGGCGCGACCGGTGGCAACCATGTGATAGCCGTACGCGTCGCTCCAGCCACGCCCAAAGAAACATTCTTTGTGCAGGTTGTTGAACACGTCCAATCGTTTTTTCGTGCGGAAACCCGACCAGCTTGTGTACGTGAACACTGCCTGTGCTATGTCTTTCACTTCTGAGACGCGTGCGCGTTTGCCGTTCCACCACGCGCCGAGTCCATCTGCGCCGTAGAGGATTTCATCCAACGCGGGGAAACACACCGCGCCGACGCGCGACACTCCTTCGATCTCCAACGCGATCAACACCGAATAAAACGGGACACCCTTGAGAAAGGATTTGGTCCCATCAATCGGGTCAACGATCCATCGGAAGGGGTTGCCGCCCTCACCCCTAATCCCTCTCCCGCGGGGAGAGGGGGACTCGGACTCCCCAAACTCCTCCCCCACGATCGCGTGAGATGGATATGTCCTCTCGATCTCGCCGCGAATAAATTTTTCGGTCGCCCGATCCGCCGATGTGACGGGAGACTCGTCGGATTTCAAATCATGTTGAATGCCTTTATTGTAATAACTCAGTGTGATACGTCCCGCACGATAGGCAAGTTGTGTTGCAAAATTGAGATAAGGCTGTAAATTCATTTCACCAATCTATCCAAAAGTAATTTTTCTTCCTCTTCTGTCTTTAATTCCCCATCCAGCCACGCCGCGCGGAGTTGACGGAGAATCTCACCGTACCTCGGACCTGGTTCAAGCCCGCGTTGTTTCAAATCATCGCCTGTTGTGCGGGGCTTGATGTGCCGCCATTCGGAAAGATATTTGAAGAACACATTCCTTGTCTTTTCATCCTGTGCAACAAAATAGACAGCTTCTATTGCATCTAAGGGGTACGATCCCAGCCGTTCCACGCACTGACTCGGCTTCAAACCGGTGAAGGAAGATATATCCGCAAAGATCCAGGAAGCTGCGAAAAGTGACCCTAGCAGGTCGGCAGTGAATTGCAAACGGAAATTCAATGAACCAATCTCATGTTGCGATAGAGGCATGAGCCAGAGCAGCCAGCCAAGGATATGCCTATTACCATTCCCCTTGCCAACGTTCCATGGAGAAATGCGTTGTAAATCGCGAAACCTATGTAAGTTCGCGAGCCGCAAACCGGCAGACTCATCAAAAGATAAAACAGGATGGATTGTCTTGAGCAAATCCAATTCAGCCAGGCGCGCAAGCATGGATGCCGCATTTGGCTCCTCAAGGATGAGATCGAGTTCGTGCCGGGTCCGTTCCGCAGAGAGTTTTCCAATTATTGGCTGAGCGCCAGGGATGAGAGCCACCGTATCATCCACAATCTGAAATCCATAACGCCCCTCATAACGCACGGCGCGATACATGCGTGTGGGATCATCCATAAAAGATTTCGAATGAATGACTCGAATTAATCCACGCGCAAGATCCTCCTCCCCACCCAAAGGATCAAGCAGTTCCCCATAATGATGGCCATCCAACCTAAGCGCCATGGCATTGATCGTGAAATCGCGGCGGCGCAGGTCGTCGCCAATGGTTGATCGTTCCACAGTAGGCAGCGCTCCGGGCTCTGGGTAAATTTCAGAGCGGGCAGAGACCAGGTCAAAAGATAGTTCAAAGTCGGGAAACCGCGATACCGGAAAATCCAACCGCTTGAATGTGGATTCATTCAAAATCCATTTGGCGGTCCCAAAACGGGAGTGCACAAGGATCTTGCCGCCATACTTTTTCAAAATGGATTCAGCAAAAGCGGCAGTATCTCCCTCGACGACAAGATCAAAATCGTTGACAGCCCTGCCAAGAAAGATATCACGTACGACGCCGCCCACCATGTAGAGCGGCGCTTGTAACGCGGCAGCCTGATACGCAAATAGATGGAGTAGTTCGAGGTGCAATCCATCCAGGGATTTCTCGAGTAAGGCAGGGACGTCACGTTCCATACGTTTATTGTAGCAGAGAAAATCGTGTATAATCGGCGCATGATGTTGAACCCGTTGCCGTCACCCAGCAAGTATCAATCTGCCTGGTCTGGATAAGGTTCGATTCATCACGTCAACGAACGGCTCCCAGACTCTGGCGAGCCGTTTTTGCTTGTTGATTTCACCGCAAAGCCCGCTTAGTTCGCCAAGAAAACCTTTTGAATTCTTCGCGCTCCTCGCGGTAAAAGCAGGTTTTCGTGAACATATCTGTCTTTGGCGGCGCGCAGCCGCAACCCAATTCTCCCGCGTATGAAGAAGCCCGTTTGTTGGGTAAACTTCTCGCGCAACGCGGACACACTGTCCTCACCGGCGGCTACATCGGCGTGATGGAAGCCGTCTCACGCGGCGCGCATGAAGCAGGCGGACACGTCATCGGTGTGACGTGTGAGGATATCGAAGCATGGAGAAAAGTGAGCAAGAATCAATGGGTGAAAGAGGAACGGCGCAGGAAAACGCTTATTGAAAGGTTGCAGGCATTGGTCGAGGGATGCGATGCGGCGATTGCCCTCCCCGGCGGAGTCGGCACGCTGGCAGAAATTTCCATCATGTGGAATTTGATGGTTGTGGAGTCTTTGCACCGGAGGCCGTTGATACTGATTGGCGGTGGCTGGCAGTCCACTTTCGATCAGTTCTTTACTTCGTTTGAAACGTACATGCCCGTGCACCAGCGCGAAGATTTGCATTTCGCTGAAGATGCGCAAACTGCTGTGAAATTTTTAGAAAATTCGTAGTAACGACTTAAGTCGTTACATAAATAACAAGAGGACAAAATGGCTGAAGATAAATTACCAACACGTGCAGAAGATTTTGCAGAATGGTACAACCAACTTGTTGTAAAAGCAGATCTGGCAGATTACGCGCCTGTGCGCGGATGCATGGTCGTCAAACCGTATGGCTGGGCGTTGTGGGAAAACATCACCGCCGCGCTCGACAAGGAATTCAAAGCCACAGGTCACGTCAACGCGGCCTTCCCAACATTGATCCCTTTGTCTTTCTTTGAAAAAGAGAAGGAACATGTGGAAGGTTTCGCGCCCGAACTCGCAGTGGTCACACACGGCGGCGGAGAATTACTGGAAGAGCCATTGGCAGTGCGACCCACATCCGAAACGATCATTGGATATATGTATGCCAAATGGATCAAATCATGGCGCGATTTGCCAGTATTGATCAACCAATGGGGCTCCGTGCTTCGCTGGGAATTGCGTACAAAACTTTTCCTGCGAACTGCCGAGTTTTACTGGCAGGAAGGTCATACCGCGCACGTTTCAAAGGAGGAAGCGCTGGAAGAGATGTATCGCATTCTCGATATTTACACAGACTTCGCAGTGCATGAAGCCGCGCTTCCCGTGATCAAAGGCACAAAGAGCGAGACCGAAAGATTCGCGGGCGCGCAGATCACCACGTCCATTGAAGGCATGATGCAGGATAAACGCGCGTTGCAATCCGCCACGTCTCACTACTTTGGGCAGAACTTCGCGAAGGCATTTGAGATTCAATACGTTGACCAGAACAACACGCTCCAATTCTGCGAAACCACATCGTGGGGACTTTCCACGCGCGTGATTGGGGCAATCATCATGACTCATGGCGACGATCAGGGTCTCGTGCTTCCTCCCCGCCTTGCGCCTATTCAGGCAGTCATCGTTCCCATTTACAAGGACGATGCCGAGAAAAACAAAGTGATGGAAGTTGCCCATCGCATCTTCAAGGAACTCAAAGCCGCAAACATCCGCGTCAAAATGGATGACCGCGATAACGTCAGCAGTGGATTCAAATTCAACGATTGGGAGATGCGCGGCGTCCCCGTCCGCGTGGAGATTGGTCCCAAGGATGTCGAGAAGGGATCGGTCGCGCTTGCCCGACGTGACAAGCCCGGCAAAGAAGGTAAATCATTTGTCCAGCAAACGGGTCTAGAGGCGACCGTGAGCGGGCTCCTCGTCGAGATTCAGGATTCACTCCTCAAGCGCGCCACCGAATTCCGAGATGCGAACATCCACGAACCCAAAGATTACGATGATTTGAAAAAGATCGTGATAGATGGCTGGGCGTTTTCTTATTGGTGCGAATCAAAGGAATGCGAAGCGAAGGTCAAGGAAGATACCAAAGCCACCACGCGTAACATCCCTTTGAACCAGCCCGAGCAAAAAGGGACCTGCATCGTCTGCGGCAAACCCTCCAAACGCAAAGTGTATTTCGCGAGAGCGTATTAAGAGTGTCATGTGTACAAGTGTCACGTGTCAGGTAAAATCTGCGCGTGACACTTCTTGATTAACAAAAAATGAATTCAGCGCTCAATGAGTATCGTGAGAGTCGCGATGGGCTTCTCTTGAAAATTACTGAAATTCTATCGAGAGATGAAAGGTTTGTCGCTGGCTGGCTTACAGGGAGTTTCAGCAGGAACGAGGAAGATGCCGTCAGCGACATTGACATCACTCTTGTTGTGGCGGGCGAATACAGCACAGAGCTTTGCCAGAGACTGGAACAGATAAGCGGACAAACCATTCCTGAAAGATTTTCACTCTTCAGTCAGTTTGAAAGACCAACGCTACTCCACGAAAATAACAACAATGCCCCTGCGGGCGGGACGTTTACTTTTGTGCTTTATTCTCAATTTGCGCTCATGGTGGATTGGATACTGATTCCACTTTCCAAGGCAACCCGACCACATCAATCAAGACTCTTATTTGATAAAGTTGGCATCCCTGTCTCTCCCGCTCCTCAGCCCGAAGCGTTGGAACAGCGTAAAAAATTCGTTGCCGAGAAATGGGCATTTTTCTGGATGATGACCGCAGTTACGATCAAATATATTATTCGGGAAGACCGAGTCTTCGCTATGCAATGGATTGAGAATTTACACAGCTTAATTCAAGAAATTGAAGGGCAAATGGATGGGAAATCGTGGGAGCATCATCGTGGTTCATTCAGTCAACTCCAACCAAATGCTGAAAAGCAGATAGAATCGCTGATACAACTATGCAGGAAAATGCAGGAACTCAAACCGAAAGTTGCTGAGTTCACAGAAACTGATCCTTTGATGCCATCAGCCGAAATTGAATTCTTGTTCTCGCTTGCTAATCAGGAAATGATTGTTAATCCAAAATTGTAAATCGCCAATCGTAAATCGAAATGCCCGCCATAGACCTCGCCCGACTCAAAAAACAAACCGCGCACCTGGCTGACCTCTTCGACCAGCCTTCTGACTTTCTGCGCCAACATCGCGAGATTCTTGATTACTACGTTAATCGTTCACTGCGAAGTCAGGGTGTGGCTCCGTCCTCAGTGCTTCCAACCTATCGAACCCCAAGCGTTGTCCTGCGCCAGATCGAAACGGAATTAAGTGCTGTCGCGGAGCAACAACCCATCCTCGCATTGGAATTGGCGGACGCGCTTTGGGATGAAGGTTATCTCGAAACGCGCTTGCTCGCCGCATATTTGCTCGGACGAATTCCACCGCAGGAGGAACGCCTGCTTGCCCGCCTCACCGCATGGACTCAAGCCGTCCGTGACCCTAACGTCCGCGCCGCATTGCTCACAACGAGTCTCACCCGTCTCCGCAAAGAAACACCTGCCCTCTTCCTCGTCCTCGTCAAGGAATGGCTTTATCCTACCCGCCAGCGGATGTGGTCAAACGGAATCGAAGCTCTCGTCCCACTGATCGCTTCACAGGAATTTGACAACCTCCCCCCGATCTTTGAAATCGTGGAACCCATTTTCAAAGCCTCCCCAGCCGCGTTACAATTCGACCTCAAAGAGCTTCTCATTGCGATATACAAGGCATCGCCCGATGAGACGCTTCATTTTATTCAGCAAATTTTGAAGGACACAAAAAGTCCACTGCCCGCGGTGTCATTGAGACGAATGTCCCCTGACCTGCCAAAGGACCTTCAGGTACATTTGCGTGAGCTGCTTCGCAAGGTAAAATAAGACAACAAGAAAGGAGAAAGACATGCTGATCGTGCGAGGTGTTATCGGGGGAATCATCCTTTTCCTTGGGCGCGAACTCAACTTTCTTTTTGCAGGCGGCATGGCCACATTCATCGCTTTCCGGTTAACGCCGAAACTTCCCTCTGCATGGCCCCAATGGGCAGAGTATGCCTTCATCATTGGTCTTGCAGTCCTTGCCGCGGTGATCGTGATCGCCAACGAACGCGCAGGATATTTCCTCTCCGGTTTTCTCGCGGGCGGATACGCCCTAATCGAATATTTTGAGCCGGGCGTGCTTACCCTTCCGCTTCTCCCATTTATTATCGGCGGCGTCATCGGTTCTTTGATCATCGGCTTGTTGACGGAATGGGCATTGATCATTGTTTCGAGTTTGATCGGCGCAATTTACGCAACAACACTTTTTCAACTTAATCCCACAGCCGAGACTCTTGTTGCAGGCGGCTTGTTCATCATCGGTGCAGTTGTCCAAGTCCTGATCATGCGTTCGCAAAAGGAATGAGAAATGATTGACGCCAGCCGTCTCATGTACCTGCACGGACTCGAAAGCGACAGCAACAGTGGGAAAGCGCGTCAATTTCGTGAGTGGTTCCCCGGAATGTTGACCCCCGATTTCAAAGGTTTGTTTGAAGAACGAATGACTCAACTGAATCCAATTCTCTCTGATACAACAGATTGGACAATCATCGGCTCTTCATTTGGCGGACTCATGGGAGCGACATTCACCTGCGATCATCCGACTCAGGTACGGAAGTTGATCCTGCTCGCGCCCGCGCTGATGTTGCCTCCCTTCGCCTCGCGCGCCCCGAAACTTGTTTCTGTTCCAACAACCATGATCCACGGGACTTTGGATACCATCGTTCCGCTCGAGCCTGTCCGCGCGATCGCACAGAGACACTTCACCGACCTCACAACCATCGTAGTGGAAGACGACCACCGCCTGCATAAAACAATCCACGAATTGGATTGGAAGAAGATTTTGGAATGAACCAACCGCAATCCGAACCATGAATCAACAAATTTACTGGCACACCACCGTCCAAATGCCTGACGACTCCAATCTGACTCCCCTCCCCGAAAAAGTGGATGTGGCAGTCATCGGCGGCGGCTTCACAGGCTTGAGCGCCGCGCGGACTCTCGCCAAGCGCGGTGTGAACGTCGCAGTGTTGGAAGCGAACACCATCGGCTGGGGCGCGAGTTCGCGCAACGGCGGCATGACGCTGACCGGACTCAAACCGTCCATGCAGACGGTGATTAAAAATTACGGACGCGATGTGGCAAAACGATTGTTTCAATGCTCGCTCGATTCGGTGGATACCGTTGAGCAGGTGGTGAAAGAGGAACATATTGATTGCGGCTTTTCGCGATACGGTCATCTTTATGTTGCCAGCAAGCCAAATCACTTTGATGGTTTCAAGGACGAGGTTGAATTCATGTCGAAGGAGTTCAATCACAAAGTTCGAGTCATTCCGCCCGGCGAATTGAAGGATGAGATTGGCTCATCCAACTATCACGGTGGAATCGTGGACGAAGTGAGCGGCGGACTCAACCCCGCGCAATACGTGACGGGCCTCGCACGCGCCGCAGAAAAGGCTGGGGCGTCGCTGAGTGCCCGGGCACGCGTCAACAAGCTTGTGCGTAGAGGGACGCGGTTTGTCATCCAAACGGAACGCGGCACGGTCACCACAGAGTCTGTTTTAGTGGGCACGTCCGGCTATACAGGAAATGTCACAAAGAAATTGCAACGGAAAATTATCCCAATCGGGTCGTTCATCATCGCGACCGAAAGATTATCGGATGAATTGGCCAAAGAACTCAGCCCGAAGAACCGCATGATCTTTGACTCGATGCATTACCTGAATTATTTTCGGCTGTGGGATAACCGCATGATCTTTGGCGGGCGCGCGGCATTTTTCCCTGAAAATAAAAATACGATTGCGCGAAGCGCGGAAATTTTGCGGCGCGAGATGATTCGCGTGTATCCGCAGTTGGGGGCTGTGAAAATTGAATACGTATGGGGCGGCACGCTGGATTTTGCATTCGACATGATGACTCACGTCGGCGAAATGGATGGCATTTATTATTCGCTCGGCTACGCAGGACATGGCGTTGCAATGGCTTCGCATCTTGGCAAGACGGTTGCCGAGGCAATGCTGGATGGTAATATCAAGGATCATCCTTTTGCGGCGTTCGATTTCCCCGGTGCGCCACTCGGATTGTACAATGGCTTCCCGTGGTTCCTGCCCTTCGCAGGCGCGTGGCACAAAATTTTGGACTGGGTCGAATAATTTCAAGAGGTATGAAGATCAGCATAATCCTTTGAAACGGACCCACGGGAACCATGTGGAGACGACCGTATGTATAAGAGAATTCTTATCCCCCTCGATGGTGTGGCTTCATCTGAAGCGATATTGCCGCATGTACAGGTCATCGCCCAGGGAACAGACAGCGAGATGATACTTCTCCATGTGATCCCGAGCCCCGCACCCGAATTTTCGACTCCTTCGCAGCCTTTCGCCAAAAGCTTCGTCTATAAACAACGAGGGAAATTGACAAGATATTTGAAAGGACTGTGCGCGAGACTGGAAAAGGAAGGCGCCCGCGTTACTTATTTGATCCGTGAAGGGACTGTGGCCGATACGATATTGGAGGTTGCAGAGTTCATGCAAACAGATTTGATTGCCATGTCCACGCAAGGACGTTCGGCGGCGCAAATTTTGTTTCTGGGCAACGTCACGTACCAGGTGGTGCGCCATTCCCCTTTGCCGATACTCGTGATCCGTTCGAAACCCTAGCCCTCGCAACCCGCTTGATACGGTAGAATATCGAATTGTATATGGAAGAGTTGTGATACAAATCAAGAAAATTCAATTAGAATCACCATTCTATGCCCGGTTGCGCGGGAGTTCAGAGTAAGTCGAATCCTATTCTCGAACCACTCGTATATTCAACTTCTCGTTCCGTTCGGAGGAAAACCATGCCGACCAAGAAAAAAACCGTGACCAAAAACAGCAAGACCGCGCCAATAAGGGGAGCCAAAGCGGCAAGGCCGAAGAAACTATCCGGTGATGTATATTACCCATCGAAGCAAGTCGTGGAACAGGCGCGCCTGACAGATTGGGATAAACTCGCGAAATCTGCGCGCAAGGATTTGCGCGGCTTCTGGGAAGCAGAAGCCAACGAGTTGGAATGGTTCGGCAAGTGGAAGAAAGTGTTGGACGATTCCAAGAAACCATTCTTCAAGTGGTTTACCGGGGCAAAGATCAATATTGTTCACAACGCGGTGGACAGGCACCTCAAATCCTATCGTAAAAACAAACTTGCCCTGATCTGGGAAAGCGAAGACGGCAAAGACCATCGTTCGTTTTCGTATTACGGTTTGAATCGCCAGGTGGTACGCATGGCGAACATCATCAAAAGCATGGGCATCAGGAAAGGCGACCGCGTCACTATTTACATGGGGCGCGTGCCGGAGATCGTTTTCGCCATGCTCGCCTGTGCGAAGATCGGCGCGATCCATTCGGTGGTGTTCGGCGGCTTCTCCGTTGACTCACTTCAAGGTCGTATTGAAGACAGCCAATCGAAACTCGTCATCACCTGCGACGGATCGTATCAGAATGGAAAAGTTGTCCAACTGAAAGCAATTGTGGATGAGTCGTTGAAGCGATGTCCATCCGTCCAAAATGTGATCGTCGTGAGGCGCGTGGGCAATGAAGTGAACATGGAAACCGGCCGCGATCATTGGGTTCACGAATTGTACGAACAACCCATTGCCGACAGCACATGCGAAACCGAACCAATGGACGCGGAAGATCCGCTTTTCATTCTTTACACGAGTGGCTCCACCGGCAAACCAAAAGCCATTTTGCACACGCACGGCGGATACATGGTCGGCACGTATTCCACGCTCAAATATGTTTTTGACGTGCGCGATGATGACCGCTGGTGGTGCACTGCCGACCCCGGCTGGATCACGGGACATTCGTACATTGTGTATGGGCCCATGCTTAACGGCGCGACCTCCTTCCTGTTTGAGGGCGGACCTTCCTACCCCGAACCGAATCGGTGGTGGCAGGTGATCGAACGATATGGGATTACGATTTTCTACACTGCGCCTACTGCCATTCGCGGACTCATGCGCTTTGGGGACTCCTGGCCTCAGAAGCACGATCTTTCCTCCCTCCGCCTGCTCGGTACAGTCGGAGAGCCGATCAACCCCGAAGCGTGGAAGTGGTATCACCGCGTGATTGGTAACAAGAAACTCCCGATCATGGATACCTGGTGGCAGACCGAAACGGGCACATTCATGATCACACCAACTCCGGTCGTGCCGCTCAAACCCGGATCAGCCACGCGTCCTTTCTTTGGACAGGAGGCTGCGATCGTGGACGAAAAAGGGAATCCAACCCCGGACGATACTGAAGGCTATCTCGTCCTGAAGAACCCATGGCCCGCCATGCTGCGAACCATTTATAAGGACGACGAACGCTACGTCAATCAATATTGGAGCAAATTTCCTGGCAAATACACCACTGGCGACTCCGCCAAACGCGATAAGGACGGATACTTCTGGATCATCGGGCGCGTGGATGATGTGATCAAGGTCTCTGGTCATCGTTTGGGAACAGCAGAAGTTGAATCAGCCTTGGTGAGTCACCCCGCCGTTGCAGAAGCCGCTGCGATTGGACTACCGCACGAAATTAAAGGTCAAGCCATTTACACCTTTGTGTTGCTTCGCGCGGGCAAGGTTGCTTCGGCAGAGTTGGCTGAGGAACTTCGTCAGCACGTCGCCACTCATATGGGACCGATCGCCCGCCCGGAGGAAGTCCGCTTTGTGGATAAACTCCCCAAGACGCGTTCCGGCAAGATCATGCGCCGTGTGTTGAAAGCGCGGGCACAGGGATTGCCTGAGGGAGATGTTTCAACCCTCGAAGAGTAGTTATCAGACGACTTCCGAAGCCTTGGAGACTTCGGAAGTCTTTCGTTTTATAACAAAATTGGGCTCTCCCGTTTTTAACGGGAAAGCGGGTCAAAAGCGACCAAAACATGTAAACGAAAGGAATTGAAATTGCGGTAGCCATACCCGCGACGGTTGAGCATTTTGATTTTCAAGTTCACTCCTTCGGC
>Ga0247727_10012120_pt1 | contig 14879 bp, 17 predicted proteins | sample WisWelCaveWW1625_FD_202498 | JGI IMG/M metagenome (GOLD analysis project Ga0247727, IMG submission 202498) | Biofilm microbial communities from Wishing Well Cave, Virginia, United States - WW16-25 | ecosystem: Environmental > Aquatic > Deep subsurface > Groundwater > Cave microbial mat | place... | reverse complement strand
GGACAAGCTGGCGAAGGAGAAGTTATATCTGGAGGAAGAAATCCAGACGGAATACAACTTCGAGGAAATCGTCGGGGACAGCCGAGCCCTCAAACTGGTGCTTAAAGAGGTCCAGACCGTGGCTGCGACCGATTCGACAGTCCTGATCCTCGGAGAAACAGGGAGCGGGAAGGAACTGGTTGCGCGGGCGCTTCACAATCGCAGCGGTCGGCGAGAACGAACATTCGTGAAGCTCAATTGCGCGGCGATTCCGACAGGGTTGTTGGAAAGTGAACTCTTCGGACATGAAAAAGGCGCATTTACCGGTGCTATCGCGACCAAGATCGGCCGGTTTGAACTGGCTGACCGCGGTACAATCTTCCTTGATGAGGTGGGGGAAATTCCGTTGGAGCTTCAAGTGAAACTCCTCCGCGTGCTTCAAGAACAGGAGTTCGAACGATTGGGGAGCACCAGGACGATTCGTGTCGATGTCCGCGTCATCGCCGCAACGAATCGTGACCTTGCTCGGATGGTCGAGGAGCAGGCGTTTCGCAGCGACCTCTATTACCGGCTCAAAGTCTTTCCGATTACCGTCCCTCCCCTGCGCGACCGACCGGAAGATATTCCTTTGTTGGTCCGACACTTTGCTCAGAAACTCGCCCTACGGATGAAGAAACGCATCGAAACGATCCCGTCCGAGGCCATGAAAGCGCTCCAAGCCTATCACTGGCCAGGCAACGTGCGGGAGCTGGAGAATTTCATAGAACGAGCGGTGATTCTTACTCAAGGACCGGATTTATATGTGTCGCTCGCAGAATTAAAGCGGACTCCAAGCCATACAACGAACTCTCAGCCTACGACTCTAGAACAAGCCGAACGCGAACATATTCTCAAGGCACTTCGTGAGTCGGAATGGATCATTGGTGGTCCTGCGGGTGCCGCAGCCAGGCTCGGGATGAAACGCACGACCCTCCAATCCAAAATGCAGAAGCTCAGGATCTCTCGCCCATCGTAGTCCGACTTCTTACCAAGCCCAATGAATGATCCAAGCGCGCGCCGATATTTCGGCGCCGTGCCGTCGCGTCGGCATATTTTCCGCGGCAGTTCTTTTTTTCCCGAAAGACAGTCCTGAACAGGATCATTCAATCTCCTCTAATTTCAGTGACATCAATGATCCAGGCCTTGCGGGAGCTCTCCTGGAACGCGAGTTGCCATTACACCTCGTTATGAATGGCGTGAGGTAAACCGGTAGATCGTTGAGGGAGGGTTCGATGGGTACGGCGCTGGCGGTGACACAACAGCAATCGATTGAGGTGGCAGATCGAAACTGGGCAAGAATCCACAGCGAGGATCGTTGTCCCCGCTGCAGCGGACTGATGGTCGCCGAGTGGTGCGAGGATCTGTCGGACTACCGCGCTCAACGCTGTGTGCAATGTGGCGAAATTGTCGATCCGGTCATTCTGCACAACCGAGGGATGCCGCAAGGACCAATGCCAACTCAGCTTGCAAGGAAGATGTTGCCAGACAATTACGTCACGAAAGATCAACAGAGCGGTGGCGCCGGAATGTTCACGGCGTCTCCCGCTGGGGTGGATAGGCCCCTCTCTACACCCCGGAGGGGCCTGTCTGCTCGGTGAGCCACAGAGACGGGTGACAAGAATAAATTGGATTGTCAGCGGTGACGAGGAGGGCGATATGGACCAGATGATCTTGGTGGTAATGGCAATAGTGGCGCTCTGTTGGGGCCTACGTGCCGCGCCATGGAAAACGGTGAAGGCACGTGTTCGCTTCACTCAGGGCGTATCGCTGCGTCGCCTGCGGAAACGTTTCTGACTGAGTCATGAATGGAAGGCAGCGGCTACAGACCGGTGATACGCCAGATACGACGCACGGGGATCGATGAGCTGCACGGAGCACCATCCCCGTGGGCGACGCGAGCCGCGGCTCATAGCACGGTCCCAAACAGGGAAGGAGGGTCCGACCATGATGAAATCCATGATAGGGATAGGCACTACAGCGCTCCTTCTTCTGACCGCATTGTCCCAACCTGACATCGCGGCGGCGCATGGAACAGCCAGCGGAGAAGACGACCCCTGCATACGCCAGGTCGGAGAGCGGGTGGTACATTTCAACGCCTATCAGCCGCAATATCAGTTGAAGGATCAGTACTGCACGGACATTCCCAAAGAAGGCGAGACCTTACTGGTCGTGGATCTCGTTGACCCAGCGCTGCGCAACGAGCCGGTCGGGATGCGGGTCATGAAGAGGAGCGGGGGCAAAGAAGTAGATGATCAGATTGTGGCCGATATTCGTCCGAATACCCACCCGGACGGAGTACTGAGAGGCGAAGTCAGGCTGGATGAAGGACTGTATACGGTTACCATTGCATCGGAGAAACAGAATCTGATGAAGCGCCCGCAATATCTCTTGCGGGTCCACATGACCGATTATCAGCAGCTGGTACGCAGGGTGGGCGTACCACTGCTCGGCGCGCTGCTCGCGGCCTGGCTCGGATACAAGCTTCTACGATCGACGTGGCTAAGGAATTGGTGGGCCGCCCTCCGCTCGTAGGAAGCTGGGCACTCCAGTCCGCGATCAGAGGGTTGAGAAATGGGAGAAGAAGGCCCAGGCGTGTCATTCCGATATCGATAGAACTAGCAAAGAGAGGACAACACCAATGACAACACCGAATCGTTATTTGACATCCTGGGAGGGCTTTTGGAGTACCTCGACCGAGTCACCTGGCGAAATCTTTTGGGATGCCGCTCCCGCTCATGCGGCTCAACAAGATTTAGTGCTGTTCCGAGGCTCTGTCGATCCACAGCTCCCGATGATTGACCTGGGCTGCGGCAATGGAACGCAAACGCGTTTTCTGGCGGATCATTTTGCAAAGGTGATTGGCACTGAAATTTCGCCCACAGCGGTTGAAATTTCCCAAACGAATAATGCTGCCCCCAACATCTCGTACCGTATTCTCGATGTGCTCTGTCCTGCTGATGCCCAAACCCTCCACGATGAAATTGGTGATGCGAATCTCTACATGCGGACGGTATTGCATCAACTGTCGCCCACGGATCATGCGACGGCGATACAGAGTATAGAGCGGCTACTTGGGATGAAAGGAATATTGTACCTGATCGAACTGTCATCAGCCGCTGAACCCTACTTTGCCCAACTGATTACACAGTATGGACTGCCACCCGGGCTTGCACGCGTCTTCCAGCATGAGATTACGCCGGGCATGTTGAATGAATATGACTTAGAAGGGCTGTTTCCACCGGATCGTTTTACGCTTCTTCGGACAGGCAAGAGTCATATTCACACTGTGCACACCCTCCAGACGGGGGAAGTCGCGAAAGTACCGGCATTCTACGCCATCCTACGGCGACGGCAAAGCGAAGCTTAGTCACGGATTACTGGGAACCGATATGAATTCCAGCAGGGTCGTGAAGCGCCACTCCTCCAGCGAGATGCGAGCCGTCTTTCACGAGAGACGGCCCTTACTTCGTGCCATCAGTGGATTAATCCCTCGTCTCTCGCCTTCCGCAAGTGTCATCAACGAGATGCCATTAGGTATGGGCTCCGGCCTCGTCGAGACACGCTTCACGAATTTTACGCGCAGTAGTCCGGGCAAGCGCCGATTTATCGTCACCTGCCGAGATGTCGGCAGCGGTGATGTCGTCACGGCTCTATTTCGATCCTGCTGAAGCCACAGTCTTCGCTTACCGATCCCTAGCCGCTCAATCACTTACGTCGGTTACGTCGAATCGTCATCTGCTGGGAACAGTCTATGCCATATGTCGGTTGGATAGGCGATGTGAACACGGCTCGTAGCCACGTCGGGAATGTCATAGGAGGGAGACATGAGATCGGAAACGAAGCAAATCAACTCAGTCGCATTCGACTTTTTGCAACGGAAGAATCAGATCGCGTGCCGGCACTGTTATGACACTGTCATGGGTGGAACGGGCCGGACCGTGCTGGATGACAGCGGGTCTTTAACGATCACGGCCTGGACCTGCGCGAGATGCGGCAGAGTCATCGAAGAAATCCGCATCATGGTGCAAGACGGAAAGGCCCAGCCACGTCCGATTCGGTACGCCGTGGCGCCACCGCACTCGACCGGACGACCAGCGCCGGTTGCGCACCGCGCGCTCAGGAACTAAAGCGGAACGGTGGCGTTGGTCGGCGTCGGCGCTGGGTGTGAAAATGGCGCTCAGCCAATCGGGTGAATCGACTGTAGATACCAGCGGCCATGAACCGACCGACCGGACGGTTGACTCCAGACCGACCGGACGGTATTCTTCACCCATGAAACAGGCAACCTCGAAGCTACAAGACGCGCTCCTCGACGCCACCGAAGCCGTGGTCGCCCGCCAGGGCATCGCGAACCTGACGCTCGACGCCGTCGCCGCCGAGGCGCGCATGAGCAAAGGCGGCCTGCTGCATTATTTCCCGTCGAAGGACCGGCTTGTCGAAGCGCTGGTCATCCGCACCGCCGAAGGTTGGCGAGCCTGCTACACCGAAGCGTACGAACGCACACCGGAAGGGCCGGGGCGCATGGCGCGCGCGCTCTTGGACCACTGCCTTTCGGACGCCAAGTGCTGGACGGAGGAACTGCGACGCAGTTCCTCTGCGGTGTTCGCGGCGCTTGCTCAGAACCCCGCGTTGATCGAGCCCATGCGCGCGGTCTACGCCGACCTCCACCGGCGCATCGCGAAGGATGGCCTGCCGCCGGGCGTCGCCGAATCGGTTGCCGCCGCGATCGATGGACTCTGGCTCGACTGGGTTTTGGGAATCGTTCCACTTGAGCAAGATCGCGTCGTTCGGGTGCGCCGCGCGCTCGAGGACATGCTCGCCCGCGCGACACCGGATCGCCGTTCACCCAAGGTCAAGGGTTTTTCAAGGAAGCGTTCGGGAGGCGTCGCGTATGAATCGTCGTAGTTGGATCGGATCTTTTCTACTGCTCGTCATGGTTGTCTCGGTCGGCATTGGCCTGGCAGCGTGGAAGTATACGTCCATACAGGAAACCCGCGCGGCCTCCGCGAACCAGCCCGAGCCGATGGAGTCGGTGACGGTCGCCGTTGCGAAGGAAATCGAGCATCGCCAGACCACCACGTCGATTGGGACTGTCCTCGCGCTGCGCTCGATTACTCTCCGCAACGAACTCCCCGGTACCGTCCGTCAGGTCAGGCTGACACCCGGGCAGGTCGTCGACACAGGTACGCTACTCGTCGCTCTCGACGTGTCCGTCGAAGAGGCCGATCTCAAGGCACAAGAGGCTCAGGCCGCGCTTGCCAAGACGGTGCTCAACCGCAGGAACAATTTGAATAAGGAACTGGCCACGACACAGGAAGAGGTGGATCGTGCGCACGCAGACCTCGATATCGCGCTGGCTCAGATCGCCCGCACCAAGGCGATCATTGCCCGCAAGACCATTCGGGCGCCGTTCCGTGCGCGGGTAGGCATGGCGGACTTACACCCTGGCCAGTATCTGAACGAGGGCACCGAACTCACGACGCTGCAGGGGATCGACGACGCAGTACATGTGGACTTCACGGTCGCGCAGCAGGTCGCCGCGGGCCTGCGGGAGGGCGACAGCGTCGACGTATCCACCGCCGGCCAATCGTCCCCGATCGCAGCCAGAATCGTCGCGGTGGACGCGCGCATCGATCCCACGACACGCAATGCCATGGTACGCGCGAGAATCGAGAGCGCCGCCAACGCGCCGACGCCCGGCGCCTCGGTGCGCGTCCGGGTTCCGATCGGCCTGCCACGCAAGGCCGTCGCTGTTCCCGCGAGCGCAATGCGAAAGGGTCCTGGGGGCGATCAGGTGTTCGTGATCGAGCTGGACAAGGATGGTAAGGCCCGTGCGCACGTGCGGCAGGTCGAGAGTGTCGCGATGCTCGGCGACGAGGTCGTGATTCACGCCGGGCTGTCCGCCGGCGAACGAGTGGCTGTCTCGGGGTCCTTCAAACTGCGAGAAGCAGCGCTCGTCGCGATCGCCGGCAGCCCCAAGGATGGGGGCGGGTCGAGTCAGGTGGTCGTCGGCGAACGCTGAGGAAGCCGGCACGACAGGAAAAGGAATCTGCATGCGTTCGTTCACCGACATCTTCATCAAGCACCCGGTGCTGGCAGTCGTCGTGAATCTCGTGATCGTACTCGCGGGGTGGCGGGCGTTGACGACCCTGCCGTTGCAGCAGTACCCGAAGATCGAGAGTTCGTCCGTGATCATCACGACGGTCTACTACGGCGCCAGCGCCGAAACCGTTCGCGGCTTTCTCAGCACGCCGATCGAGCGGGTCGTCTCCGCGATCGGCGGGGTCGACTATGTGGAGTCGACCAGCCGCGCCGGTGTCAGCACCGTCACCGTACACCTCAAATTGAACCATAGCAGCACGGCGGCCCTGGCCGAGGTCACAGCGCGGCTCCAACAGGTACGATCCGAGTTGCCGACGGAAGCCGAGCCGCCTGCGATCGAAGTGCAACGCGCCGATCGCCCCTACGCGTCATTCTATCTCAGCTTCACCTCCACGGAGCGCAGCGTGCCGGCCGTCACGGATTGGCTGTTGCGCACGCTGCAACCCCAACTTTCGACGTTGCCCGGTGTCCAGCGGGTCACCTTCGAGGGCGGCCGCCAGATCGCCATGCGCGTCTGGATCGACCCCGATCGTCTCGCCGCGCTCAACCTCTCGCCCGGAGACGTGCAAGCGGCTCTGCGGCGCAACAACTTCCTGGCGGCCGTCGGTCGAACGAAGGGCAACCTCGTGCAGGTCAACTTGCTCGCGAATACCGACCTGCGCTCTGCCGGGGAGTTCGAGAACCTGATCGTCGCCGACCGGGGAGGCGCGATCGTGCGGCTCAGAGACGTGGCACGGGTCGAGCATGGGGCCGAAGAGGCCGACATGGTCGCGAAGTACAACGGGAAAGAGGGTGTCTACCTTGGGATCTGGGCGCTTGTCGGTTCGAACGAGATCGAGGTCGCGCACCGGCTGCGCGATGAGATGGAGCGTATCCGGCCGACGCTGCCGAAAGACGTCGACATGCAGCTCGTCTGGGACGGCACGATGTTCATGCGGAATGCGCTGACAGAAATCAGCAAGACGTTATCGGAGACGATCCTGATCGTTGCGCTGGTCGTGTTTCTCTTCATGGGCTCGGTGCGCACAGCGCTGGTGCCGCTCGTCGCCATGCCGGTCTCGCTGGTCGGAGCGGCGACTTTCATGTTCGCGTTCGGCTTCAGCCTCAATCTCTTGACGCTGCTCGCCATCGTGTTGTCGGTTGGGCTGGTCGTGGACGATGCGATCGTTGTCGTTGAGAACGTCGAGCGGCATGTGCGGCTGGGCAAGTCTCGGATCGAGGCGGCGTTGGCCGGTGCGCGCGAGCTGATCGGTCCGATCATTGCCATGACGATCACGTTGGCTGCGGTCTACACGCCGATCGGCTTCCAGGGTGGCTTAACCGGCTCGCTGTTCCTGGAGTTCGCGATGACGCTTGCCGTGGCGGTGGTCTTATCGGGGATCGTGGCGGTCACGCTGTCGCCGGTCATGAGTTCGCGATTTGTGCATCGGCAGGGCGAGGAAGGCCAGCTGACCGCCTTCGTCAACCGAAGGTTCGAAGAGGTGCGCCGTGTCTACGCCTGGCTGCTCGACCGTGCGCTGGAGATGCGCTGGGCAATCGTAGTGGCTTCACTGCTCATCATGATCGCGGTGTGGCCGTTGTACATGTTTTCGCGGCAAGAACTCGCTCCCGTGGAGGATCAGAGCCACATCAGCCTGTTTTTCGAAGCGTCGCCGGACTCCACAGTGGCCGCCACCAACCGCGAGCATTTGCAGATTGTAAAGACCATCACGTCCTTTCCCGAGACGGAATTCACGTGGTCGCTGACGACGGCATGGGGTGGATTTGGAGGCCTGGTCGCGAAGGACTGGCACGGACGGGCACGATCGACCGAGGAGATGTACGGTGAGGTGTTTGGCGCGGTGTCGCAGGTGCCGGGCCTACGCGTGTTCCCGCGCTTGGACCCGCCGCTGCCCACCCCCGGCCAGTACGACGTCGAACTCGTGCTGCAGAGCGGCGTGCCGGCCGAGCAGATGCTCGAAACGGTCGGCGCCGTACTCGGGGCCGGTTGGCAAAGCGGCAAGTTCTTGTATGTGGACACAGATCTCAAGATCGACCTCCCTGAGGCGCGTGTTGTGCTTGACCGTGAGCGTCTCGCCGACTTAGGGCTCGACCTGGCGGGAGTCGGCCGCGAGCTCGGAACACTCCTCGGCGGCGCGTATGTAAACCGGTTCAACTATTTCGACCGTAGCTACAAAGTCATTCCACAGATCGGCGACAAAGACCGCGCGACAGTCGATCCGCTCCTCGATCTCAAGATCAAGACCCCGGGCGGCCAGCTTGTGCCGGTCTCGACGTTCACGCACATCGAAACGAGCACCGCACCGCGCACCCTGAACCGCTTCCAGCAGCGCAACGCAGTACGAATCTTCGGCGGCGTCAAGCCGGGCGTCACCAAGGAAGAAGGGCTGAGCGTCCTCGAAGCCGCAGCCGCTGCAGCGAGCGGACCCGGCGTCGCCCTCGACTACGCGGGCGAGTCACGACAGATCCGTCACGAGGGATCTGCGCTGATCGTCACGCTCGGGTTCGCGGTCGTGCTCATCTATCTGGTGCTCGCGGCGCAGTTCCAGAGCTTTCGCGATCCGCTGATCGTCCTTATCGGCTCGGTACCGCTTGCGATTTCCGGCGCGTTGATATTCAGCTTCCTGGACCTGACCACGATCAACATCTATTCCCAGGTCGGGCTGATTACGCTGGTAGGACTGATCGCGAAGAACGGCATCCTCATCGTTGAATTCGCCAACACGCTGCAGGCCCGCGGTCTCTCGAAGGCCACCGCGTTGCGCGAGGCGTCGTTGACGCGACTGCGACCGGTGCTGATGACGTCGGCGGCCACCGTCTTCGGGCATCTCCCCCTGGTGCTCGCGTTTGGGCCGGGCGCCGCGGCTCGCAACAGCATCGGCACCGTGCTGGTCACCGGCATGACCGTGGGCACGCTCTTCACCCTCTTCGTCGTGCCGGTGTTCTACTCGCTGATCGCGGCGCAGCACCAGCCAAGCCCGTCGCACGAGGAAAGAGAGCGCAACGGGCTGCTGACGGAAGGGAACGATCGGTCGCTTGGACAGACAGCATCCGCTGGTTGAATGGCTGGCTGTGATCGCTGTCCAGGCCGGTGCACAGACTATTGAGTGTTGAAGGGTCTGCCTGCGACTCGCACTCCTACGCCGTCCTCTTCGAGGATCCTAACGGCAATCGGCTTGAGATTTGTTATCGGGAAAGCAAAGCGATCCCCGTAACTGATGGCGCTTCGCCACGCACATGCCATCACCCGTGGAGATAGAGCAACGAACACTTCATGGCTTATCGGCCAATCCACGGACGTGGCTCCTGTCGACCGGCTAGCTATCCAAGCATTCATGAACACCGGCTTGTGTTTAGAAAGTAGTCTTGGTACCCCATTCGGTGGGCCGTTCTTTTCAGCTCCTGCCGATGGTTCGGCGTGTGCCGGGATATCGGCAGGAGACCGTCGTCAGTTAGATGTGTCTATGCTACGGACCTTGAAATATTTCACTCAATAACAATGTGTTACGAAGATGAACTCGATCTTGACTGCTGGAATACCCCTTGCCATTCCATACGGGCGAGGTAGAGAATCTATGTTGAAAATTACGACACTCACGAATGCAGAATCGACCGTTCTCAGGCTTGAGGGACGTTTGGCGGGACCCTGGGTGCAGGAGCTGGAACGGTGTTGGTGCTCTATCGTCGGCACGTCGACGAAGCCCCTTTTGTCTGTAGACTTATCAGCCGTGACCTATGTTGATTCAGACGGGAAGGTTCTGCTGAAGAAGATTCATCAGCAGGGGGCCAAGCTCGTCGCTTCCGGATGTCTGACAAGCTGTATCGTGAATGAGATTGTGCACGTTGCTCGAAGGAGTGAACGTGCGAAGTGACCGGATGATTCCCGAAGGACGATTGATAGCCAACATGAACACACAGAATCGAGTGAACAGCTTCACGTTCAGCATGCTCAGTTTTCTGCTGATTCTCGGCCTTACCGGACTACCTGGCTGCAAATGTGCTGGCCGCGCAGTATGAGAGTTGGGCCGTGCCCTTTGCTGTGCTCCTCGCCGTGCCTTTCGGTGTGTTCGGAGCCTTGTCCGCCGTGTGGGTGATGGGGATGTCCAACGACATCTACTTCCAAATCGGATTGGTTACGCTGATCGGACTCTCAGCCAAAAACGCCATTCTGATCGTCGAGTTCGCCAACAAACGCTATGAAGCCGGACACTGCCTGGTCGATGCCGCGAGGGAAGCCGCCAAGATTTGGTTCCGGCCGATCGTGATGACCTCAATGGCCTTTATTCTGGGCGTCGTGCCATTAGTCCTCGCCAGTGGCGCGGGCGCAGCCAGCCGTAATTCCATCGGCACCGGCGTGTTCGGCGGCATGCTTGCCGCGACCTTCTTGGCCATCTTCTTTGTGCCGCTCTTTTTTGTGCTGGTTCGGAAACTGAGTCGGCGTGGCGCCGGTCAAACGGCTCTCCGTCCTGGGAGAAGCTCAATTCCGTTAGGGATAGAAGGAGGAGAGTGACATGCGCAGCCTTATCCTTGCAGTCTTTTCGTTGCTCATGCTCGCGTGCGCGATGGGGCCTAACTATTCTCGTCCCGACATTCCCACCTCCGACTCCTTTCGCATGGCTGAAGAACCGAAAGATTTGCCTTCCCTGGCGAATATGCCGTGGTGGGAACTCTACCGGGACGAAGAGCTCCAACGTTTGATCCGTATCGCACTCGAAGAGAACAAAGATCTCAAACAAACGGTCGCAAGTATCGACGAATTCCAGGCGCGCCTGTCCACGGCTCGAATGGACTTTGCCCCTCAACTCAGCGCAACGGGCAATGTTCCCGCTGCTCGCTTGGGTGGCGTGAGGTTCCCTGGATTTGCTAGTCCCTTTAACTACTATGGGCAAGGATCCCTGTCCTGGGAACTGGATATCTGGGGGCGAATCCGCAGGGCGAATGAGGCGGGCTTGGCGGATCTCTTGGCACGGGAGGAGAACCGACGAGCCGTCACTCTGCAGATCGTGGGTGGAGTGGCGCAGGCGTATTTCGATCTTCGGCAATTCGACATGCAGTTGGAGATCGCCAAGCGCACATTGTCGGCGTGGGAGGAGTCGGTGAGAATCGGTCAAGCACGGCTCCGGCAGGGCATGATCAACAAGCTTGATGTTGACCAATTCGAGGCGGAGCGGGAAAATGCCGTTGCCCGCATTGCGGAACTGAAGCGTCAAATGATTCAAAAAGAAAACGAACTCAGCGTGCTGCTAGGGAGGAATCCCGGTCAAATTGCCAGGGGGCGATCGCTGACCGAACAAATGATGCCGCCTGTGGTACCAGCCGGTCTACCCTCAGAACTGCTCCAACGCCGTCCTGATGTCGTGCAGGCGGAGCAACAATTGGTTGCAGCCACCGCCAGGATCGGGATGGCGAAAGCCGAACGGTTTCCCAAACTGTCGCTCACGGGATTCCTCGGTGTGGCGAGTCCGACCCTGACGGATTTTGTGTCGCCTGCAACCAATTTCGGGGTCCTCGCTCCGGTACTGACCGGCCCCTTGTTGAATGCCCAAACGTTAGGGTTTCAACAGCAGGCCGTAGAAGCCCAAGCCAAACAGGCTGTGGCTCAGTACGAACAAACGATTCTCGTCGCCTTCAGGGAAGTTGAAGATGCATTGGTGGGGGTCAGCACGGCCCGTGAGCAAGCGGCCGCCCAGGAAAAGCAGGTCAATGCCCTGCGGTCTGCCTTACATCTTGCCAATCTGCGATATAAAGGCGGCTTGGCAAACTATTTGGATGTCCTCATCGCGCAACGGAGCCTTTTTGTGACGGAATTGGCGCTTGCCGCCACCCATAGGCTCCATCTGGTGTCGGTCGTGCAACTCTACAAGGCCCTTGGCGGCGGCTGGTCTCCCGAGATGGACCGGCCCAAGGGCAACAGCAAAGGATAGCGGAGGTCATGGAAAAACCGGCTGACACGCAGTACCCAATCCATGAATTGCTGCGGCAGCGTTGGAGTCCACGCGCCTTTGACGATCGGCCTATTGAGTTGGAGAAGCTGCGGAGTCTCTTCGAAGCGGCGCGGTGGGCTCCCTCATCGAATAACGAGCAGCCGTGGCGATTCATCGTCGCGAATAAGGACAATGAGACGGAGTGGAGCCGTCTCTTCGCTTGTCTGGTGGAAGGCAATCGCAAATGGGCCTACCGCGCGCCGGTTCTGATCCTGTCCGTGGCGAGCCTGAACTTTGAGGATGATTCCACACCGAATCGGCATGCCTTTCACGACACCGGCATGGCGGTCGAGAATCTCGTGCTCCAAGCAACCGCGCTCGGACTTTCGACGCATCAGATGGCGGGCTTCGACGTGGAGAAGGCGCGTGCCGACCTCAAGATCCCGTCGGGCTACGAGCCGGTTGCGATGATCGCGGTGGGCTATCCGGGCGACCTCGCTTCCCTTCCCGACCGGCTACGCGAACGAGAACTGCAGCCACGAAGCCGCCAACCTATTACAGAGTGGACATTTTCTGGGCAGTGGGGAACCCCCCTGCGGTAACAGTTTCATGAAGGAGTCATGCAGATGGGGTCTTTGAGCGGAAAAGTGGCAATTGTGACTGGGGCTTCCAATGGAATCGGTCGAGCGATCGCGGAGCGATTGGCCGAAGATGGCGCGATTGTAGTGGTAAATTACGGAACGAGTGCGGAGAAGGCCCGGCAAGCTGTGACGGGCATTCAGGCCATGGGTGGGAAAGCCGTCGCCGTCCAATCTGACATGAGCCAGGTGGCCGATGCGCGCCGCCTCGTGATCGAGACGGTGGAGCAATTCGGCCGACTCGACATTCTCGTCAACAATGCCGGTCGGTTTATGCCTAAGCCTTTTCTGGAAACAACCGAGGCTGACTTCGATCAGATCATCGCGTTGAACGCCAAGGGCCCCTACTTCGCCATGCAGGAGGCAGCGAAGGTAATGAAAGACGGTGGACGTATCGTGAACATTTCCTCCGATGCGACGCATATGAGTCTTCCCGGCGCGACCGCGCATCTCGGGAGCAAAGCGGCACTCGAACAGTATACGAAGGGTTTAGCACACGAGTTGGCTTCCCAAGGGATCACGGTCAATACCGTCTCTCCTGGTTTTACCGAGACGGGCATGATGACAGAGCAGTTTCGTCAGATCGGTATTCAGATGTCGCCCTTGAAACGGCTTGGTCTCCCCAAGGATATTGCCGATGTGGTGGCGTTCGTCGTCAGTGAAGAGGCGCGGTGGTTGACGGGCCAAAATATTCACGCCGGCGGCGGCATTGTCATGTAGGAGGGAACGGATGGAGCGGCAGAATATTTCCACTGGTGGTCCTTGGGAAGGCAAGCTTGGGTACTCGCGAGCGGTTCGGGTCGGTGCCTCGATATCCGTCTCTGGTTCGACGGCCATGACTTCCTCTGGCCTGGTGGGCAAGGGCGATCCCTACGCACAGACGATTCAGACGTTGAAGAAGATTGAAGCGGCTCTCCAACAGGCTGGCGCCTCGCTTGCTGATGTGGTCCGAACGCGCGTATACGTGGTGAACATTGATCAATGGCAGGACATCGGCCGGGCTCATGGCGAAGTGTTCGGGACTATCAGGCCTGCGACGACGATGGTGGAAGTGCAACGGCTAATCGATCCGGACATGTTGGTCGAAATCGAGGCCGATGCCATTCTGACCAAGGAATAAGGTCAGGGATAGGCACGTGGGTTCTTAGATGGATCGACAGGCACCAGAAATCAGACATCTGTCCAAGACAGATCCTGTCATGAAGCGATTGATTCGTGACATCGGACCCTACCGCTTAACACCGCGGATGCGCCGGTCGCCGTTTGAATCGTTAGCACGAGCGATTGCCTATCAACAACTGCACGAGAAAGCGGCGGAAAGTATTTTGCGCCGGTTCGTGGCCTTATTTCCGACAGGACGGTTCCCTCAACCAGACGATCTGCTCGCCATGAACGAGCAGGCGATTCGTGGCGCCGGCTTTTCGCAAGCCAAAGTTGCGGCGCTTCGCGATCTGGCTGCCAAGACGCTCGATGGTACAGTCCCGACAGGCGCCATCGTTCGGAAGCTCGACGACGAGGCGATCATCGAACGGCTTATTGCCGTGAGAGGTATCGGACGTTGGACGGTCGAAATGCTGCTGATCTTCCAACTGGGACGGCCGGATGTCCTGCCGGTTGACGACTTCGGTGTGCGCAACGGGTTCCGCATCGCCTATGGTCGGCGTTTGATGCCGATGCCGAAAGAGGTGCGACGATACGGGGAGCGCTGGAAGCCCTACCGCACCGCCGCAGCCTGGTATCTCTGGCGGGCGGCGGATCAAGCGAAGGAAGCCAAGAAGGTTTAGCAGGATGCTGAAAAAGTCCGCCAGCGGCGTTCTCGCATCGCTCAGAGGCTCAACGTACCGAAGCGTACGCCTCGCCTCTTCGCTCCCTGCGGCCTTGCTGGACGGCCATTTTGAGCATCCTGCGAGCCCAGACTGAATTTTCCGCTTCCTGTAGGCTAGACATAAAGGTTGTGCCATGGCCGATGAGAAAAAACGACTCGATTCCAATGTCGCAGGCAACTTTTTTGTCGATGCGACCTGTATTAATTGCGATACCTGCCGGCAGTTGGCGCCGACGAGCTTCGAGGAAGTCGGTAACTTTTCCGCGGTCACCCAACAGCCGACCGATGAGGGGCATATCCATCAGGCCTATCAAGCGCTCCTCGCCTGCCCGGTCGGCTCGATCGGCACCTAGCACAGCGACAAGTTGCGGA
>Ga0247727_10012119_pt1 | contig 14879 bp, 5 predicted proteins | sample WisWelCaveWW1625_FD_202498 | JGI IMG/M metagenome (GOLD analysis project Ga0247727, IMG submission 202498) | Biofilm microbial communities from Wishing Well Cave, Virginia, United States - WW16-25 | ecosystem: Environmental > Aquatic > Deep subsurface > Groundwater > Cave microbial mat | place... | reverse complement strand
GGCGAGTTCGCCGAGTTGCAGCCACAGAGGCCGAGGCTCATCAATCTGATCACGGCCACGCTCAACACAGCTTTCATCCTAATGCGAGATGACATGATGCTAATACTCCGATAAAATTTTGCAGCAGCGCCTTTAGGCGTGAAAAGTAAAACGTAAAAAGTTAAAATAGCTCTGCTGAATTCAGCGCCGAGCTGCTGCTGTAAAAAATTCAAACTACTTCTGTTCCAATATTTCCACCACCACCGGACCTTTCGGCTTGGCAACACAAGCGAGACGATATTCCCCCGGCTCGAGTTTGTTGATATCTTCGAGCGTGCCCTGCTCTTCATCGCCGACGGGACTCATGTTTTCAATTCCCGAAACGATGCGAATGGGATCGATGCCGCAACTGCCGATGCGACAATCCGCTTTCAATTTCAAGCCGTTTTTCTCGGCAATTTCGCAAAGCGTTTGCCCGGGTTTGAAGGGACAACCCTTGCCAAAATTTCTGAAGACGACAACCATGCCTTCGGGTTTGGCCTCTTCATCTTCTCGACTTCGAACTTCGAGCTTCGGACTTTTGACTTCGAGCTTTTGGCTTCGGGCATTTTTTATTTCGGTGTTGAAGATAATCGTTCGCCGCGCCGCCTCTTTCTTCAAGCCGAATTTTAAAAGCTGATTGCCGACGCGAAACTGATCATCGGGTTCAAGCGGCACTGAATTTTTTATTTTGAGAAAACTGCCGTTGGCGCTGCCCAAATCTTTCACCCAAATTTTGCGATCCTTTAGCGTGATCGACAAATGGCGGCGCGACAGCGTCATGTCTTCCCGATTCAAATTGATGTCCGGCGCTTCTCGGCCCAGCACGAGGGTTTGCGCATTCAACTCGTGCCGATTCAACGGCTTGCCGGCGGCATCGATATGAATGAAAGAGTAGCCGCCATTTTCCGCGTCGAACAGCAACATCTGTTTGCCGAGGCGAACGACGTTGCCGTGAAAAGTTTCCACCGGTCGCGCTTCCTTGAGTTTGACAAAAACCCCGTTGGTACTGCCGTCGTCGCGGAGAAAATATCCTTCCGGCCCGTGAGAAATCGAAGCATGCCGCCCGGACAACAGCATGTCTTCGGGGAAATTGACTTCACAATCTTTCCGGCCAATCGTCGTCAGGCCGTTTTTGTTGACGGAAAACTCTTCTGCTTCCACATTTCCTGAAATGATGCGCACAAGAAATGCCTGATGCTCTTCACTGACACGCGCGGCGGCAAAACTCGCTTTAGGCGGCCCCTCGCTTTCCACGATCGAGGTTTTTGCTGCGGCAAACTTGGGCTTGGCGCTTTCTTCTTGAAAATCGAGATCGACGCGAATGATTTTTTTCCCGGCCAGCTTCTGCGCCACCGCTTCGGCAACAAGAACGCCGTCTCGCAAAGCGGCTTTGATGTTTCCCCGCCGTCTGATTTCTTGAAAAGTTTTCGGATCAGCCTCAAAATTTTCCGTTTCCAAATAAGCCGGACTCAAAACATCGCCGATCAAATAAACATTCGGCTGTTGTGTTTCGAGCAGCGGCGTTACCACGAAGCGCTGTTTGTTGCCCGGCCCGCCGGTCATCATGTCGATTCCTAATGAGCTTAAAAATGCCGTCGGAATATCCTCGCCGATACAGGCGAGGCAATGCTCTTTGGCAAACTCGAAATGTGAAGTTTCGCGCGGCCGGCCATCGATATGGCGGCGATCGGTGCGCAGCGAGAGATATTCTTTTTTGTCTTCAGCGGCGATCACGGCAACCGGCTCGCTGTACGGATAATGGCGAATGTTGCCGTTACCCAGGTAAGCCTCGAAAAAGGCCTCGGCCAATGCTTTTGAAACCTTCGGCAATTTATCGCCGCGATACGACCAATAAACCGCGGTTGAATCGTCCGCTTTGATTTTGGCGTGCGAAACCGCAATCACCGCCTCCGCCGCCGAAGTGCCGCCGCCGATCACCAACGCCGGCGCGCCGACATATTGCGCCGGATCGGATAAACGATACGCCATGCCCTCGGTGTTGCCGGGAATATCGAACCGTCGCGGCACACCGCGCCCGATGGCGATGAGCACATGCTTCGCGAGATAAGATTGTTCGGCTTTGGTGTGATGATTATGCGCGCGCGCTTGCCAAACGCCGTCGCGGCGTTGCTGCAAGCCGAGAAGCTCGACGCCGACTTGCGCCGGAATATTTTTATCGCGATAAAATTTTTTCCATTGCTGGCACATTTCGTCTTTGTCGATGGGGGAGAAGCGCAACAATGAAATCAAGCCATCACCTTTCGGAAATTGCATGTTGTCGCCGCCGCCGTAATCGGGAAGAATGAGCTTGTCTTTGGCGTAATCGCGAATGCGCTTCATCACGTCGTCGAAATCAACGACGAGGCTGGCCAATCCCAGCTCTTTAGCGCGAAATGCCGCTGCCGTTCCTGCCGGGCCGCCGCCGACAATCAGCATGTCAAAAATTTCCGGCAAGCGAACCGGCTGTCTGAGCGTAAATGTTCCGTCAGCAAGTATGTCGTGATTGGCGTTCATCTTTACGCTAAATGCCCGATGCCCGAAGCTTTAAATCTTTCGCCCACCTTGCGAATCAACTGCGCTTCAACGTTGCCAAAGCGCAGCGTGGTGTCGAGTCGAATTTCCATTTCGGCGGCAATCGTTTGTTTGCCGATAAACGTGTGATTGCGGCTGCCGAGATCTTTCAAAAAAATCTTGCCGGAGTTGACCGTCAACACCGCATGACGCCGCGAAATCGAAGGATCGTCGATTTCGATTTCACATTGCGACGACCGGCCGAGAAAATTTTCACCCTTTTTGAGCTGAAAAGTTTTGAGACGCCGGCCTTTGCTGCTGACTTCCAAAAAAAAGACGGACTGACTCGCGGCGATTTTTTTTCCCAATGCCATCGCCTCGACCAGCGTTTTGCTATTGCGGTTGGGCGCGGCTTTTTCCACCGGCACGACGCGCACCGGCGTCGATACCGCGGCCAGCATGGTTCGGCTGCGGATTTTTCCATTTGCCGGAAGCGTCTCGGCGGTTTCGTCTTTGGCGCGCACCGGCGTCATCGTCGTCTGGCGCGTTTTGCCCTTTGGCGTAACGGCCACTGTGGTTTCGCGTCGGGCAACTTTTTTCTCATTCGACTCGCGCTCGTAGTTGTCAATGGCCTGAAAAATAAAATCGAATTTTTGCGCAAAGGTGACAATGCTTAAAGCGCTCAACCTCTCTTTTTTGTTGACGCGCACGCCGTCGACTTGCGTGCCGTTGCGGCTGCCCAAATCTTCCAAAATATAGCAGCGCGAAGCGTCTTCAAAAATAATGCGGACATGCCGGTTGGAAATAATCTGCGACGCGAGCACGATGCTGTTGCCTTTGCCTTTGCCGATCGTGGCTTCTTTTGAAAATTCGAAGTTGGATCCGGCAAATGGACCGGTGGTGCAAAAAAGTCTGGCTTTCATAGTTTGTCGTGACGCCTTCTGGCGTTCTCGGTAAAGAATTGAAAAGCTTGAATTGAAAATTTTCGATTTAAAATTCTTTATACAACAACAGACTCGAACGATTGGTTTTGTTGGGATGAAAATAATGACACGTGACGCATCGATTCGAAGTTTCATTCGCGTTGTGACAGGCGCGGCAATTCGCAATGTCCGGAACGTTTTGAATGGCGGCGCGATCTCGTGAAACCTTCACAGCCGTCGCGCTGTCGGTTGGCGCAACAATTGGGATTTTCGCGTGACATTCCAGACAGCGTCGCTGCAACACGTGGGCGCGATGATTGAATTCCGCGCGCTGCAAAAGTTGTTGATCTTTTTGCACGCGCAAAATCGACGCCTGCTCGACCGCATGGCACTCACGACAAGGCGCGGTCAACGACGACGCCAAATCATTCAGCCCGGTAATTTGCTCGGAACTTAAATTTGAGTTCGCCTTGGCTGACAGCCAAACAAATTTGGCTTCGCCGTTCACAACCAGTTGGCGCTGAAGCTTGTTGCGCGCGACTTTCAGCAGCGAATCGATTTTACCCAACTCTCTCTGCACTTCCGGTTCCGGCCTGCCGCGCAAGCCGGCCGCATAATCTTGCAAAGTTCGAACCGCTTCTTGATAAATAGCTGTTGCCGATGATTTTTTATTTTGTGTCGAAACCGGTCCGGCCGTTTTCAATAATTCCGTAATTCCAGCGTTCGAATAAAGCGTGCGTTGAATAATTTTTAAATTTTCCAAAACCCACGGGTCTTCGTGGCGCACCGGCGATTTCACCAAACGATTGCCGGGCTTGCTTTGAAATTCGTTCGGATTGGTGTTAAATGCCCACGTCGTGCCGGGGCCGCGCCGATTTCGAATCGCTTCGAGCGTTTCGACGCCGGGTTCCAACCAATTGTCGGCGCTTTTGATTTTGAGCGTCGGCGTTCCCACAGTTCCGGTCAAATGACAGGCATTGCAGTGGATTTCAAAAGCGATCGGCTCGAAGTGTTTGCCGTCCGGCTGCGGATTGTGGCAATACAAGCAGGCCCTTTCAATATCCGTCAATTTCTGGCTCTTGACGACTTCCTTCACATGCCGAATATGAGTGAATGCCAATGTCGAATCATCTGCAATCTTTTGGGTGACGAACTGAAATTGCGGATGATTCTTGTTGAACGAGCCATAAACATGGCACGAGGTGCAATATGAATCCGGCACATTGGTAATGCGCGCCTCACGGCCTTGATGTTCTTGATGGCAGACCGCGCAGGCCTCTTCTTTTGCTGAAAAATTTTGCGAGGCGGCTTTTACCCGCTGCACTTCGCCGGAGCGATAAACATAGTGGCTGGCAAAACTGTAAACGCCGAGTTGGTCGCCGGTTTTCTCGTGACACACCGAGCACTTGGCGCTGGTCGCGGCCTTGAAATGCTCGTGGCACGAAACGCAATTTTTCTCGAATTTGGCATGATACGACGAGAGCGGTCCGCTGGCTGTGACATTGCTTTTGAGAAAGAAAAAATCAATTACATAATAACCTAAAATACCAAGACACAACAACCCGCCGGCGACCATCATGGCGCGGCGCGGATCGGGGAATACGTATTTTCGCGAGACCGAAAGTCTGAGATCGCTAAAAGTGCCTTTGTGCTTTTTATTTTTTCCGTGATCAGCCAACGGTTGTTCAATTTAAATAGTGAATGTCTTTAAACGTAAAACGTAAAGCATAAAAATGTAAGGCGTCAATAATAAAGCACCGCGAACAAATGCAGCGCGAGCAAAATGAGCAAGGCGAATGATAATGGCACGTGGGTGAAAAGCCACAATCGCAAGATACGCTGCAGCGTAAAATGCGCGTCGATCTCGAGCTTGGTTTTGTAAAAGGCTTCCAATTTGTTCAATTTTTCTTTTTCCTCGGAGGGGAGGAAGCCGCGCAAATAGTCAAATTGCTTGAGGCGCGATTGAATGCCGCCGGTGATGTCGATGCAATAAATTAAGCGCGGCCGCGGCGTCACCAAAGCCAGGGCGAGGTGTTTTTGGTAAAAATCTTTTACCGGATCGGCGCAGGTTTCAATCAAGCTGTCGACTTTCTCACTGATTTCGTTGATCAGTTCGGGAATGCGTTCGTAAACCACTTCGATGGCGAGGCCGGAAGTTAATAGCCGCGGAATCCATTTTTGCAAGACGACGCCGAGAACACCACTCGCAGCGACCCAGAGGCTGAGAAACCAAAGCCACCACGTGAGAATGCCGTGCGGTTGGCGAAAACCGCAGTGCATGAACATCAGCAACAAAAATAGCGCGCCACCATAAAGATGAAATTGCAGCCAGCTTTGCGCTTTGCCGAGTCCGGCTCGCAAGGCGAATTTGGTCATGCGGCGATGCAATCCCAACAACGCTGCGCCGACCATTAAAATTGCGGCGAGCGTGCCGTAGGTCAATCCCCAAATATTGGAAGGCCGGAGATCGCCGAAAGTCGCGTTCAGCAGAAAGACGATTCCACAAAGCGTCGCCGCCGCAGCGAACACACGCGAGGCGCTGGAGCTTTTGCCCAATTTTTTGAGAAAAAAATTTTTCCTCGGCGCCATCGTTCAAACAAACCTGTAAGTGAATTTCATATTCGTGCCGCTCGCTCCGCCCATTTGCCGTTGGTCGATCAATAGGATGTGCGTGATCGTAGCATTTCGATGCAGGCCTTTCCCAACATTCGGCAAAACCGATGCCACAGGTTTGCGACAGGTTTTTTAAAATTTCCGCAATTTACGCATTCCTGCGGTATAAAATAAACGAATAAATACTTCGAATTTTTTCCTCGCTGGCTAGGGAATGGCCGGACGAATTCGGCAGCCTTCTGCGCTGGTGATGACACTCCCAGGGATTGGGGTTCAACTTGACAACCTCTCCATCTCGACACCTCACTTGTTATTTAGGGCCGTGAATATAATTGGAATGGAACTGCCTGCGGGATGCTGTTTCACGGCAGGATGATAGAAAAATGTTCTATTCAAAACCAGAACCGAGGAACCGCATGTTGCCTTTGTCATGGACGCGAAAATTTAAATCAGGATGCCGATGGAGAGCCGTTTTCTTCGGCTTGTTGATTGGTCTGATCGAATCGAACTCCGAGGCCTATGGTCAAGCCGGCGCGGCGATTGCGACGGCCACCAAATCCGGCTACGCCAAATCCAACCAGAGCAAAGTTTTCTATCACGACGGCAAATGGTGGGCGATTGCTTTCGACAATTCCACCAAACGGTGGCATATCTGGAGATTCAGCGGCGGGACGTGGTCAAAAGCGGCGCCACTGAACAAGAGCACGACTTTGAAATATGATGTCGCGATCAATTCCGCTGCCAGCAAGCTCTACGTTCTGGGTTCGCACACAAGCGCTTCAGAATTTTGGCGCTTCACTTATTCAAGCGGCTCGGCAACGTGGACGAAGGACGCGGGGTTCAATGTCAATCCGAGTTTCACAACTAATAATGTTAGCAATCCCGCCAGTTTGGTGCGCGCGCAAAATGGCGATCTGTGGATTTTTCGGGTAACGAGCAATATGCTGGAAGCCAAACGTTCAACCGACGGCGGCGCGACATGGTCAGCCGTGATTACTGTAAAAACCGGCTTGACGACCTCGTCGGCAACGACGGAGGCGGTTGCGTTCGCGGCGGGCGGCAGCAATTATATCGGCGTGGCTTACGGCGAGACGGATGCGGCGGGAAGCAAATACGGTTTTCTCATTCATCGCGACGGCGATCCCGACGCGAGTTGGACCGACGAGTCATCTTCGTTGGAATTTTTCGGCGGCGAACGCGCCAATAACAAAATTGCGGCAACGACCGACAAAAATAATAATGTTTATTTATTCACGCAGAATGCCAACGTCAGCGGCAGCGATCCGAACAACACGTTGTACAAACGCAGCAGCTCCGGAACTTGGACAAAATTTGCGGTGAATGACAATGCGGCCGGTTTGAATTGGAAAACGCCGGCCATCGTGGCAGATACTTCCAATTACGCGTTGTACCTGATGGGCGTCAACACTTCCACACTGTTGGCGGAATACAAGGCCTGCGCGATTGGCAATGAAACAAGTTTAAGCATTGTCGCGACGACGATTGCGCTTTCTTCGGCCGGCGCGGCATTCGATGATTTGAGTTTGCCGGCGCCGTTTGTCAGCACGGCCAGCGGCTTGATGGCTTGTGGCGACAATACGACGGCGAATGATATTTGGTATAATCAGTTCGCGTTGGGCCCGATCAGCGGCGGGCAACCGCCGGTCATGATCAACAGTGTGAACGTATCGCCGAATGAAGCGAACACCGCAGCGAGTTACACGATTGCATTGACGCTGGGCGATGAAGGCGAATTGACCGCCGGCAGCGGCGCGATCACGATTCAATTTCCCGACAACACTTTGGTGCCGAGCGGAATGGCGGCGAATCAAATTACGATCAATGGAACGATTGCAACGACGGCCGCTTCCAACAGCAGCACGCGCGAGGTGACGATCACGACGCCGATTACTCTTGCAAACAGCGCGAATGTGACACTCGTGTTTGATGCCGGCGCAAATATTTTGAATCCCTCCAACGCCGGCAATTTTTCGTTGCAAGCCTCGACGAGCGTGCAAACGACGCCGGCAAGTTCGCCGAGTTATGCAATCAACGCGGCGACAACAACGGTTTCATCGGCAACCGTGACGCCGACCCCGACAGCGACAAGCGCGGCTTCGGCGTATGCAATTGCTTTCAATCTCGGCGGCCATGGCCGTTTGATCTCCGGCAGCAGCGCATTTACATTGACGTTCAACAATTCAACGATGGTGACCAACGGCAGCCTCAGCGGCGCGCAAGTGAATGGCGTCAGCGCAACGGCGGCTGGCAATAGCGGCAACAAAACAATCGTCATCACTATTCCGGCTTCGTTGAGTCTCGGCAACGACGCGGCAGTCACGATCAATTTGCCTGCATCTGCGATTACAAATCCGGCGAGCGCCGGCAATTATACTTTGACGGTGGCGACGAGTGTGGAGAACGCCGCCGTCACTTCGAATTCATATACGATTGAATTGGTGGGGCCGGTAATCGTTGGCGCAATTTCGCTTTCATCCAATGAAGCCAACGCAACGAGCAGCTGCACTGTGCCGATAACATTGGGAACTAATGGCGCGCTTACTGCCGGCAGCGGCGCCATTACGATTCAATTTCCCGATAACACGTCAGTGCCGAGCAGCATCAGCGCAAGTCAAATTACGGTGAATGGAACTGCGGCGAGCGCGGTCGCTTCCAACAGCAGCGCGCGCGAGGTGACGATCACGACCCCGATCAATCTCGCGCACAGCGCGAATGTGACGCTCGTGTTTGATGCCGGCGCGAATTTGCTCAATCCTTCGAATGCGGGAAATTATATGTTGCAAGCGCGGACGAGCGCGCAACCATCGCCGGCTTCGTCACCGGCTTATTTAATTTCAGCGGCGACAACGAGCGTGTCGGCGGCGAATGTGACGCCCAATCCCGACACACCAAGCAGCGCCGCCGCTTATACGATTGCATTCAATCTTGGCGCGCGCGGACGGCTCGTCTCCGGCAGCAGCACGATCACGGTGACGTTCAATAATTCAACCAATGTGACGAACGGCAGCCTCGGCGGCGTGCAAGTTAATAGCACGAACGCAACGGCCGCCGGCAATAGCAGCAACAAAACAGTCGTCGTCACGATTCCAGCTACGTTGGGTCTCGGCAATGGTGCAACCGTCACGATCAATTTGCCTTCTTCGGCAATCACCAATCCCGTGAGCGCGGGTAATTACACTTTGACTGTTTCGACCAGCGTGGAAACGACGCCGTCAACTTCCAATTCGTACGCAATTAACTCGGTGCCGCCACCGCCCGCTACGGGCGAAGATGAACCCATCGCTGGCACGACCGGCGGTTATGACAAGCCACATCAAAATCGGCCGTTTTATCATGCCGGTTTTTGGTGGACGGCCGCGCGAAAATCTTCCGACGGCAAATGGTATTTGTGGAAACTCACCGGCAGCGCGTGGTCGGCGGATTTGGAAATCGACAGCCGCAGCAGCATGCGGCCTGACTGCCATGTCGATACGCCCGCCAATAAATTGTATGTTTTGCTCGCTTCGTCTTCGAGCACCGGCACAAAAATATTGCGCCTCTCTTATGTCGGCGGCGCATGGAGCATTGATAGCGGCTTTCCAATCTTGTTGAGCAGTTTCACGTTCTCCGGTGAATCCGGCAATGTTTTCGCCAAAGCGAAGAATGGCGAGTTGTGGGTTTTTCGGAACAAGAGCTCGAAGGTTGAAGGCATGCGCTCGAGCGACGATGGACTCACGTGGTCGTCGATATTTACGGTGAAAAGCGGTCTCGTCAGCTCCGGTTTGTGTGATGCGGTCGCGTTCACGAGCGGCAGCGAGAATTGTATCGGCGTCGGTTATGCCGACAACACGGCGAGCAGCGGCAAATTCGGATTTCTGATTCATAAAGATGGCGATCCCGACGGCAGTTGGACGGATGAGACGGGCTTGATGCCGCAGTTCTACAACACTCAAAGCGACGATCACATCTCGTTGGCCGTCAGCCAAAATGATGAAATTTTTTTCGTTTGTAAAACAAATCCAAACTCCAACTCCGCTACCAGCATCGGCTTGTTCAAGCGCGGCGCCGGCGGCGGTTGGCAAAATTTTACGGTTCAAGTCGACGGCGGCTGGACGCGGCCGGCGGTTGTTATCGACGAAACGAATAACGAGGTTTATGTTTTCGGCACGGAGGAAGGCTCGCCGGAGCGCGGCCAATACAAAAAGTGCGCGATCGGCAATGAAAGCTCGTTGAAAGATGCGGCGGCGGTGGATATTTTTGATGACACGAATTATAACAACATCTCGGTGCCGCAGCATCGCGTGACCGGCGCGACCGAGTTGTTGGTATGCGTTGAAAAGGAGTCGGGCAGCGAAATTTGGTACAACGTGCTGCCGATCTCCGACGGCGTCGTCTCGTCAAAACTTGCGGCAACGCATGAATCGGAACGGGCCGCGAACGCGCCGGAGGCATTTCCGTTGGCCGCGGCTTATCCGAATCCGTTCAATCCTGCGACGACCATTCGTTTTACGCTTCATCAACCAGCGCCGGTGACGCTGCAAATTTTCAATATTCGCGGCGCCTTGGTGAAAACGATCGTCGCGCGCGACTTTAACGCCGGCGTTCACGAGCAGCGCTGGAACGGCCGCGACGATTTCGGCCGGCGCGTTGCCAGCGGCGCTTATTTTTATCGTTTGCGGATCGGAGCGGAAGTCTTGCGCGGGCGTTTGGAGATGGTGAAGTAAAATATCAAAATGAAAAGCTTGACAATGAGCCGGAGTTTTCATATATTCAGCGCTGTTAGGGAGCGACACACGGGGCACGGGGCAAAGTTCGAGACGAAAGTTGAGCGGTGTCGTGTCGGGCGGATGTTTTCCTTCCATGTGATGAGATGACAGAAAGTTTTTGAAGGAAAATGTTATGAAGTAAAAATTTCGTCGGCTTTCCTGCCTGCGCTTCATGTTGGGTAGCTGTGCAGGCTCGTTACCCCTCGCGTTGATCATCCCTCCTTTGCTTTGAGCGGTATTTATCATTCATGACACATTTATTACCAGCACGAGGTGAGGTGTCTTTTTTTGTTTTATAATTTTGTGGCGGTGAAATCAATCCGTTTCTCAGCGATTTCATATCATTATTTATTTTAGGGAGCAAGGCCATGGGAACGTGGACGAAACCATCGCTTCGAGTCTTGGGCTCGGTTTTTTTCGTTTTATCTTTTGCCGTTATTGCCAACGCACAAGTTACGATCACGGCCAACACTAACTGGAGCGCCATCGCTACCGGCACCGGGCCGGGTGGGCAACCTTCCAGTGCTGATGCCATTGTTGTCAAAAACAGCGCAATCCTAACGGTTGACGTTGCTAATGGCCAGTGTGCGAGTATCCAGCTCGGGCAGGATGGCGTTGATGCCGGAGACGGCACGCTATTGTTCAACACTGGCAGTCAAGTCACGTGTAGCGGCAGTGTCATAGCCGGCACGATCGCGCCCAACCATGCGGGTACCGTGACGATGGCGGCGGGCGGCACGCTAAAAATCGGCGGCGCTTTTACACTGACGGCCGGCCTGTCTACTTTCACTGCCGGCAGCGGCACGATTGAATATAATGGGCCGGCCGCGCAAACGATTACAGCAACGACTTATAATCAGCTCACCTATTCGGGGACGTCTACCGGAACGCTTGGCGGCACGACCATCATCAACGGGAATCTCACCATTTCTTCCGGAACTCTAGCGAGCGGCAACAATGCGCTCACCGTCGGCGGCAACTGGGTCAACAATGGCGCGTTCACGGCAGGAACGGCAACCGTCACTTTCACAGGCACGGGCACGAAAAACGTAAGCGGCAGCTCTACAACGACTTTTAATAATGTGACAGTGAACATGGGCGGCAGCGCGAGCCTTCTCGATGTGCTTTCGCTCATTACGATGGCTTCGGATGGTCTCACGCTGACGCAAGGAACATTCAAGCTCTCGAGCGCTTCGACGATCACGCCTTTTTCTGGCGCGACCACGATACCGGGCGTTGCCGGGTATCATCTCAATCATGCCTCTGCCGTTTCCAACTGGGGAAGCACCGGCTCGTTAACGCTGCAGGGCAAGTTGATCATCGACGCCGGCACGATGACGGTTGGCAACGTCTCCGGCAATGAATTGACTTTGAACACTTCAACTTCGGAAGCCACGATCAACGGCGGCACGCTGAATCTGGTGAGCCGTGTGAGCGTCACCAGTTCGAGTACTGGCAACGGTTTGATGATGACTGGCGGGGAAATTATTGTGTGTACTGTTGGCAACGCCAGCGCCACAGCGAGTTTCAATTTGGGCGCAACTGGCAAACTCAACGTTTCCGGCGGTACCGTTACAATGCAACGCGCCAACACCGGCACCGGCGGCGACGTTGCGATCGTGAGTGGCTCCGGCGCGAAAAGCATCACCGGCGGCGCGTTTCGTTTCGGCAATGCTTCAACGCCTGCCAGCCAGATTATAAAAATAAACAACGCCATTCCGATTTTTCATCTCGTTGTCAATAGCGCCAACGCGACGGCGCAATTGTTGACGAATTCACTCGATGTCAATGGCGATCTGTCGATCAGCGCGGGCGCGCTCGACGCCAATAATCTCAACATCAATCTCGCTGGCAATTGGACGAATAACGGCACATTCACGCCGGGCACGGGGACGGTGACGATGAACGGCACGAGTGCGCAAACGATGAGCGGCTCGACGTTCAACAATTTGACCATCAACAACGCCAGCGGGGTGACGCTGCTGACGGACGAGACGGTGAGCAATACACTCACGTTCACCAGCGGCAATGTGACGACCGGCAGCAACAAAATGATCATCTCGGCCGGCGGCACGGTGTCGCGCACGAGCGGGCACGTCGTCGGCAATTTGCAAAAAAATTTTGCGACCGGCTCGAACGTGGCGCGCTCGTATGAAGTCGGTACGGGCAGCGATTACACGCCGGTCGAGGTGACGATTGCTTCGTTGAGTTCGACGGGCAATGTCACGGCGAAATCCACGGCCGGCGATCATTCCAATATTTCTTCTTCCACTTTAGATGCAAGCAAGAGCGTCAATCGCAACTGGACGCTCACGCAAGACGCCGGGCTTTCATTTACGACTTACGATGCGACCTTCAACTTCGTGAGCGGCGACCTCGATGGCGGCGCGAATACGAATAACTTGATCGTCGGCAAATTCAACAGTCCGAATTGGAGCTATCCCACCGTCGGCACGCGCACGGCGACGAGCACGCAAGCGACGGGCATGACGAGCTTCAGCGATTTTCAGTTGGCGGAATCAACCGCACCCGAAATGGACGTGCTCGGCAACGTGATCTCGATTGCCGACGGCGATGTTACGCCTGCCACAACGGACGGCACGGATTTCGGCTCGGTGGTCATCAACATCATCGACATCGCTCATGTTTTCACGATTGTGAACACCGGCTCCGCGGCGTTGAATCTCACCGGCACGCCGAAAGTGCAAATCAGCGGCGCGAATGCAACGGATTTTTCGGTGACGATACAACCCACAAGTCCGGTTGCGTCCGGCGGCGGCACGACGACCTTCACCGTGCGGTTTGATCCGAGCGCGGCGGGATTGCGCAGCGCGACGATCAGCATTGACAATGACGACAGCAATGAGAATCCGTATGATTTCGCGATTCAAGGAACGGGCACGGCAACCGCTGAAATGGATGTGCTCGGCAACAGTGTTTCGATTGCCGACGGTGACGCGACGCCTTCCACAACCGACGATACTGATTTCGGCTCGGCGGATGTCAGCACCGGCACGGTCGATCATGTTTTCACGATCAAGAACACCGGCTCCGCGGCGTTGAATCTCACCGGTACGCCGAAAGTGCAAATCAGCGGCGCACATGCAGCAGACTTCTCGGTGACGGTGGAACCCACAAGTCCGGTGGCGGCAACGAGCGGCACGACGACCTTCACCGTGCGGTTTGATCCGAGCGCGACGGGATTGCGCAGCGCGACGATCAGCATTGACAATGACGACAGCAATGAGAATCCGTATGATTTCGCGATTCAAGGAACGGGCACGGCAACCGCTGAAATGGATGTGCTCGGCAACAGTGTTTCGATTGCCGACGGTGACGCGACGCCTTCCACAACTGACGACACGGATTTCGGCTCGGCAGATATCAGCACCGGCACGGTCGATCACGTTTTCACGATTTCAAACTCCGGCTCCGCGGCGTTGAATCTCACCGGCACGCCGAAAGTGCAAATCAGCGGCGCACATGCAGGAGATTTCTCGGTGACGGTGCAACCGACGAGTCCGGTGGCGGTAACAAACGGCACGACGACGTTCACCGTGCAGTTTAATCCGAGCGCGACGGGATTGCGCAGCGCGACGGTCAGTATTGACAACGACGACAGCGATGAAAATCCGTATAACTTCGCGATTCAAGGTACGGGCACGGCGACGGCGGAAATGGACGTGCTCGGTAACAGCGTTTCAATTGCTGACGGCGACGCGACGCCTTCCACCACTGACGACACGGATTTCGGCTCGGCGGATATCAGCAGCGCCACAGTCGATCACGTTTTCACGATTTCAAATTCCGGCTCCGCAGCGCTGAATCTCACTGGCACGCCAAAAGTGCAAATCAGCGGCACCAATGCAGGAGACTTCTCGGTGACGGTGGAACCCACAAGTCCGGTTGCGTCCGGCGGCGGCACGACGACCTTCACCGTGCGGTTTGATCCGAGCGCGACGGGCTTGCGCAGCGCGACGATTAGTATTGCTAACGATGATGCCGACGAGAATCCGTATGATTTCGCGATTCAAGGCACAGGCAC
>Ga0247727_10012118_pt1 | contig 14879 bp, 19 predicted proteins | sample WisWelCaveWW1625_FD_202498 | JGI IMG/M metagenome (GOLD analysis project Ga0247727, IMG submission 202498) | Biofilm microbial communities from Wishing Well Cave, Virginia, United States - WW16-25 | ecosystem: Environmental > Aquatic > Deep subsurface > Groundwater > Cave microbial mat | place... | reverse complement strand
CGAACCCAGTCTCGCCGGCCCAAAACGTCCGCAAGATCGCGTACGGCTCGCCGAATCCAAACGCGTGTTCATGGATGCCCTCAACACCATGAAACGCCCGGACACGAAAGAATCCGTAAAGGTGCGCCTGCCTGCGCAGGCAGGCGAGAACAGCCACGAGGTGGAAATCCGCAACGGCTCGGTGGTGATCGCCGCCATCACCAGCTGCACCAACACCTCGAATCCGTCGGTTATGATCGGCGCCGGGCTGCTCGCCAAAAAAGCTGTGGAGCGTGGGCTCCAGCCCAAGCCGTGGGTGAAAACCAGTCTCGCCCCCGGCTCCAAAGTGGTTACCGACTATTTACAAGAAACCGGACTTCTGAAATATCTCGATGATCTCAAATTCAATTTGGTGGGCTACGGCTGCACCACCTGCATCGGCAACAGCGGGCCGCTGCCGGATCACATCGCCAAAGGCATTAAAGATGGGAATTTAGTGGCAGTATCGGTGCTCAGCGGCAACCGCAACTTCGAGGGCCGCATCAATCCCCACACCCGCGCGAATTACCTAGCGTCGCCGCCGCTGGTGGTGGCCTATGCGCTGGCTGGCCGAATGGATATCGATCTCTACACCGAGCCGCTCGGACACGACAAAAATAGTCAGCCAGTTTTTCTGCGCGACCTCTGGCCCAGCCTCAAAGAAATTCAGGAGGCGGTTCGCACCTCGGTGAAAAAAGAGATGTTCGAAAAGGAATACGCCGAAGTTTTCACCGGCGACAATCGTTGGCGCGCGCTGGAGGTTCCGGAAGGCGATCTCTATGACTGGCAACCGGATTCCACCTATGTCAAAAATCCGCCCTACTTCGAAAACATGCCGCTCAAGCCGACTGCGATGAAGGACGTGAAAAATGCACAGGTACTGGCGCTGCTCGGCGATTCCGTCACCACCGATCACATTTCGCCGGCCGGCTCGATTCCGGTGGACAGTCCGGCGGGGAAATATTTGATCGCCAATGGCGTCGACCCCAAAGACTTCAATTCATTCGGCGCGCGGCGCGGCAACCACGAGGTGATGATGCGCGGCACGTTCGGCAACATTCGCTTGAAGAATTTCCTCACGCCGGAAAAAGAGGGCAACTGGACGCTGCATCTGCCCGATAAAAAACTCACGTCGATTTACGAGGCGTCCATGCAATATCAAAAAGATGGCGTGCCGCTGATTGTGCTGGCCGGCAAAGAGTACGGCACAGGGTCGTCGCGTGACTGGGCGGCCAAAGGCACGCGCCTGCTGGGTGTGGAAGCCGTGATCGCAGAAAGCTTCGAGCGCATTCACCGCAGCAATTTGATTGGCATGGGCGTGCTGCCGCTGCAATTCAAGTCCGGTCAAAACTGCGAGTCGTTGGGATTGACTGGATTCGAAATTTATGATATCACCGGCATCGCAGAAAATCTAAAGCCCGGAAAAGAACTGAAAGTCACCGCCAAAAGCGATGGCGGCTCGCCGAAAACGTTCACCGCCGTCACGCGCGTGGACACGCCGGAAGAACTCAATTACTACAAACACGGCGGCATTTTGCAGTACGTGCTGCGGCAGTTATTGTAAATGGAAATTTAAAATGAAGAATAAATCAAAAAAAATCATTGAAGAGGTTTTAGCGTTATCGGAAAATGACCGCGTTGATCTGATCGAGCAGTTGTTGGATTCTTTTGAAAAGGAAAAAGATGAGAACGCAATTGATGAGGCGTGGAAAGTAGAGGTGATGCGTCGTTCGCAGGAACTTGAAACCGGAAGAGTGAAACCCATTTCCTGGTCAAGAGTTAAGAAAATAGCTCACAAGCGTTCTCGGGAAAATGCTTGAATACCATTTTCATCCCGAGGCTGCCGAAGAATACGCAGACACCTATGCATGGTATGCCGAAAGAAGTCCACGAATCGCTCAAGAATTCGAACGGGAAATAGAGCGGTGCCTGAGATTGATTTCTGAGAAGCCTGAAAGCTGGCCAAAGTATGACGAGAAGCACCGCCGCTTTCTAACCCGCCGATTTCCTTTTTCAATAATTTATCGATTGCTGCATGATCAAATCATGGTGATTGCCCACGAGAAAAGAAGACCAAAGTATTGGATCGACCGCAGGTAATGGCTTAATGAAAAGAGGGCGAACTGCGGTGTGCAGTTACCTGAAGTTCACGGGAAGTTATCATGTCAAAGGTGAAAGATAAAGGACGCCAAGTCTTGTATGGTTTCGAACACGAAACCATGGAAGCAAAAATTGAAAGCTTTCTAAAATTGACGCCTGCACAGCGTTATTTGCAGATGGCCGAATTTTCTCAGTTTCTCAGAAAACTCAAACGCCCCGAAGTGAGTTTGGATGACTATAAGTCATTTGGACGTGTACAGATCCTTAAACAAGCATAAGGTTCGCTATCTTGTAATTGGCGGTCTGGCAGTGAATATTTATGGCCTGCCGCGCTCAACAAAAGATATGGATCTGTTTATCGATCACAAAATACAAAACTGCAGAAGTTTGCTCAAGGCCTTCAAAACGATTCAGCTTGGAACCGCCTATCTTACAACCGCTCAAAAAAATATTCGATAATGAAGTAACCGTATTCGATGATGTGATTCGAATAGACGTGCTCACAAGAGTGACGGGGTTGGAATTTGGTCCGGCTTGGCAAACAAAGAATGATCTGAGCATCGAAGATGTCATCATTCCTTTTGTTTCATTCGAGCACCTCATCAAGTCCAAACAAGCCGCCGGTCGCAAACAGGATTTGGAAGACATCGAATTTTTGACTAAGATCAAAAATCAAAGCACACATTAGCCCATTTATGCTTTTCTTTAATGAGGGAGGAATTTTGGATCGACTATTTTTTGCCGCCGGCGCCATCGCCGGATTTCTCGCCGTGGCGCTCGGGGCGTTTGGCGCACACGCGCTCAAAACTCGTTTGTCCCCAGAGATGCTCAATATTTTTGAAGTCGGCGTGCGCTATCATTTTTATCACGCGCTGGCATTGCTGGCCGCGGCGTGGGCCTGCACGCGCTGGCCGGGCTCGTTAACCGTTGCCAGCGGCTGGTTGTTTATCGCCGGCGTCATAATTTTCTCGGGCAGCCTGTATCTGCTTTCATTAAGCGGTTTACGCTGGTTTGGCGCCATCACTCCGATTGGCGGACTGGCATTCCTTGCCGGTTGGCTGTGTTTGTTGGTGGCTGCTCTAAAAAATTGAAGACAATACTTTGCTAAAATTAGCCACAACCATCGACGATGTCATCAAGCAACTGGATGAAATCATTGCGGCTGCCATCGAGGAAGAAAGCCGGCTGGGATTCTTCCCGGTACTATATCGCACCGTCACCATCAAAGTGAAAGAAGGCATCGCGGCGGGACGATTTGAAAATGGCGAGAGAATGGAACGCCTCGATGTAATCTTCGCCAATCGCTACCTCGAAGCTTACGAACAATTTCGCAGCGCGGCACCTCCCACAAGTAGTTGGCTTGAAGCTTTTGAGGCTGCGAAAAGCTGGCGGCCGCTGATCCTGCAACATCTGCTGCTGGGCATTAACGCGCACATCAATCTCGATCTGGGAATTGCCGCCGTGCAAACCAGTTCCGGCGAGCAGTTGCCAACGCTCAAACACGACTTTGATGAAATCAACAAAATTCTCGAGGAGCTTCTCGATACCGTTCAGCAAAAAATTGGCTCGCTATCTCGGCTCTTGGGATTGCTCGATAAAGTCGGCGGTCGCACTGACGAAACCATCTTCGCATTCAGCATGGAAATGGCCCGCGACGGCGCGTGGCGTTTCGCAGAAAAATTTGCCGCGCTGACACCGGAGCAACGTCCAGCCGCCATCGCTGAACGGGATGAAAAAATCGTTAAGCTGGCGAGACGAATTGTCAATCCGGGCTGGCTGCTGCGACTGGCGGCGCTGGTGATTCGCCTGTTCGAAAGCGGCAACGTTCCCAAGATTATTCGCACGCTTTCAATCTGAAACTAAAATGCGTTGTCAGTCCGGGTGATTGTTTCGGACATCCTTTTGTCATGATGAAAATAAATCAATTGTCATTGCGAGGCGCTGTTTGCCGAAGCAATCTCCGTCAAAAAAGATCGCCACGCTCGCTGCGCTCGCTCGCGATGACAGAAACCCTCAACTTCAACTAATCCTATCGAGCGAGCCATGTCCGAAAATAACTGCGTGGTCAAAATCAAAAAGCTCCATCCGAACGCCTTCGTTCCGCAATACGCCCACGAAGGCGACTCCGGCGCCGATCTCTTTTCCACCATCGACTACACTCTGCAACCGATGGAACGCAAAGCCGTCCCCACTGGACTGTCCGCCGAAATTCCCAAAGGCTTCGAGCTGCAGGTGCGCCCCAAAAGCGGGCTGGCACTGAAACACGGCATCACGGTTTTGAACACGCCCGGCACCATCGACTTCGGCTATCGCGGGGAGATTCACGCCATTTTGATCAACCTCGGTTCGGAGCCGTACGTCATCAAAGCGGGACAGAAGGTCGCGCAGCTCGTAGCTGCGCCGGTGGCGTATGCTAAGTTTGAAGTAGTGGAGGAGCTTTCGGAAACCAGCCGCGGTGAAGGCGGCTTTGGCTCGACGGGGTTGGGGAAGTAACCTCTTTACTTTGCCGCATACATTCTATAAATTTGCGCTATGGCAAAAGACCGCAAAGAGTGGCTGAAGCAATCAGATTATGATTTTGATACCGCAGAATACATGTTTGCTGGCGGCCGCTATTTTTACGCGGTGTTTATGTGTCACATCGCAATCGAGAAAGCGCTCAAAGGTCTGTATAACAAAATCACCAATGAAGTGCCTGCAAAATCACATAATCTGATCTACTTTTTGAATAAGCTTGAAATTGATCCCCCGGAAAAGATTGGGAAATTCTTGGTGAAAATTAACCAGGCAAGCGTCGTTACACGATACCCGGAGGATATTACAAAACTAAAGAAAACCTATACCAAATCAGTTGTCAAAAGCATAATCAGCGATACAAGGAAAACACTGGAATGGATAAAAAAGCAGTACTAAAAACGATAGCCGCCTTTCGAAAGAGCCTTGAGTCCAATGGGGTTCGTGTGAAGCGGCTGATCCTGTACGGTTCATGGAGTAGAAATCAGCAGGTTGAAGGCAGTGATATCGATTTGGTGGTGATTTCGGATGATTTCATAGACAAAGATTACTGGGAGAGAATCGACATTCTTACGGACGCCATTTATGAAGTGTTTGCGCCCATTGAAGCTGTTGCCATGACACCAGAGGAATGGAAGAGCGAAAGCAGCGAGGTTTGTCGCTATGCGAAAGATGGTGAAATTGTCTAAAGGAGGCGTCGGAGACCAGCCGCGGTGACGGCGGGTTTGGCTCGACGGGGTTGGGAAAGTAAGTCAGTTTTTACCGCAAAAACGCCAAATCGCGAACAAACTGAATTACACGCACGTCAGCAAGAAATCACTCGGGAAAATAGTGAATCCCCTTGAGCAGGCGCTCCAACAGACAAAAGAGGAATAACCGCAATAGGTATTGCGTTTATCCGCCAGAACTATTAGAAGCAGCTGTTCGTTGGGGCTTAAATTCTAACTTTGCAACCACTAAACATAAAGGAATAGAAAAATGAAAAAAAATACAATTCTCATCACAGACAGTTTGTTCATTTTATCAAGGCACGAAAAACTAATCAAAACGGCTGGATTTGAAATTCATCGCATTGACAATCCCAAATTATCGGAAGATGAACTTTGCGATGCAATAACAGGAAAAGTTGGCTACATTTTAGGAGGGGTAGAAACTGTAACAAAAAAAGTTGTCGAATCAGCCGACCAACTGAAAGCTATTGCTTTTACAGGTGCTGGTTACACTGAGTTTATTCCCGCAAACAAGGAAGCGACAAAAAAGGGAATACTTATTTCAAATGCCCCCGGCGGAAATGCAGACGCAGTAGCAGAATACACAATCATGTTAATGCTAATGATGACTAGAGATGTGTTAAACTTGGGCAGAGTAGGAAAGGCATCATTCAAAACAACAATTTCTCTAAAAGACAAAACAGTAGGTATTATTGGGCTTGGCAAGATTGGTCTCTTGGTCGCAAACAATTTGAGGGCTTTAGGAATAAGGGACTTACTTTACTATTCGCAGCATAGAAAATTTCATTTTGAAAGCGGACTTGGGTTAAAGTTCGTTCCAAAGGATGACCTGTTAAGCCGTTCTCATATTGTATCCACTCATATTTCAAAAGAAGCGGGTGAGGAATTTATTTCAGGTAGTGATTTAAAGCTGATGCCTAAAGGCTCTATTTTAATTAACGCAGCGTTTCCAGAAGCTGTTGATTTGAAAACACTGCATAGGCTTTTGAAAGAGGAAAAAATTTATGCTGCATTTGATAGACCGCCAAATGAGGATTTTTCAGACCTTCCGCCGCATGTATGTTTCTATTCTAACTCGCAAACTGGTTTCAATACAACCGATGCAATTGAGACTGTTAGCGATATGGCTACACGTTCAATTATCAACCTTCTCACAAAGCATAACGATACGTTTTGCGTTAATAAATAGATTTTGTTAAATGGGAAAATTCCTGCAAAAAAATTGGAATGTTTTGTTGTCGATAATAATTGGATTGGCAATATTGATTTTCGGCATTTTAAAGAACCATCCAAAAACAGAAGCGACAAGAGATGGTGCATTGGCATTAATCATTTCCCTGTTGATTACTTTCCTGCATAGAGTAAATACCTACCAACAGCTATTGGAAGACAGTAAAGACTTAGTAAGTAAATTTATTCAATTACTCTCCCAAAATCCCAAAATTGGAAAGACAATTGAGCATTCCTTTGAAGCGAACAAAAATGACAATCATTTTTACAGATTTTTTTTGGAGGAAGTTTTGGAGGAATTTAACGGACATCTGCAATCCATTTCACAGGGAAAATATACTTGTAATGCAGAAACCGAGTTAACTCTCACAAAAACCATCTTAAAATGTTGCAATAAGTGCCTGAAAGCAATAAGCTATCAAGACGAGGAATGGTGGACTTCAAATAACGGGATATTATATTTAGACGCACATGACAAACACATTGACAAAGCAAAAGAAAAAGCCACAAGAATTTTTATTATCGAATCAACAGCTGTAGAAAGCTTGAAAGAGATTTTTAAACGTCATAAGGACCTTCAAATTGAGACTTACATCTTGTATTCAGACAAAGACAGAATTGACGACAAATTCAAAATAGATTTTGTGATTTATGACGACTTCATGTTGCGAAGGGCATCGGAAGTGAAAAATGTCGAGGGAGGGAAAGTGGCTTTATTTACAACCGATGATTCACATGTAAAAAAATATCTGTCGATATTTGACCAAATACTCACTATTGCAAAAGCAAAAAATAACGCTTTACCAACCTAAAAATGAGAATAGCAATAATTGGAAGCGGTGTAGTTGGACTTACTACAGCGATTAAATTATTAAAAGCAGGTAGAGAGGTTGTAATTTACACCAAAGACCCCGACCACAAAAGGACAGAGGATACCGTTAGTTTAGTTGCTTGTGCATTGTGGCAACCATATAAGTTGTATACTAATCTTGAGAAATACGATGCCCAGAAATTTGAACTTGTAAAAAAAGTATCGCTAAGTTCATTAAATGAATTTGAAAATATCATTTCCAGTGATGGTTCAGAGGAAACAGGCCTTTACATAAGAACACATTACGAATATTCGGTTGAAAGCATATATCTTGCAGACACCAAAGAGTTGAAAAGAGGATTCTACTACATTGATGTACTCAAAGATTTTTGGAAGAAACAAGGTGATGAAAACGCAATAATCGATGAGAAAAAAGTTAAAAACAAGCCTCCTTTCAAGGGGGTTGATAAATACGAAAACGAGAAAGATTTTGAATACCTACATGGCTACAAAACTTATGTTATTGACCCCTCTGTATTCTTAAAATACTTAACAAGTATGTTTAAGGATTTAGGAGGAGAGATAATTCAAAAGAATATCAACTTGAACGAATTGAAAAAGTTGAAGGAAAAAATCATATTCAATTGTTCTGGAATTAACGGATTTTCAGTAATAAGCAGCAACAAAAATGTAGGCATTGAAAATAAGCGTAAAATAATTCCTAAGAAAGGTGTATTATTACTCTACAATTTGAAGAACAAAAGAGCTTTTGAGAACACTATTGTTTTAGATGAGCTAACAATTCTGTGCCGCAAAAAAGAATTAACAATTGGGACTGGAGAAATTAAGGAAGGTGAGAAACCTGAAATTTTAGTAAACCGCTTAAAGTGGCATGCTAAGCAGTTTGCTGAAACCAAAGACATCGACAAAATTTGGTTTTGATACTTTTCTGGAAAAACAAGCTATCAATCTAGAAGAACCTAATGTTAGCTTAGTTGGAGCAAGACCTTATTTTCCAGACGGAGAGGGCTATATATTAAACAAAGAGAATCACATTTCGAACAAAAAAACGTCATTTACTCTTTACAATAATTTTGGGCATGGAGGAAGCGGCGTTACTTTAAGTTGGGGATGTGCAATTGAGATTACAAATCTTTACTTACAGAATGTTCAAAGTCAACTAAATCTAATAAACAAAAATAGAATTGCGAAAGATATTTCCGATTTCAGTATAGAGATTGCTCATTTTGAAATAAAACTACTCAGTAATTTATCAGAAGAAGAAATTGACGAATTGGTAGATACAGAAACAAAACGGTTAAACGAAGTCGTCCAAAAATTGAACTTACATGACCGAAAGATATCTGTATCTGTTTTAATTGATGACAAAGAAGCACAAAATTACAAAGAGACTTTAAGAAAGCTTTTAGTTTCTCTTTCTAAGATAGATATCGATTATCTTGCATATGAGAGTAGACTGATAACTTACATAAACAAACTTAGATCCGTTCTCCCTCCAAACATAAGAAAAGAGTTTAATAGCTACATGTACAGTCACTTCAAACTTGGTTGCGCTCAAGATATTTTTGTTTGGTATTGTTTACGACTTGGAATCGTGGATTTTATTTTTGATGATGATGTCATTCAGCCTGTTTCCGAGAGAGCAACGAGAGGGACAAGTCCATTTGTTGCGAACTCACTTATTTGCCTTCTCGATAGGGGCGTTAAATATTATGAAAACAAAGCAGATGAGTATTTGACCAAGTCATTTGGATTTGAAATAGCCACCGCAATTAGGCGATTCTACTATTAAAAATGCTTTGCCATCTGACAATGGAAAGTGAACCCGAGACTTCGAACGAATAGCATGGCACTCGATATTTAGAAAATGGTGACCATATTTTTATTGAGGCTTCTAATTCCGACAAAAAAGTGCAAATACAATTTCCTTTTGCGTTGTCCACAAGTTTGCAAGGCAGTTGAGTTTGAAAAATATCTTAAAACAATCTTTCTCACTGATCTTCCCCATCACCGTCCTGATCCTCGTGCCCCTTTCCATTGAGAGCAATTTCAGATTCTCACTCAACCTTGTATCTGCAATTGGACTCGTGTTGGTCTTTGCCGGATTGACCATCCTCTGTATCAACATAGCTATTTTTATCCGCATCGGCAAGGGCACACTCGCGCCGTGGAGTCCGACAAAGAAGTTGGTGGTCCGTGGCATGTACGCCCACGTTCGCAACCCCATGATCACCGGCGTGCTCACGGTTTGCTGGGAGAGTCGCTGCTCTTTCATTCGAAAAATATCTTCACGTGGTTCGTATTGTTTTTCATCATCAATTATGTTTACTTCATCCTGTCCGAAGAGCCCGGTTTGGAAAAAAGATTCGGCGCGGAATATCTCGAATACAAGCGCAACGTGCCTCGATGGATTCCGCGGCTGAAACCGTGGAAACCTGAAGAGAAAAAGAGTGGCTGATTTGCAGCAGCAAGTTTGTGAGAAATCATTTGTCGCATCGAGCGCGCCCTAACAGGATGCTGAAAAACTCGTTTTTCCGCTGTAAACTTGATGGTTCGACTTCGCTCACCATGAAAAACAGGCTCAGTTCTTCACCCCGAGCGGAGTCGAGGGGTGAAGTTTTACAGTTTTTCAGCATCCTGCTAAGGAAGGATTATGAAATCTGACATAACATCGGCTTTAATGCGAGTACTCCCCTTTGTTATTGCCCTGGTGTTCCTGGGGATGGCAATGAAGAAAGGTCGGATAGCCCGCGACAAAATCTATCTCGTGCAACCAGCGTCGGTCGCGCGTTACCTGACGTGGTGCGTCTTGTTTTTTGTTTTCATTTTGGTAACTGAGTTCGCCCTGGCCAAAGTTGGCTTATTGGGAATCGACAAATGGAATCACGCCTTGATTCCCTCGATCATCCGAATTGCTGGAGCAGTCATTTTAGCGCCTTTGGTGGAAGAGATAATATTGCGCGGCGTGTTGCTCAGCAAATTGATCGAGAAGGGGCTCAATCAACACGTCGCCATTGTGCTGCAAGCCATGGTGTTTGTGGCTCTGCATTCATTTGCGTACCAGGGCACACTTTCATCGCAAATTGCGATTGTGCAATCGCTGGTGGATGGCATCTTGTATGGTTACGCGCGGCAAAATACCGGGTCATTATATACGCCAATTACGATGCATATCATGGGAAACCTCATTGCCACGGTTGAACGATTTATTGTTTAAGAAATTTGAGACTGGAGCAATTGTCTCGATAAAAGTTCAAAAGTACTTAACACATCACATGAAAAAGTTAGATAAAATAGCAGCATTTTATAATACGACGGCCGTTGAATATGCCAACGCCTTCTACACTGAGCTTTCGTATAAGCCATTCGACCGCAGTCTCTTGCAACGCTTTGCTTTTGAAAACAAAAGTAAAGGAAAAATCGGCGACCTCGGCTGCGGCCCAGGTCAGACCACGAAATTTCTTTCCAACCTCGGCGTGACAGATCTGGTGGGAATTGACTTGTCTGCAAGTATGATTGAGCAAGCCCGCGTGCTGAATCCAACTCTTGCTTTTGAAACCGGTAACATGATAAGTTTGGACAAACCGAATGAGTACTTTGGGGGGCTCATTGCATTTTACGCCATTGTTCATTTCGATTACGACGAGGTCGAGCAGTTTCTGAAAGAAGCGCGGCGATTGCTTAGAGATCGCGGACAACTGCTCTTCTCATTTCACACCGGCGAACAAATTGTGTCGGTCGATGATTTTCTGGGCAAAAAAGTATCGGTGGATTTCCATTTTCATGAGCCGGAAAAAATTTGCGCCATCATTGACGAAGCTGGTTTTAAAACCATTGATGTGATAACACGATTCCCGTACAAAGAGAAAGAGTATCCCAGCAAGCGAAGTTATATCATAATTGAAAAATGAGATTTGTTGAGGAAACCATGACACAACCGAAGGAATCGTCCGCCACGAAGCGTTCGTCCGCAGTCACATTCATTGCAGTCATCAACGGTGTGGGCGCAATACTCACCATCGCGTTCTGGGGTTTGGCGATGATTCGGCTGCCGTCGCTACAATCGTTAAACTCATTTCCCGAACGCGCGTTTGCAGCCACGACCCGCGCCTTCATGATCGCCGACTTAATGTGGGCGCTCCCGCTTCTCATTCGCGCTGCTGTCGGACTGTGGCGCGAGCGTTTTTGGGGATGGCTGGCGTCCCAAATGGTTAACGTCTTGTGGTGGTATTCGGTCAGTGTCGTCCTGGTTCGGGATCTGTACACGAGCACCGTTCTCCAGGAACGGTACTCTTCCTCCCATTCGCAATTATTTCATTCTGGGTTGCGGCTCACCTGTGGAAACAGCGCGCCCTGTTCTGGAAGTAGGAATTACCTCTCTCCTAGAAATTACTTGACAGATACCAAATTTTTCTTTACGTAGTAGATTGTATCAATAGAATTTATTCCTGTATTTCAAAATGCTAATCAAAAAAGTACATATCGAGAACTTCAAACGCTGGGAAAATCTTGACGCTGACCTCAAGCCGTTTGATTGTTTAGTCGGTCCAAACAACTCTGGCAAAACCTCCCTCTTGCATGCGCTTGCGCTTTTTGATTTCTGCATACACCACTGTCTGAGTGGAAAGAACGGTGAGTTTGAAATTAAACCCCGCTCAATTGCACCCGAAGATTTTTATGTTATCCCGTGTGCGAATCCAACAGACCTTTGGACTAATCGACAAACGCTTGCGGCCAGTAAGCACAGAAAAATTGCTGTTACTGTAACATTCGACAATAACTTGGTTGCAATAGCAAAAGTAGATTTGAACTACAATCGATTCGGCGTCTCTCTTCAGTGTTCGGACACATCTAAGGATGCTCTGGAGGCTTTGCGAGATACACACATTTCGTACCTGCCTGTATTCTCAACCTTCCTTACCGAGGAGGAACGCAAAACACCCGCCGTAATTGAAGATGCTTTAGCTCGCGGTCGCGTCAATAGTGTTATTCGAAATTTGCTACTGAACCTAAAAAGTCAGAATAAACAAGACCTATTGCTCGATGTTCTCCGACGTGTTTTTTCCAGCCTTAACGATATCGCGATCACTTTTGATGAGGTCAATGATCGCTACATTTCATTCACGTATCGCGAGCAGGGGAGACCAAAAGAGTTCGACGTTTTTATGGCAGGAAGCGGCTTCCAACAGTTCGTTTATCTCTTCGGATTCATTCACTTAAGACAACTCACCACAATTCTCCTTGACGAGCCGGATGTGCACCTACATGGTACTCTCCAACGTAGTCTGTTGTCGGAGCTAAACCGTCTTGTGGAAAACGGAAAACAAGTGCTAATTGCCACACATTCCCGGGAGCTCATCGGTGGTATTCCGCCTGCGAACATTCTTTCTGTGGAAAACGACAGCGCTGTACGACTTAATGTTGCTTTTGACGTCTATGACCTTCTGGACAAAATGGGTTCTTTAGAAGCCACTCAACTTCCTGTTGTTCAAGCTTGGCGGAAGGTTCTGGTGGTCGAGAATCAAACCGATTGGCAAATTCTGTCTGTGCTCTGCGAAAAGTGTTTGCCTCAAGCAATATGGTCCGATGTTAAGCGAAGACTAGCAATTTGTTACGCTCTGGGTAATCCATGGAAACAGGATATGGATCGCCTGAGGCATCAACTACAGCAAATGATTGCAGTCCAAGGTTCGGCCTTGGAATTGTTTGTTGTCGCGGATCGCGACTATCATCCCGATCTAGATTATCTACGTCAAACTCTCCCATCACAAAATATCGAATGGCATATTTGGGCTCGCACTGAAATTGAGAACTATCTTCTAAGCGTTGAAGGAATTCTTCGTACCATAGAACAACGTGGAAGGCAGATGACTCTAGATGATATAGCACTGCGCGACGAATTCGAGCGCCTAATTGAATCCTCAAGAAATGCGGCCAATGATCGACTTGTTAAAGCCTTTCAAGAGTATCGGCGAAAGCTGGGAGAAAATTTAGACATCACAACGCTGTCACGCCAAGCACGAGAATATTTAGAAGAACACTGGAATTCTAATAAAGTCAGTTTAGCAGATGCTAAAGAGACCGTCCTACCCGGCCTCAAAAGATGGTTACATCAAAATGGGCGCGGCCAGTTTTCTGACTTGGGTTTGGCGAACAAGCTACAGGCTGACGATCTGCCACAGGAAGTGCATGATTTAGCAAAACGCCTAGCGGGATTCACTGGTGTATCGTTATAATCAGCGAACATCGACAGGTGCTAAAACTTGTTGTTGAATACGACCTACACCTGCATCAAATTACACCCTTCTTTAGATCCAGTCAACGGTGCGAAACGTTAGTACCTTTTTAATAAGGATGTCCATGGAAACAAAACATCTCATTCTCATCATATTTAACCTTACAGCACTGTTGAGCTGCACCGCGCCCCAGCCCGATCCCCTTTCCGGCAAACTCATCGACCTCACGTACGCCTTTGACGAAAACACCATCTTCTGGCCAACCGCCGATGGCTTTAACCTGGAAGTGGTGAGTGCCGGAATGACGCCAGCCGGTTTCTACTACGCCGCCAACAGCTTCTGCACCGCGGAACACGGCGGCACCCACCTCGATGCGCCCGTTCACTTTTTTGAGGGCCGGCATACGGCCGATGAGATTCCGTTGCAACAGCTCATCGGGCCGGGCGTGGTGATTGACGTATCGGAAAAATGCGCCGACGATCGCGACTATCGCGTACAGAGCGAAGACTTCACCGATTGGGAACAAACGCACGGCCGCCAGTTGAACGATGTGATCGTGCTGTTGCGCACCGGATTCGGAAAATATTGGCCGGACCGCGTGCAATACATGGGCACGGATGAGCGCGGCTCAGGCGCCGTGGCCAAATTGCATTTCCCCGGACTCCATCCGGATGCCGCCAAATGGCTGACGGCGAATCGCCGCATCAAAGCCATCGGATTAGATACGCCGAGCATCGATTACGGGCAATCAACATTATTCGAAAGTCACGTTACTTTGTTCGAAAAAAATATCCCGGCGTTCGAGAACGTCGCCAACCTCGATCAGCTTCCGGAAAAGGATTTCACCGTTATCGCCCTGCCGATGAAAATCAAAGGCGGCAGCGGCGGGCCGTTGAGAATCATCGCCATCGTTTCCGGGAAATAAAAATGGTGGAACAAACCCGCATCTAATGCGGGCTACGGCTGGCTTAGTTGTCTCCCTCCCAACGCTTGACATTTCCCCCTGAAATTTCTATTATCAGCCACTTTACTCAACTGGAGGGAGCATGAAATCCGACTACGACCGCCGCGCCGTATTCGCGTGGGCCACGTACGACTTCGCCAATTCCGCTTTTTCCGCGCTGGTGCTGACGTTCATCTTCTCCACCTATTTTACCAAAGCCATCGCGCCTAATGAAATCATCGGCACAACCTGGTGGTCGCGGGGACTCACCGTCT
>Ga0247727_10012117_pt1 | contig 14880 bp, 10 predicted proteins | sample WisWelCaveWW1625_FD_202498 | JGI IMG/M metagenome (GOLD analysis project Ga0247727, IMG submission 202498) | Biofilm microbial communities from Wishing Well Cave, Virginia, United States - WW16-25 | ecosystem: Environmental > Aquatic > Deep subsurface > Groundwater > Cave microbial mat | place... | reverse complement strand
GGTGGCCATCCTGGACTGGTTTTCCCGATATGTGTTGTCTTTTCGGCTCTCCAACAGTTTAGAGCCTGTTGCACAAATCGTTGCCAGTAGTTTTCAGGACGACACAAAAACATCTCCTGATCCTCTGATCGTTGATCCTGGGGCATCCTGAGAGGTCGTTTTTTCGACACAGGGCTTGTCGGATAGGCGCAGGGGATTCGAGCAACAGGCTCTTATGACATAGCGGATATAGGGGCTTGCTTCCAAGATACTTCACTGGTATACTCCGAAATCCAAATTGTGTCTCGCCGTGTGCAACCATAAAATATTCCGAACGATACTCGGGGTGGTCCTTGCCTGCTCCGAGTCCTGACCGCAGGTCTCTGACTTGGGCTGTTGTCTTAGTTCCGATGCCCCTGGGCCGTTGCGGTCACTCACAAGTAACGGAGGGTGTCTGTCATGCGTGACATCATTACAATGGCGTGTGCTGACTGTAAGAACAGAAACTATACGACCATGAAAAACAAGAGGAATACGCCTGATCGTATTGCACTTAAAAAATTTTGCGACACGTGTCGGAAACATACGCCTCACAAAGAAGTGAAGTAGAGCCTGTGACGGGAAGAGGGTGATGATTGTCGTAATAGGCCAGTAGCTCCAACTGGTTAGAGCGGCGGTCTCCAAAACCGCATGTTGGGGGTTCGAATCCCTCCTGGCCTGCCAGGTGTGTCTACTCGTTCGAGGCAGGAATTGTTCAGCAGTGTGGAATAGGCGATGATTGGGAAGTGGGTTCGTTCCGCGACCGATTTTTTCAGGGACGTTAAAACCGAACTGGGGAAAGTGACCTTTCCTGGCAAAGATGAAACGTTCGGTGCCGCAACCGTGGTCATGGTCTTTACCGTTATTGTTTCCATTTTTCTGTTCCTAGTGGATACGGTTCTGGTGCGGCTGTTACGGCTGGTAGTCTAGGGGGCGTGGCATTCATGGAAAGGAATTGGTACGTCGTTCACACCTACTCCGGATTCGAGAATAGGGTGAAGGCCAGTCTCGAAGAACGGGTTAGAACGCTGGGTTTGGAAGACCGCGTCGGCAAGCTTCTAATCCCAACAGAAGAAGTCACGGAAATCAGAGACGGCAAGAAGCGGGCCACCACGCGGAAAATTTTTCCAGGATATGTCCTGGTCGAGATGGCGCTAGACCGTGACTTGCGGCAACTGGTGTGTAACACCCCGAAAGTGACAGGCTTTCTGGGTGGGGCGGAGACTCCTTCCGCTTTGAGCGTTCAGGAGGTTGAAGCCCTGTTCAAACAGATGGACGAAGGGGTCGTTGCGCATCGAGACAAAACCCAGTTCGAACAAGGGGATGCCGTGCGCATCATTGACGGGCCCTTTTTAGGGTTTAATGGCATGGTAGATGAGGTCCATGCCCCGCACAACAAAGTCAAAGTGCTGGTCAGCATTTTTGGGCGATCCACGCCCGTTGAACTGAACTTTCTTCAGGTCGAAAAAAGCTGAGAACGGGGAGATGGGCGTGCCGGATGTGGATGTCCACGCGGTGATGACGATATAGAGGGGATTGAAGCATGGCGAAAGAGATCAGCGCAATGGTAAAGCTTCAAATACCGGCGGGGAAGGCCAATCCAGCGCCCCCTGTTGGGCCGGCTTTGGGGCAGCACGGCGTTAACATTATGGAGTTTTGTAAGGCGTTCAATGCGAAGACACAGGGCCAGGAAGGGACGATTTTCCCTGCCCTGATTACCGTCTACTCAGACCGGACGTTTACGTTTGTCATCAAGAGTCCTCCGGCGGCGGAATTACTCAAGAAGGCGGCCGGTATCATCAAGGGTTCTGCGGTGCCTCACAAGGAAAAGGTGGGTAAGGTAACGTTGTCACAGGTTCGAGAAATCGCCGCAGCCAAGATGCAGGACCTCAACGCGGTGGACCTGGACGGGGCCGCTCGGATTGTTTCCGGAACGGCTAAAAGCATGGGGATACAAGTCGAATAAGGGGAACAACCTAAATAGGACGAGGAAGAAATGGGGAAGAAATACAGCGCGGCCAAGGCGATGGTGGAGCCGAAGATGTATGGCATGGAAGAAGCGCTCGCGTTGGTGCGGCGGATTCATTTCTCAAAATTCGATGAGAGCGTGGATTTGGCAATGCGCCTAGGCGTGGATCCGAAGCAGTCCGATCAGATGGTGAGAGGCTCCGTTCTCTTGCCGCACGGGACTGGGAAGGCAGTCCGCATCTTGGTATTTGCCAAGGGAGAGAAGGAAAAAGAGGCTGTGCAGTCTGGTGCGGATTATGTCGGCGTAGAGGACTTTATCGAAAAGATCAATAAGGGCTGGCTGGATTTTGACGTGATTGTTGCGACGCCCGATCTGATGGGGACGGTTGGAAAATTGGGGAAGATTTTGGGGCCTCGGGGCTTGATGCCGAACCCCAAGACGGGAACGGTGACGTTTGAAGTGGGCAAAGCGGTACGTGAAATCCGTCAGGGGAAGGTGGAGTACCGCACCGACAAGGGGGGCATTGTACATGTCTCGATCGGGCGCACCTCTTTTTCGACCGAGCAGCTATCCAGGAATGCGGCGGCCGTTATTGAGTCTATTCTACGGGCCAAACCGGCGACATCGAAGGGGCAATATGTTCGGCGTGTGACCCTATCTTCCACTATGGGTCCGAGCGTTGCCGTGGAGTCCGTGGGCTTCCACGAGAAGGCCGCCTAGGGAATGGGCGTTGCTTCCCACACCATTAGCGTGCACTGGAGTTATTGATGAAAAAGGGAGAAAAGGAGGCTTCAGTATCAGGTCTACGGGAGCAATTTTTGCGGGCGAAGCTGGTAATTTTGGCGGAATGCTCGGGCATGAGCGTGGCCGATGTGAGCGGGGTACGGAGGGCGCTTCGCGGAGCGCAGGGCGAATTAAAGGTTGTTAAGAACACGATGGCCATTCGAGCGGCATCTGGCACCATGGTAGAAGGGATCCGTGAACACTTCAAAGGGCCGACGAGCGTGGTGTTAGGCTACGCGGACCCTGTCGCCCCAGCAAGGGCGTTAAAGGACCTTGCGGAAAAGCAGAAAGCGTTAAAGATCAAGGTGGGTGTTGTGGAAGGTCAGTTCATTGATCTGGAGGGAATTCGGCGCGTTGCTCAGCTCCCCTCCAAGTTGGTGTTGCAAGGTCACCTGCTGGGCAGGTTGAAGGCCCCGATCCATGGTTTTGCATTAGGACTCAACGGCATTCTGAGTAAGTTTGCCAGAACGCTCCAGGCTGTGCATGAACAACGACAGGGGTCGCCGTAGTCTGGGGGAAGCGGCTGTGAGAGGGCGACGCGGCATATCAACCGAACGATTAGGAGAAAAGGACAGACGATGGCAAATGTGGACGCAGGGATAGATATGGGCCTAACGAACGAGCAAATCCTGAAAGCCGTGGAGGGGATGTCCGTTCTCCAGTTGGCAGATCTGGTGAAGATGGTGGAGGCACGCTTTGGTGTCAGTGCGCAGGCGGTGGCCATGTCGGCGTCTCCTTCTGCGGATGGAGGAGGTCAGAAGGCCGCAGTGGTCGAAGAGAAAACGGCGTTTGATGTGATTCTGACGGGTATCGGCGATAAAAAGATACAGGTCATCAAGGTCGTTCGAGAACTGACGAGTTTAGGTCTGAAAGAGGCCAAGGACCTGGTGGAGGGCGCGCCCAAACCGGTTAAGACAGGCGTCACAAAAGAAGAGGCGGAGTCCATCCTGAAAAAGCTGGAAGAGGTCGGCGCCAAGGTCGAAGTGAAATAGACGGGGGATGAAGCGGACGGTCGTCCTGTGTGTATGGGACGCAGGATTATCCCCTCCGCGAGTTCCCATGCGAAGTGCGGCTTGGCCCGCGCTTGTCCGCCGTCCATGTCATGGGCGGCAGCGTAGCCACTGTCTTCGTGACAGCATGAGCGGTTGTGCACCAAGATTTTAGGGGAGGAATATGGCGCAACGTGCAACATCCGGAAGGCATCGGGAAAACTTCTCAAAGATCGGCGCTCAGGCTGAAATTCCGAATCTGCTGGCCGTTCAGAAGCAGTCTTACGAGCGATTCTTGCAGCGGGACGTGCCGCCTTCGCAACGCGAAGAGGTGGGTCTACAAGCCGCCTTCACCAGCGTTTTTCCGATCACCGACTACAACGAAGTAGCCAGCCTTGAGTTCATAGATTACTCTGTCGGTCACCCCAGGTATGACGTTCACGAATGCCTGGAGCGGGGGATGACCTACGCGGCGCCCCTGAAAGTCCGTGTCCGTCTCATTCTATGGAACAAGGAGAAAAAAGGCGCGGAGAAGGGTGTGCCGGAGGTTCGTGATCTGAGAGAACAGGAGATTTATGTGGGTGAACTCCCCATCATGACCGAGAAGGGGACGTTCCTGATAAACGGGACCGAGCGGGTGGTTGTCAGCCAGCTTCAACGCTCTCCGGGCGCCACCTTCTCCCACGACAAAGGCAAAACGCATCCGAGTGGGAAGGTGCTCTATGCGGCCCGCGTTATCCCATATCGGGGTTCTTGGCTAGATTTTGAGTTTGATGTTAAAGACATCCTCTACGTCCGGATTGACCGCAAGCGGAAATTAACGGCGACGACGTTTTTAAAGGCTTTCATACAAGAAGAAAATAGCCCTGTGGGGAAGCGGTACTTTCTGGAAGCGCCGGAGGGAAAGACCTATGGTAGCACGGTAGATGAGGTCGTTCTGAAACTCTTTTATCCCACGGAGGAAGTCCGCATTGTAAAGGGTCAGTTTTTCAGGAGACTGGACCCTGAAATTCACTCCGGTATCCGAATCGTGGGCGAGACACGCCCTGCCCGAGAGCGGGATGTCCTGCCCAAGGAAGGCGGAAAGCTGACCAAGGGGGCCATCCGGAAGATGCAGGCGGAAGGGATAGGGGAAATTGTCTATCCGGAGCAGGATCTGCTTGGAAAAGTTGTTATCAACGATGTCGTTCATCCCCAGACAGGGGAAATTTTACTCGAGAGCACACATCCGCTGACGGAGGTTGTCCTGGCCAAGATCGTGGAGGCCGATATTCAGGAAATCCGCGTCCTCTACGTGAACAACACGAATATGCTGCCCGTGATTCATGACACCCTCGCCGCCGAGAAGGCGGACTCCCCGGAAGAGGCCATGGTCGGCATCTTCCGAAGGATTCGCCCTGGAGAGACGCCGAGTATTGGGATGGCGCGCTCTCTTTTTGAAAGCCTCTTTTCTAACGCAAAGCGGTATGACCTCTCCCCGGTGGGACGCCTCAAGATTAACAAACGGCTTGGTTTGGCGCTTCCCATGGACCGCCGTACCCTCACACCGCAGGATGTGGTGACGGTCATTCGGTACCTTGTTGATCTGAAAGCGGGCCGTGGAGATGTGGATGATGTGGATCATCTGGGGAATCGGAGGATTCGCGCGGGAGGCGAGCTGCTGGAGAATCAATGCCGGATTGGTCTCGTCAGGATGGAGCGGACAATTAAGGAACGGATGAACTTGCTCGATTTCGAGACGGTGCTTCCGCATGATCTGGTCAACGCGAAACCTCTCATTGCCGTCATCAAGGAGTTTTTTGGAAGCAGTCAGCTTTCTCAGTTCATGGATCAGACGAACCCCCTGGCGGAGATTACTCACAAGCGCCGTCTGTCGGCGCTGGGACCGGGTGGGTTAACGCGTGAACGCGCGGGCTTCGAGGTACGGGATGTCCATGCCAGCCATTATGGTAGGATTTGTCCAATCGAAACGCCTGAAGGCCCGAATATCGGCCTCATTACCTCCTTGGCGACCTATTCCCGCGTGAATGCATACGGCTTTATCGAATCTCCATACCGCAAGGTCGTCCACGGCAAAGTTACGGGCGAGACCGACTATATTTCGGCCATTGACGGTGATAAGCAGGTGGTTGCGTTGGCCCATACGCCCGTTGATGAACAGGGTCGGATTACGGCTAAGCAGGTCTCCGTGCGCGCATCCGGGGAGTTTTCCTTGAGACCCGTGGAGGAGGTCTCCTATCTGGAGGTCTCTCCCCAACAGATCGTGAGCGTGGCCACGGCCTTGATCCCGTTTCTGGAACATGATGACGCTAATCGTGCCCTGATGGGGTCCAACATGCAACGTCAGGCGGTTCCGCTGATTCAGACGGAAGCTCCGCTTGTCGGCACCGGCATGGAGGCGGTTGTGGCGCGCGATTCTGGTTATGCGGTGATGGCCAAGCGGGCGGGTATTGTTGAGAGCGTGGACTGGAATCGTATTGTAGTGCGGGTGACCGGGGCAAAAACGGGCAAGTCGTCAAAGGGGGAGATGGGCTCGGATATGGCGCTGGATGTCTATCGCCTGACGAAGTTCCAAAGGTCGAATCAGATGACCTGCATCAACCAAAGGGCGGTAGTTACAGCAGGACGAGAGGTCTCCGTGGGAGATCTGTTGGCGGACGGGCCTGCCATTGATCAGGGAGAGCTGGCGCTGGGTCGGAACGTATTAGCCGCTTTCATGCCCTGGGGAGGATATAACTTCGAGGATGCGATTCTGGTGTCCGAAAAATTAGTGAAAGAGGATGTGTTCACATCCATTCACATCGAAGAGTTTTCTCTGGAGGCACGCGACACCAAGCTTGGCAAAGAAGAGATCACGCGGGACATTCCAAACCTGGGCGAAGAGGCCTTGAACAATTTGGATGAATCCGGGATCGTCTGGGTTGGTGCAGAGGTGAGGCCCGGCGATATTTTGGTCGGTAAGGTGACCCCAAAGGGAGAGACCCAGTTAACCCCCGAAGAAAAGTTGCTCCGGGCGATCTTTGGCGAGAAAGCGGGGGATGTCAAGGATGCGTCGTTGTACACGCCGCCCGGAATAGAGGGCACTGTTGTAGACGTCAAGATTTTCTCCAGAAGGAGTGCCGACCGTGTCGAACGCCAGGCCGATCTTGAGAACCAGGATGTGGTGCAGCTTCATCGGGACCATCAAGATGAATTGCGGATCATGGAGGAAGAAAAATATAAAAAGGTTCGCAAACTGCTCCTGGATCGCTTAGTTGGCAGCGATATTGTCGATCCGGATTCGGGTGAAAGCGTTCTGAAGAAAAAGAAAAAGATGACTAAAGAGATACTGGACCGTATTCCCGATGAAGGTTTGCGGCATATCCTTCTGAATGATCCGGATGAACAGGACAAAATTGCGCGCCTTGAAGCCTTTACGAAGGGGCAGATGGAGGTCCTCCAGACCCTCTACGATGAAAAGGTGGGGCGCCTAAAACAGGGAGACGAACTTCCTCCGGGTGTTATCAAGGTCGTGAAGGTCTTCGTTGCCATGAAGCGAAAATTACAGGTGGGCGATAAGATGGCCGGCCGTCATGGAAACAAGGGGGTGGTCTCCATCATCCTCCCCGAAGAGGAGATGCCCTACCTGCAGGACGGCACGCCGGTGGAAGTGGTGCTCAACCCATTAGGGGTTCCCTCCCGTATGAATGTGGGACAGATACTGGAAACCCATTTGGGGTTGGCTGCGAAGGCCCTGGGTATCCATGTGGCCACGCCGGTCTTTGACGGCGCCAGTGAATTGGAAATCAAGGCGATGCTTCAGCGGGCCAAATTCCCGACTAGTGGTCAGATGGTACTCCACGATGGTAAGACCGGGGATCCCTTCGACCGTCCCGTTACGGTCGGTTACATGTACCTGATGAAACTCCACCACTTAGTGGATGACAAGATGCACGCCAGGTCCATCGGTCCCTATTCGTTGGTTACCCAGCAGCCCCTGGGGGGTAAGGCACAGTTTGGAGGGCAACGGTTGGGTGAGATGGAGGTCTGGGCGCTCCAGGCCTACGGTGCGGCTTCGATCTTACAGGAGTTCTTGACGGTTAAATCGGATGATGTGTCGGGTCGTTCCCGAATTTATGAGTCGGTTGTGAAGGGGAATTGTTTTCTGGAGTCGGGCCTTCCGGAGTCGTTCAATGTGCTCATCAAGGAGCTTCAGGGCTTGGCCTTAGACGTGGAGCTGAGTAAGACATCCAAAGTGAGAGGAGATGCAACGTAATGGAAACGGCGCGAGTGGAGTCGGCAGCGCTTCTTCCTGAGAAGGTCAGGGAGGCAACCTCTTTTGATGCTGTCCGGATTCGGATGGCTTCCCCGGAGACAATTCGCTCCTGGTCCTACGGTGAAGTCAAGAAGCCGGAGACGATCAATTACCGTTCTTTTAAGCCGGAACGGGACGGCCTCTTCTGCGCCCGAATCTTTGGGCCGATCAAGGATTGGGAGTGTAATTGCGGCAAATACAAGCGGATGAAACACAGGGGAATTATCTGCGATAAATGTGGCGTGGAGGTCATCCAGGCCAAAGTGCGAAGAGAACGGATGGGGCACATTGACCTGGCCGCTCCGGTTGCGCACATCTGGTTTTTAAAAGGGGTTCCCAGTCGGATTGGCGCGTTTTTGGATATGACGTTGAAGCAGCTCGAGCGGATTCTCTACTTCGAGAGCTACGTGATCATAGACCCGAAGGCCACCGATCTGGAGGCACAAACCCTGCTCACGGAAGAGGAGTACCGATCCCTGCTGGGAGAACATGGGGCGAATGGATTTCGGGCCGGCATCGGCGCGGAGGCGATCCGAGACCTCCTGAAGAAGGTGGACATGGATACCCTGTGGGACGAACTACACCTGCAGATTGCAAAGACGCACTCCGCGGCAACCAAGAAAAAATTGACCAAACGGCTGCGTGTGGTTGAGCTATTCCGAAAATCTGGAAACCGTCCGGAGTGGATGGTCCTAAGTGTGATTCCGGTTCTTCCACCGGAACTTCGCCCCCTGGTGCCGTTGGATGGCGGGCGTTTTGCCACGTCCGATCTGAACGATCTCTATCGTCGGGTAATCAATCGCAACAATCGCCTGAAGCGGCTCATGGAGTTGAACACGCCTTCCGTCATCATCCGCAATGAAAATCGGATGTTGCAGGAAGCGGTGGATGCCCTCTTCGATAATGGTCGGCGGGGGCGGGCGATCCGTGGTTCTAACAAGCGGCCGCTCAAATCGCTCTCGGATATGCTCAAGGGAAAACAGGGGCGTTTCCGACAGAATCTACTGGGCAAGCGGGTGGACTACTCCGGCAGATCGGTGATCGTCGTAGGGCCGGAGCTGAAACTGCACCAATGCGGTTTACCAAAGAAAATGGCCCTGGAGCTATTCAAGCCCTTTATCTTCCACAAATTGGAAGCGCGGGGTCATGTTGTGACCATTAAAAGCGCCAAGAAGATGGTCGAGAAAGAAGGACCGGAAGTTTGGGATGTGTTGGACGAGGTGATCCGCGAACATCCTGTGCTGCTCAATCGCGCGCCGACGCTCCATCGCCTCGGTATCCAGGCATTCGATCCGATCTTGGTAGAGGGAAAGGCCATCCGGCTGCATCCGCTCGTCTGCGCGATCTTCAATGCCGACTTTGATGGGGATCAGATGGCGGTCCACATTCCGATATCGGTGGAGGCCCAAATCGAGGCGCGTGTCCTCATGATGTCCATCAATAATCTGATCTCTCCAGCGAACGGGAAGCCGGTGATGATCCCTTCCCAGGACATGATCTTGGGTTGCTATTGGTTGACTAAGGAGCGGGCCGGTCTAAAAGGGGAAGGGCAGATATTCTCCGATCCCGCCGAGGTGCGGATTGCCTATGACCAATGTGTGGTTAAAATACACACACGGATTAAGGTGCGCATCGCTGGGAAGCAGATTGAGACCACGGTGGGGCGGGTGATCCTCAGTGAGGTACTTCCACCCGGGATTGATTTTTCGGCCGTCAATAGAGTGATGAATAAGAAAGAAATGGGGAGGCTGATAGACACGGTATATCGAGAGGTCGGTCCCCAGGCGACCGTCGCTTTATTGGACCGTGTCAAGGCGCTGGGTTACCACTACGCAACACAGGCGGGCATCTCCATTTGCGTGGACGATATGCGTATTCCCGCGAAGAAGGAAGAGCTGATCCGTCATGCGCGGAAGGAAGTTTCGGAGATCGAAAAGCAATATTCGGAAGGGTTGATCACCGACGGAGAGCGCTACAACAAAGTGGTGGATATCTGGGCGCATCTGGGTGAGACTGTGGCTTCCGAGATGATGGGGGAGATGGCTCTGGACGAAGAAGCGGTTCGGCAGGGAACGGCTCGGAGTACCGCCCAATTCAACTCCATTTACATGATGGCCGATTCGGGTGCGCGTGGAAGCGCGCAACAGATCCGGCAACTGGGGGGTATGCGGGGCCTGATGGCCAAGCCTTCGGGAGAGATTATCGAAACGCCGATCACGGCCAACTTCCGAGAGGGGTTGACTGTGGCCCAATATTTTATCTCCACGCATGGCGCGCGAAAAGGTCTTGCCGATACGGCCCTCAAGACGGCGAACTCCGGGTATTTAACGCGACGCCTGGTGGATGTGGCGCAGGACGTGATCATCAACGAACTGGATTGTAACACGTCCGATAACATCCTGGTCTCCGCTCTGGTTGAGGGGGGAGAAGTCGTTCAGCCGCTGGAAGAGCGTATTTTAGGGAGGGTTGCGGCGGAAGAGGTTCGAGACTCTATCACGGGAGCGGTGCTGGCCGCAGTGAACGATGAATTAGATGAAAGCAGGACGCAGGCAATCGTGGAGGCGGGTGTTGACAAGGTTCGGATCCGCTCCGTTTTGACCTGCCAAACGCGTCGCGGTGTTTGCGCGACCTGTTACGGGCGCGATCTTTCTCGTAGAAAGTTGGTCGAAATCGGCGAGGCCGTCGGTGTCATTGCGGCGCAATCCATTGGAGAGCCAGGGACCCAGTTGACGATGCGCACGTTCCACATCGGTGGGACCGCCAGTAAGGTGATTGCGCAGACGGTGTTGGAAGCCAAGCATGCCGGCACGCTGAAATATCTGAATCTCAATACGGTCAAAAACAAGGATGGCGATCGGGTGGTGATGAATCGGAATGGACGGATCGCCGTCTGCGACGATGTGGGGCGTGAGAAGGAAAAATACTCGGTGGTCTACGGCGCCAAAGTCAAGGTCAAAAACGGGGATCGGGTGGAGGTCGGCCAGAAACTGCTCGAGTGGGATCCCTACGCCATTCCGATCTTAACCGAAGTCGGAGGGAAGGTGGCGTTTGGGGATGTCGTTGAAGGGCAGACGATGCGCGAAGAGGTGGACGATGTGACCGGTCTTTCAAGGCGCGTGATCGCGGACTATTCCGACGCAAGTTTAAGGCCGCGTATCTCGATTAAGGACGAGACAGGGAAAACAGTCAAGCTTCGGCAGTCCAACAGCGTCGCACGGTATCTGCTTCCGGAGGGTGCGCATATCCTGACGGAGAAGGGGCAGACTGTCCATCCTGGCGATGTGTTAGCGAAGCTGCCGCGCGAGACGACGAAGACAAAGGATATTACCGGAGGGTTGCCCCGCGTGGCGGAGCTGTTCGAGGCCCGGAAACCGAAAGAGTATGCGATCATCTCGGAAATTGATGGCACGGTGGAGCATGGTGGATTCGTTAAGGGGATGCGGAAGGTTATCGTTAAAAACGACATGGGCGATAGCAGGGAGTATCTGATTCCAAAGGGCAAACATATTAACCCCCACGAAGGGGACTGGGTCCAAGCAGGCGAACCGCTCATGGAAGGATCGGCCAATCCACACGACATCTTGGACGTGCTCGGTCCGAACGAGATACAGAAATATCTGGTGGATGAAGTGCAGCAGGTCTATCGTCTTCAGGGGGTTTCTATTCACGACAAACATATCGAGGTGATTGTCCGACAGATGCTTAGAAAGATTCGGGTTGAAGATCCGGGCGACACCGATTTCCTCATCGGCGCGCAGGTTGACCGATTCGTCTTTTCCGACGAAAATGAAAAGGCCATTGCCGAGGGGGGACAGCCTGCGGTTGGAAAACCCATTTTGCTAGGGATCACCAAGGCGGCCCTTTCCACGGACAGTTTTATCTCCGCTGCCTCATTTCAGGAAACCACACGGGTCCTCACCGAAGCGGCCGTTAGTGGACGGTCGGATGACTTGGTGGGTCTCAAGGAAAACGTCATCGTCGGTCGCCTGATTCCTGCTGGAACCGGTCTTCCCCACTATCGAAATGTCTATGGCAGGGCACCCGTCACGGCGGCTCTGCCGGCGGATCAAGATGCTGTGTCCGTCTCGTCCGAAACGGTTCCCGCATTGGCGTAAGGCAGATCCGGCGCCTGAAAAACGGTGAAAGTGGTCGGCCTCATGTCGGGTACTTCCGCAGACGGCGTTGACGCCGCGCTGGTTGATATTTCGGGGGGGCATATCCGCGTGCTGGCGTTTCGGCTCTTCCCGTACCCCAAATCCCTCCAGGCACGTATCCTACAAATTGCCGGTGGCGGGCCATGCCCCGTGTCGGCACTCTGTCAGCTTAACTTCTATCTTGGGGAGCGGTTCTCCAACGCCGTCATCCAGATTGCGAAAAAGGCCGACGTGCCGCTGTCGCGCATCGGCCTCATCGGCTCGCATGGACAGACCGTCCAGCACCTCCCAACGCCCGCGCGTGAAGGAAGACTGCGCATCCGCTCCACACTCCAAATCGGAGAAGCCTCCGTCATTGCCGAGCGGACCGGTATTACCACGATTTCCGATTTCAGGCCACGGGATATGGCTGCGGGGGGGGAGGGGGCTCCGCTGACACCCTACTTGCACGCGCGCCTTTTTTCTGATGCCAAGCGATCCCGCGCCATCATCAACATTGGGGGTATCAGCAATGTCACCTATCTCAAGGCGGGTGCATTGCCGGAAGATACGGTTGGATTCGATATGGGACCTGGGAATATGCTCATTGACGGGTTGGTCCTGGCCCTGACCGATGGACAAGCGCGGTATGATCGGGGGGGTAAAATGGCGCGCCAGGGGAACGTAAATCCGGCCCTCTTGTCGGAATGGATGCGGCATCCTTTCATTAAAAAAAGACCCCCAAAAAGCACAGGGAGAGAAACATTCGGCGAGATGTTCACAAAAAAGGTGCTAGACCGGGGACATACGATGGGTCTTTCCAGCCCGGACTGGGTCGCTACGGCCACCGCGCTGACGGCTACGGCCATCCGTTACAATATGCGCAGATATCTTCCACATCGGCCGGATGAGGTGATCGTGGGTGGTGGCGGTGCATGCAATCCGGTCCTGATGGCGCACCTTGCGGAGCAGCTTCATCCCGTACCGGTGAAAACATTCGAAATGTTGGGGTACGAGAGCCGCGCCATTGAGGCCATGACATTTGCCCTGTTGGCCTACCAGACATGGCACCGGCGGCCGACCAACCTCCCCGGGGTGACCGGCGCATCCCATCCGGTCGTGCTGGGTAAAATTGTGCTGGGGACAAATCTCAAGCAGGGAGTGGGGCACTAACCTCTGCGCTTTGCAGATGACGATGGACCTTCAGACATCCAGAGAACAGGTTGCACAATCCCGCGCCTTCCGAATGCAGACTCCGTGGCCTCTGCTCGCTCCAGAGGAGAAAGAGGCCCTGATCCGCCAGTATCACCCCGACTATAAAGAGGCGGCCTATCGAACCCTCCGTGTGGGGCCGAATCGGGGCGAGCGGACCGTGCATGAACTGGCAGACCTCCTCGAGGCGGAAAGCCCCGCAGTGCCCGCCCTACTCCCCACCGCGCAGGGGTCTGCGTATCCAGCTATCCCCCAGGTAGACGTGCTGATTGTAGGCGGCGGAGGCGCAGGGACAACGGCGGCGCTGACCGCAGCGTCCACGGGTGCGTCGGTGCTCCTTGCAACGAAACTTCGTCTGGGCGACTCCAACACCGTGATGGCCGAAGGGGGGATGCAGGTCTCCATCTCGCCAGACGATTCCCCTGTTCGACACTATCTGGATACGTTGCGTGGCGGCCAGATGAAAAATGATCCGGCGCTCCTTGCTCGCCTGGTAGAGGAGGGTCCGGAGGCAACGCGATGGCTGATGGAATTGGGTGTCCTCTTCGACCGGGAGGAAAACGGAGATTTAAGCCTCCGCGCAGGCGGCGGCAGCAGCCAACCCCGGTTACTCCGGTGCAAGGACTATACCGGGTTGGAGATGATGCGGGTTTTGAAAGATGAGACGCTGAACCGTCGGATCGAGATACTGGAGTTTTCGCCGATTGTAGAACTGACGACGGACGATTCTCGGGGATGTACGGGCGCGATCTTGAAAAATCTGGACACCGGATCTTACACCGTTGTCCAGGCCAAGACGGTGATTTTGGCCACCGGCGGCATTGGCCGGCTGCATATCCAGGGTTTCCCCACCAGCAATCATTATGGCGCCACGGCGGACGGTTTGCCGATCGCCTATCGCGCGGGTGCGAAGCTGACTCTGCAAGACACATTTCAGTATCATCCCACCGGCGCGGTCTTCCCGGAGCCCATGTCGGGCATCTTGGTGACGGAGGCGATCCGTTCCGTCGGCGCCCACTTGGTCAACGCGGAAGGCGGACGTTTCGTCCATGAATTGGAGACACGCGACGCCGTGGCGGCGGCGGTAATCCGCGAATGCGCCGAGGGCCGTGGGGGGGTGACAGACGCGGGACGCCTCGGCGTTTGGCTGGACATGCCGATGGTGGATATGCTCAATGGGGCCGGGACGTTGGCGGGCCGCTTTCCAAATATGGTACGCCAATATGACCGATATGGGATTGATATTCAGAAAGAGCCGGTCTTAATCTATCCGACACTGCATTATCAAAATGGCGGTATCAAGATAAACGTAGACGGCGAGTCGGAAGTGCGGAATCTGTTCGTGGCGGGAGAGGTGTCCGGTGGCATTCATGGAAGAAACCGGCTGATGGGCAATTCTCTGCTGGACATTATTGTGTTCGGACGGCGCGCGGGGCGGGCCGCAGCGCGCCGGGCCACCCAGATAGGCTTCGGGAAGATGAC
>Ga0247727_10012116_pt1 | contig 14883 bp, 13 predicted proteins | sample WisWelCaveWW1625_FD_202498 | JGI IMG/M metagenome (GOLD analysis project Ga0247727, IMG submission 202498) | Biofilm microbial communities from Wishing Well Cave, Virginia, United States - WW16-25 | ecosystem: Environmental > Aquatic > Deep subsurface > Groundwater > Cave microbial mat | place... | reverse complement strand
ACGCGAGCCGACCGCCGCGATAACGGCTACGTCGTCAACGGCACCAAGCATTTCGTCAGCTACGCCGATGTCGCGGACTTCATCGTGCTGTTCGCGGGAAGCGGTGTCGAGGAGACGGCACGGGGCACGAGGAAGCAGATCACCGCGTTTCTCGTCGACAAGGACACACCGGGTCTGGCGGTGCACATGGGCTCCCGGTCGGTGTCACACCGCGGCTACCACCACTGCGAGCTCGTCTTCACCGACTGCGAGCTACCGGTGTCGCAGGTGCTCGGGGAGGAGCATCAGGGCTTTGACGTCGCGAACGAGTGGCTCGGCGCGTCACGGCTCACCGTCGCGACACAGTGCGTGGGTCGTGCGCAACGGGCGCTCGAGCTGGCAACGGAGTGGGCCGCGACGCGGAAGCAGTTCGGTCAGGCGATCGGCCGCTTCCAGGGCACCAGCTTCAAGCTCGCAGACATGGCAACGGAGATCGACGCCGCCGAGCTCCTCGTGCTGAGGGCCGCCTGGAAGGCCGATCAGGGCGCGGCGCAGGACGAGGACTTCGCCAAGGCCAAGCTCTACGCGACGGAGATGCTCGCCCGGGTCACCGACCAGGCTCTGCAGATCTTCGGCGGCATGGGTCTGATGGACGAGCTGCCGCTCGAGCGCCTCTGGCGCGACGCGCGGGTGGAGCGGATCTGGGACGGCACCTCGGAGATCCAGCGCCACATCATCTCGCGCGCATTGCTGCGGCCGCACGAGGGCTAACCCCGCGCGGTCATTCTGCAAAGCACGCCCAGGGCAAGCCCTGGGCTTGGACCCGCGTGCTCAACCGCGACACAACCGGCCCTTCCCTTCCCCCAAGCCCCGGGCTTGCCCGGGGCGTGCTTTCCCAGCCGGGGCGCGCTTCTCCTACCGCCCTTCGAACCGCGGCGGCCTCTTCTCGGCGAACGCGCGAACGCCCTCCTTCGCGTCCTTCGAGACGAGGGCGCGCTCGTAGGTCGGCAGCGTGCCGCTGCGGATGATCTCGAACGCCTGCTTGACGCCGGCGCCGTCGATGGCGCGCAGCGCCTCCTTCAACGCCTGGATCGTGAGCGGCGCTCCTGCGGCGATCGTGTCGGCCCATTCCCGTGCCGTCTCCATCACGCTGTCGGCGGGCACGACGGCATTGAGGAGCCCGTAGTGCTTCGCCTCGGCGGCGGTCATGCGCCGGCCGAGCAGCAGCAGCTCCATCGCAATGTTGTAGGGGAGTCGCCGCGGAAGACGCTGGATGCCGCCCGAGTCGGGCAGGATGCCGATGGGTAGCTCCGGCATCGCGAGCTCGGCGTGGTCGGCAGCGATCAGCAGGTCGCACGCGACCGCGAGCTCGAGCCCTCCTCCCAGCGCGTGACCGTTGATCGCCGCGATCACGGGCTTGTTCAGATCCCAAAGCTCGGTCAGCCCGGCGAACTGTCCAGGCCCGTGGTCGATCTCCCACCACCTGCCGACTTCGTCGCCTGCGTGCGCTGCCTTGATGTCCCAGCCGGCGGAGAAGATGCGATCGCCCGCGCCGGTGACGATGCCGACGCGTAGGTCGGAGTCGTCGCGAAGCTCGACGAACGCCTCCCCGAGCAGGCGGCTCGTGTCGATGTCGATCGCGTTCACGGGCGGCCGATCGAGGGTCACCTCGAGCAGGTGCCCGCGTCGTTCGACCTGCACCGGATTATCCGTCACCGCGTCCTCCATCCGTGTCCCGGCGCCGTCAATCTCGATGCCGGCAGTGCGCCGCCGGCTCCGGGGGCGGCACGTCGAGCGCCGGGTTGTAGTCGAAGAAGCCCACGGGCCGCAGGTGGAAGCCGCAACGGGCGACCGGCATCACGGGCCAGTCCTCGAGGCGCGGGAAGTGGTGCTCGCCGAAGACGTACCAGAGCACGACGTCCTCGTCGACGAGGTTGCGGTCGGCCTCCGTCCACCGCGGCAGCCCGTCGCCGCCGGGCGACTGGTTCGGATACTCGCCGGCCGGATAGCGTTCGTCGCGGCGGTACGGCGTCACCCACACGTGGTGATCGAGGAACCGGGCCCGCTGGCGGATCCCCGAGTCGGGCTGCTGCATCGGCAGCACGTTGTCGCCCGGGATCAGCTCGTAGGCGACGGCATCGCCGATGCGGTTCAGCCGTCCTCGGTTCTCGACTCGAAAGCGCCGGGCGGTCTCCTGCGAGACATTGCGACGTGCCTGCGACTCGCGCTCGTAGGTGAGTCGCTGCGGGCGGAAGGCGGCGCCGTCGGGATTCCCGTCACCCCAGGGCTCGCACACCGCCTCCGTGTCGAAGGCGACGTTCGCGGTGCCGTCGACGTCGAGGTCGAGGCGGGCGCAGAAGAAGTGCTGGTGGTTCGACGTGACGATGCCGTCGCCGAGCGGCAGCGAGTACGGCGACCGCGCATCGGCCACCCAGCCCGCGGTGTGCAGGATCCCCGTCAGCTTCCCTTCGAACTCGATCGAGGCGTCCTGGTAGAGGTACCAGAAGAAGCCGTACTCGTAGTTGCCCACGGTGACGACGGAGGAGATCACGAGCCGGCGCGAGCGGGCGCGATCGACCCGCCCTGACTCGTCATCCGTGTGCTTCCACAGCAGGTTGTCGTCCTCCTCGTGAATACAGATCGCCTTCGGGATCGTGAGTGGCTCCCCGTCCCACGTGTTGGTGACCCCATCCAGGTAGGCGATCTCGCCAAGGCAGTCGCACCCGAGCTGCAACGAGTTCGTGAGCGGGCCGAGGCCGTACTCGCCGATGTCGAAGACGTTCTTGAAATGCGTTGTCGGGTTGGGGTCGCCGTACGGGATCACAAGCTCCGCGATCGAGGCGCGGTGGCAGATCGACCGCCGCTCACCCGCGTCGGTGTAGCCGATGTCGTGGAGCGTGAGCCCTTCGCGCGGGTGGAACCCGACGTGCAGGTCCCACTTCTGCCACGCGAGCCGGTTCCCGTCGAGGACGAAGCTCGGACCCTCGGGCTGCGTGATCTCGATCGGACGCAGGTCTGTGCGATAGGGCCGGCCGCCGCCGTCTCGGTAGTCGGCGCCCTCGCCGCTCGGAGGTGGCGTCCCGGGCCTGTGGTCGTCGACCCGCAGCACCTTCCGCTCGTACAGGTCGACGACGGCGACGAGGCCGTAGATCGGCCGGGCGTAGTAGTTGTCCCCGTCCGAGTCCACCCGCACCCAGGCGATGGAGCGGTTCAGCCGCCCGGTTCCCAGCTCGAAGGTGCCGCTCGCCCACGGCTCGACGTGCACCGCCGCCGGGTCGATGCCGCGCGCGCGCAGCGCCTCGGCGTAGACGGGATCGTCGCGCACGATCTCGACGACCGAGGCGAACTCTTCGCCGTGGATGGCCGGCTGGACGCCAGCGGGGAGGTCGACAGCGGAGACGAGGCTGTCGTCCTCGAGTGAGACGACCACCTCCATGCCACACCGGCGGCCGTTGTCGACGAGCACGCAGAAGGCCTCGCGCGGTGGCTCGGGCGCGCCCGCCTTCCAGGCGAGGTAGTCGCCCTTCTCGGGCTCGCGCACCTCGACGGAGACGATCTTGACGCGGTCGGAGAGGCCGGGGGCCGCGAGCGCTACGCGCACGGCGCGGAGGATCTCGTCCGCGGTGACGGGGTCGAGCGGGTGCGGCGGCCTATGCATCGCCCGGAACACCGTAACGGGGAGCGCTGCGCGGGTCGAGCGCGCGCGTGACGTAGTCCTCCGCCTGCGGTCGCCAGAGCCGCCACAGCCGCTGGAGCTCCTCGATCGGATCGCCGCCCGTCCAGTCGACCCGCAGGTCGGTCACCGGCCACGGCACCGCGTCCACGACGAGCAGGCCCGCGGAGCGAACCGGCCCCTCCTCCCCGCCGGCGTCGCGCCCGGCGCACAGAGCCGCGAGCAGCCTGTCCCCCAGCTGCGCCTCCGGCTCGTGCGCGAAAGCGTCCGCCATCGCAGCCGGCACGCCGACGTCGTCGAGGAGGTTGCCCGCGGCGGCGCAGTCGGCGGCAGTCTGGGTCGAATAGAGCCCGAGAGTGTGCGCTCCCGAGAAGGCTGCGGAGCCACCGGCGGCATCGACCAAGGTCAGCTGGCGGTATTCCACGTGCGCCGCCGCAGCAATCACAGCGGTCATTGCGTCCGCCGCCGTGTCACCGGCAGCGAGTCGGTCGAGGAGCGCGTTCCCGAGCGTTGGATCGGTCACATTCTGCGTTCCCGCTGCGCCCACGCTCGCCCGGGCCCACGCGCAGCGCGCGGCCACGGCAGGGCTCGACGACGAGACGACGGCGCCGAGCATCCCCGTGCGCTCGCAGCGCCCGACGAGCGAGAAGGTCACGGCTTGACCGCGACGGCCGTTACCTCGACAACCCACTCCGGGCGTGCGAGCGCCTCCACCACAACCCCGGTGAAGACTGGATACACCCCCTGCATCCGCTCGCCGAGCACTCGGTACACGTCCTCCCGGTGACGGATGTCGGTGAGGTAGACGGTGCACGAGGTGATGTGCTCGAGCGCGGCCCCACACTCGGCGAGCAGGAGCTCGATGTTGTCCATCACGCGCGCCGCCTGGCCGGCCGGGTCGCCGACGGCGACGTTCTCGCGCGTCTCCAGGTCCTGCGCCACCTGCCCGCGCAGGTAGATCGTGTGGCCCGCCATCACGGCCTGGCAGAGGTCGTTCCCGAGCCGCTGCTCCGGATACGTGTCCCGCGTGTTGAACGGCCGTATGCGGACGTGCCCGCCCACCGTGATCCGGCGGTCCGAGCTCATGCTTCGCCCGCAGATCCGGGATCGCGACAATCCCTAAAGCGGCCGCTGCCGACGACTGATGAGATTGGCAGGGCTGACACAGGGCGTCTCATGCCGGCTCTCCGGCCGGCTCCGACAACCCGGCGTAGCGCCGGACGAGATCGGCAGGCCCGGCGAAGTCGTAGTTGTTGTACACGGCGAGCAGGTGGGCGAAAGCGGGTGACTGGGCGAAGAGCTGGAACGTGAGCCGGTGGCCGGCGTAGTCGGAGTTCAGCAGATCGCGCGCGAACGCGAACAGCTTGCGGCGCTCGTCCCCACCGAACTCCCCGACGCGGTAGTACTTCTGCAGCCAGGGGCCTGTCTCCGGTGACGCGAACGACGCCGCGTCCGGGGTCACGCACAGCTGGCCCCCGCAGAGGTCGCGGGCGAGGTGCATCATCGCCGGCAGCTGCGAGCAGGCCAGCACCCGCCCGGTGTAGAGGAGCGCCTGGTTCGGCATCGCGAGCCCACCCGGGCTCGGCTCGGAAAGCTCGATTGCCGCGGTCAGGTGCGCGTTGATCCCCTCGCGGTAGCAGGCGAGCTCCGCGAGCTTCTCGCGCACGCCCTGGTGCATCTTCACGCCCGTCTGTGCCGCGTTCGTGTACGCGGTACCCACGAGCAGGTCGGCGAAGCGGAGATGCCGCTGCACGAAGGGAAACATGCTGTAGCGGTGCAGCGTCGCCCGGATGAACGCGGCGGCGCGAGTGTGGCGGTAGAAGAAGACGTTCTCCCAGGGGATCTTCACGTCGTCGAACACGATCATCGTGTCGATCTCGTCGAAGCCGTTGGAGAGCGGGTAGTCCTCGGCGGAGCGGCGGCCCGCGAAGCTCGACCGGCAGATGTGCTTGACCCCGGGTGCGCTCATGTCCGCCACGAACCCCACCGCGTAGTCCGAGAGCTCGTCGTCCCCCCAGTCGCCGATGGTCGGCTTCACGAACGCCTGATTCGCGTAGGCGGCCGCCGTCTCGAATTTCGCCCCGCGCACGACGATGCCGCTGTCGGTCTCATCTGCGACGTGGAGGAGCACGTCGGGGTCCTGCTCCTGCGGGCTTCTGGCGCGGTCGCCTTTCGGATCGGTGTTCGCGGACACGTGGAAGGGGTCGGCCAGCGCCGCGTGGCGCACGTGGTGACGGATGTGCTCGGAGAAGGCGGGGTCGATCTCGTCGAGCACCGCCTGCCCGTCGTACAGCGACCACATCTCGCCGACGGTCTCGTCGCCAACGCGGGTGACGATGCCGCCGATGTCGTCGAGCACCATGTCGACGGCGAGTCGCTTGGCGTGCCAGTCCTCCTTGGTCAGCGGGAGCCGTGAGCCCGTCGGGCAGCGCTCGCCGGTCTCGGGATCCACGTACGTCATCACGTCGCGGGTTGCGTCCTCGTGCGCGAGGTCGTAGATCCGAGCCCGGATGTCGACGATCGGCTTGAACGCCTCGTGCGTCGTCACGTCGTCGACGCGCTCGCCGTCGATCCACACCTCGCGCCCGTCGCGAATCGACTCTCTGTACTCGTCGCCGGTCCTGATCATGGTGCGTCCTCCCGCTTTGGGTCGCCGGACAATGTCATCTCAAGCGAGCAGCCGCCGAAGCACACCCTGGAGCTGCGCTGCACCCTCCGCCAGCGATGCGAGCTCGATCCGCTCCGTCAGCGCGTGCATATCGTGGCCGCGGGCGCAGCCGAGCGCGAGCGCCGGGATACCCAGCGCCAGGGCCGCATTCGCGTCCGTCGAGCCGTCGCCGAGCGCGTCGGGCAGATCGAGCTCCGCACGCACCGCGCGAACGGCGGCGAGCAGCGGATGCGAGCGGGCGAGCTGTCCGGCCGGCCGGCGGCCGAGCGGCTCGATCGCAAGCGCCAGAGGCTCCGGGACCGAGAGCGCGCCGAGCCGTCCTTCGAAGGCGTCGAGTGCCGTCTCTTCCAGCGAGCGAGCCTCGACGACGGCCTCCGCCCGCGCGGCGATCGCGTTCACCGCCTCTCCGGCGGAGATCGTGCCGACGTTGACGGCGACGTCCGGCGCCGGCTCCGCAAGCACGTCGCCGACCAGCACGACGAGCGCGTGCGCGGCGCTCGGCCGGCCCCGATCCCACCAGGAGTGGCCGCCCGGCCCTGTCACCAGCAGCCGTGCCCGCGTCGACCCGACGGCGTCGACGCGCACCATGTCGACGCCGTGCCCCTCGAGCGCGATCGCCGCCTCGGGACGCAGCTCCGCGCACGCGTGCAGCGCTCCGCGCAGGTTGCCGAGCCCCTCCTCACCGACGGTGAAGACGACCGCGAGCGGTCGTGTGAGCTCGGCTGCGAGCCTCTCGACCACGTTCACGGCGACGACGACCGCGGCGGTGTTGTCGCCGATCCCCGGTCCGTGCAGCCAGCCGTCGCGCTCCACCGGCTCGTGTGCGACATCGGCGCTGAAGACGGTGTCGACGTGGGCGAGCAGCGCCAACGCCGGTCGGCCGCCGCAGAGGCGCCAGACCAGGTTTCCCGCCGTGTCGCGTTCGCGTGTCCCCGTTGCAGCGGCGAGCCGCCGCTCGAGCCAGGCGAGGCGCGCGCCCTCGCTGCCCGTCGGCGCGGGAATTGCCGCCAGATCCCAGAGGTCACTCTCGAGCCCGGGCCACCCCGTGGGTGTCACCCCGTCCGGGGTGACACCCCTGCCGTTCGTCACGCCAGCTTCACGCAGACGTGCTTGATGCGCGTGTACTCCTCCATCGAGTAGATGGACATGTCCTTGCCGTAGCCCGACTCCTTGAACCCGCCGTGCGGCATCTCGGGTGTAAGCGGGAACAGGTGCTCGTTCACCCACACGGTGCCGAAGTCGAGCTTGGCCGCGACCTTCATCGCCCGACCGACGTTCTCGGAGAAGACGGACGCGGCGAGGCCGTAGCGAACACCGTTCGCCATCGCGATCGCAGCGTCGTCCGACGCGAACGGCTGCACGGTGACGACCGGGCCGAAGACCTCGTTCTGGACGATCTCCGCGTCCTGCGTCACGTCGGTCAGCAGCGTCGGCGAGACGAAGAACCCGCGGTCGCCGTGCGCTCCGCCGCCGGTGAGCACCGTCGCCTTCGCGTCGACAGCGCGCTCGACGAAGCCCAGCACGCGCTGCTGCTGCTCCGCGGAGATGACGGGGCCCATGCCGATCTCGTCGTCGGTGCCCGGGTCGCCGACCGTCAGCGACCCCACCGCCTCGGTCGCCTTCGCGACGACATCGTCGTAGATCCGCTCGCTGACGAGGATCCGCGACGAGGCGGTGCAATCCTGGCCCGAGTTGAAGTAGCCGCCGATCTTGATCGCCTCTGCGACGGTGGCGGGATCGGCGTCGTCGAGCACGACCATCGGCGCCTTGCCGCCCAACTCGAGGTGGACGTGCTTCACCGTGTCGGCGGCGTTCCGCGCGATCAGCTTGCCGGTCGCCGTGTCGCCGGTGAGCGACACGAGCCGGATGTCGGGGTGACGGACGAGCGCGTCGCCGACGGGGACGCCGTCGCCGGTCACGACCTGGAGTACCCCCGGCGGCAGCACCTCCTGGGCGAGCTCGACGAACCGCAGCATCGTCAGCGGCGTCTGCTCGGCCGGCTTGATGATCTGGACGTTTCCGGCCGCGAGCGCAGGGCCCATCTTCCACACGGCCATGAAGAGGGGGTAGTTCCACGGGCAGATCCCTGCCACGATCCCGAGGGGCTCGCGCCGGATGATCGACGTGTAGCCGGCCGCGTACTCGCCTGCCGCCTTGCCCTCCAGGTTGCGCGCCGCACCGGCGAAGAACCGGAGGTTGTCGGACATGATCCCCGGCTCGTCCACGGCGACCCACCACGGCTTGCCCACGTTCTGCGACTCGAGACGCGCGAGTTCCTCGGCGTTCTCGTCGATCACGTCGGCGAGCGCGAGCAGGAGCTCCATCCGGTCCTTCGGTGTCTTGTCCTGCCATTCGGCCCAGGCCTTCTTGGCGGCCTCGACGGCGCGGTCCACGTCCTCCGCGGTGCCACGCGGCACCTCGGCGATGACCTCGCCGGTCGCCGGGTTGAGCACCTCCATCGTCTCGCCGGACGACGACTCCACCCACTCGCCGCCGACGAACATCTTGTGCTGTGCCACCGACACGCTCATGTTTTCGCCTCCGCTGTCGAGATCGACGCGAGCGTACCCTTTTCGGCAAGCGAGATCTCGCCTGCGGCGAGATCTCCGGAATCCGCTCTCGCGGATCCCGGTCGCGCAAAGATCCCTGAAGGCGTCCGCTTCGCGGCCGCAAGGCTCGTCAATGCGACAGCTGACCGGTGAGTCAGGTACAACACCGAGCCGGTGAGGATCCTCGTTGTCGGCACCGGCGGCGTCGGCTCGGCGTTCGCCCGCATCGTGCAGCGGCGCAGCTTCTTCGAGCACTGTGCCCTGGCGGACTACGACCCCGCGCGGCCGGAGGCGCTCTGCGCCTCGCTCGACGACGGCCGCTTTTCCGCGCATCGCATCGACGCCTCGAGCCAGGACTCCGTCGCGGCGCTGATCCGCGAGACGCGGGCTGACGCCGTGCTCAATGGCGTCGACCCGGTTTTCAACGTGCCGATCTTCGACGCCTGCTTCGAAGCCGGCGCCACGTATCTCGACATGGCGATGACGCTCTCCGAGCCGCATCCGACACGCCCGTACGAGGAATGCGGCATCAAGCTCGGCGACTACCAGTTCGACCGCGCTCAAGCGTGGGAGAAGAAGGGTCTGCTGGCCCTCGTCGGGATCGGAGTTGAGCCGGGCGCGGCGGACGTGTTCGCCCGCTACGCGGCCGACGAGCTGTTCTCCGAGATCGCCGAGGTCGGGATCCGCGACGGTGCCAACCTCGTCGTTGAGGGGTACGACTTCGCCCCGACGTTCTCCATCTGGACGACGATCGAGGAGTGCCTCAACCCACCGGTGATCTGGGAGCGGGGACGCGGCTGGTTCACGACGGCGCCGTTCTCCGAGCCGGAGGTGTTCGACTTTCCCGAGGGGATCGGCCCGGTGGAGTGCGTCAACGTCGAGCACGAGGAGGTGCTGCTCGTGCCGCGCTGGATCGACTGCGGGCGGGTCACCTTCAAGTACGGGCTCGGTGACGAGTTCATCGACGTGCTGAAGACGCTCCGCAAGCTGGGGCTCGACTCGAAGGAGACGATCCGCGTCAAGGGCCTCGAGGTCGCACCGCGCGACGTCGTCGCCGCGGCGCTACCCGACCCGATGACGCTCGGCGACCGTATGAGCGGCAAGACGTGCGCGGGCACGCTCGTGACCGGGCTCGCCAAGGACGCCACCCCGAGAAGGACCTACCTGTACCACGTCGTCGACAACGAGTGGTCGATGCGCGAATACGGCTCGCAGGCGGTGGTGTGGCAGACGGCACTCAACCCGGCGGTGGCGCTCGAGCTGCTCGCCGAGGGCGCCTGGTCGGGCGCGGGCGTGCTCGGCCCGGAGGCGTTCCCGCCGCGGCCGTTTCTCGACAAGCTCGCCGAGCTTGGCTCTCCGCATGGCGTGCTCGAGCTCGGCTAGGAACGGAGCCCCGCGAGGGAACACGTACTGACCGTCAGCCGTCACCTCGGACACCACGGTGACGTCGATGCCGCTGAGCCGCTGCGCGAGCTCCGTGACCGCCGCGATCGCGTCCGCGCTCGTCGCCAGCGTGCTCGTGGCCAGCTCGGCAAGGCGCGCGAGGCCGAGTGTCTCGGGCATGTCGGCAGCGTAATCGAGCGGGTGCGTTGTCGATCGAGCGCGTTGGGGTTCGTCTAGAGGGGATGCGACGTGCAAGGATCAGGCCGTGGCGCACGTGAGGCTTCGCGCTCCGCTCAAGGAGCTCGCCGGCGGCTCCGACCTCGAGGTCGACGGCGGCACAGTGCTCCAGGTGCTCGAGGCGCTCGAGCGGGCACACCCAGCCATGTCCGGCTGGGTGCTGGACGAGCAACGGCGGATCCGCGTGCATGTCAACGTCTACGTCAATGGGCAGCCTGCGGAGGAAGGCGACGGGGTGGGGCCGGCCGACCGCGTCCACGTGCTGCCGTCGATCACGGGAGGAGAACGGTGACCGAGCTTCTGGTGGGGACGAAGAAGGGGTTGTTCGTGCTGCAGGGTAACGCAGGGAGCCCGTACGAGATCGCGGCGCGCGCGTTCGCCGGGGAGGCAGTTGAGTACGCGATGCGCGACTCGCGCACAGGCCGCTACCTCGCCTCCGTCACCTCGTGGCACTACGGGCCGAAGGTGTGGTACGCCGACGATCCGGGCGGGGAATGGCAGCAGGCCGAAGGGCTCGAGCTGCCCGAGGACTCCGGCCAGTCGGTCGTGCGGCTGTGGGTGATCGCCGCCGGTGAGGAAGACGGGCTCGTCTACTGCGGCGGCGACCCCGGGATGCTGTTCGAGAGCCGCGACGGCGGCGCCACCTGGACGCTCAACCGGGGCCTCTGGGATCACCCCACCCGGCCCGACTGGACTCCCGGAGCCGGGGGCCTTTGCCTACACACGATCATCCCGTGGCCGGGCGATCCGCAGCGGCTGCTCGTCGCGATCTCAGCGGTCGGCGTCTGGCTGTCGGACGACGGAGGCGAGTCCTGGCGCTACTCGAACACGGGCATCGTGCCCGAGTACATGCCCGAGGACGCCCGCGACGCACCGTACGGGCATTGCGTGCACGGGTTGCGGCGCTCAGCGGCTCGCCCGGAGCGGCTGTTCATGCAGTTCCACGGCGGCGTCTATCGCTCGGACGACGCAGGTGCGACCTGGATCGACGTCGGAGACGGCACCGACCTCCCGTCCGACTTCGGCTTCCCCGTCGTCGTCGACCCCGCCGACCCGGACAGCGCCTACGTGATCCCGCTCATCGGCGCCGAGGACCGCACCACCCCCGGCGGCACGATGCAGGTGTGGGAGACGCGCGATGCAGGCGCGAGCTGGCGGCCGCGGGGCGACGGCCTTCCCGCGAGCGACGCCTACCTGACCATCCTGCGTGAGGCGTTCGACTCCGCGGGGGAGGGCGACGGTCTGGAGCTCTACTTCGGCGCCACCTCAGGCGACGTGTTCGGGTCGGGCGACGCCGGCGCCACGTGGCGGACGGTGGCCGAGCACCTGCCGCCGGTGTACTCGGTGCGGACGGCGTAGGACGAAAGGCGGTGTCTGGCACGTTGTGTCAGACACCGCGACATCTGCCTCTCAGCCTGCGTCCAGGCCGAACCCTTCGATCTTGTCCGCCGAGATGCGGACCGAGACGCGACGTTCATCGGGCCTCCGGAAGGGGTACGGATACTGCCCGAGGTACTTCTGGGCCAGGTTGTCGATCTGGTCGTCGGCCCCTTCGTCGGTCAGCACGGCGGTTCCCGACAGGCTCAGCCAGCGAAACGGGTCGCCCGGGTCGACGACCGTCAGCCCGACGCGCGGGTCAGCCGCCAGATTGCGCGGCTTGGTGCGACCGTGGGCGGTGTTGAACGAGACGCCGTCGTCGTCCACGTCAACCCAGACCACGGTGGCGTGGGGTGAGCCGTCCGTTCGCAGCGTGGTGACGACTCCGACGAACGGGTTTTCGAGGAACGCGCGCTGATTGTCGGTCAGCTGCGACACGGTGGCGTCTCCTCCCATGACTCAGTTGGTGCGGTCCCCTGAGAGAACGACGCCGGCGCGTCAGCTCTTCCCGAGCACGTCCGGGATGTCCGCGATCTCGCCGTCGGCGATCTTCTGCTCAGCGGTCTCCACCGCGTCGAGATCCTCCGACGGCACCTGATCCGAGACGGTGCCGAGCCCGACGCCATCCTGATCGAGCCCGAAGACCGCGTTGCCGCCGCCCTGCCAGGTGCCGTCCTGCACCGCCTGCACGGTGAGGAAGACGGCCTGGTCGACCCCCTTGAGCGCGCTCGTGAGGATGTGCGACCCCAGGAACGACTGATCGGCGTCGACGCCGATCCCCCACACGGCCTTGTCCTTCGCCGCAGACAGCGCGCCGAGACCGCAACCCCCGGCCACCTGGAACACCACCGTGGAGCCGCGCGCGATCTGGTCGAGGGCGAGCTCCTTGCACTTCGCCTGGTCCTCCCAGTCCTGCGAGTAGGCGTAGACGACCTTCGTGCCAGGCACGGCGGCCTCGGCGCCGGCGATGTACCCGGCGATGAAGCGGTCGACGGGCGGCTCCTTGAAGCCGCCGACGGCGCTCACCGTGCCGGGCCCGTCCCCGTCGGCGCTGAGCGCTGCGAGCGTGCCGACGAGGTAGCCCACCTGCTCCTCGCGGAACAGCAACCCTTGCGCGTTCGGCGGCGTGCCTTTCAGGAACGCGTGGTCGTAGTCGACGATCGCGAACTTTACTTCCGGGAATCGTTTCGCCGCGGTGGCGATCGCGTCGCCCTGCGCGAAACCGACCCCGATCACGAGCTGGTAACCCTCGCGCACGAGCGCGGCGATGTTCGGCACGTAGTCGGCAGCGGACTTCGACTCGACGACGCGGCCGGTGATACCGAGCTCTGCCTGCGCCTTCTGCAGGCCGTTGTACGCGAGCTCGTTGAAGCCGTTGTCGTTCAGCTGGCCCGCGTCGGTGATCAGCCCGACCTTCAGCCCGTCGCTCGGCGCCGCCGCCTCGTCGTCGCCGCCGCAACCCGCCGCAACGGTGGCGAGAGCCAGCGACCCGAGCACGCTCGCCAACGTCACACGCGTCCGCCCTGTCATTCCCCGAGTCCTTCCGCTAGTTTTTGCCTATGAGTCGTAAACCTCTGAGCCAGTCTACCAGACCGACACAGGCCGCCTTCGCAGCCGTGCTGCAGGTGCGGGACGGGCTACTGCAGGTGCTCCTATGGCAGCGGGCACGAGCTCCGTTCGCGGAGCACTGGGCGCTACCGGGCGGTCTTCTCTCCCGCTCCGAGACCCTGGAAGACTCGATCCGCCGGCATCTGGCGGCCAAGGTCGACGTCCGCGAGGTCGCACACGTCGAGCAACTGGGCACGTGGAGCGAGCCGCGGCGTAACCCCGCCGGCTGGGAGCTCGCGACGGCCTATCTCGGGCTCGTTCCGCTTGGCGTAGACCCGCACCTCCCGCCCGACACGGCGTGGCACCCGGTCGACGGCCTGCCGCCCACCGCCTTCGACCACGGCGCGATCGTGCTCTCCGGGCGCGAGCGGCTCCGTGGGAAGCTGTCGTACACGAACATCGGCTTCGCGCTAGCGCCGGAGACGTTCACGTTGGCGGAGCTACGCGAGATCTACATGGCCGCGCTGGGGCACGCGGTGTCGGCGACGAACCTGAAGCGTGTGCTGCTGCGCCGCGGCGTACTCCTCCCGACCGGCGGCCGGCGGGCCCCGGGCCGGTCGGGCGGCCGTCCGGCCGAGGTGTTCCGCTTCCGCGAGCACACGCTCGCGATCACGGATCCCTTCGCGGCGCTGCGCCCGCCCGGGTGAGCGTGGCACGCGCGGACCACTCTTATCAAGAGGCCGCCGCGCGCCGATACACGTGTGATGCGGCCTCTTCCCTCATGGCTCAAGATCGTCGCGCTGGTCAGCCTTGCCGCCGAGGCGGCTGCCGCGGCGGCGGTCTTCTGGCACAGCGGCCCTCGCCGGCACTGACGGTCGCCCCGCCGCGCTTGCCCCGCGGCCGCGGCTCGTGCATGCTCTCGTCTCCACGACGGGAAAGGAGGATGCACAGATGACGACGACTGACTGCTCCTCCTCCGCGCACGCCGCGCGCCCCGTCTAGCAGCGGCATCCCGGACGGCCGCGTGGGTGACTGTCGCCGCGTCGCGGTGGCTGTCACCGGTTCCCGCTTTCATGTACCAGACACCCGAAGGAGTTCGGTTGACCGATCTCGCGCCGCTCGGCTGGGATGCCGAGCGTCAATCACAGTTCGTCGAGCACGAAGCCCAGGGGCTCGTTCCCGGACGGGTAGCCGTCCAGCACCGGGGCGCCTACGACGTCCTCACCGAGGGCGGCGAGCTCCGCTGCGAGGTGCCGCAGCGGCTCGTGCGCCTGTCGCCTTCCCAGGCAGACTTGCCGGCCGTCGGCGATTGGGTAGCCGTCGAGCCGGCCGAGGCAGGCAGCGGCGTCATCCACGCCGTCCTCCCGCGTCGGACGCGGTTCTCTCGGCTCGCCGCGCACGATCCGGGCTCGCAGACGACGCACGAGCAGGTCGTGGCCGCCAACGTCGACGTCGTCTTCGTCGTCACG
>Ga0247727_10012115_pt1 | contig 14883 bp, 17 predicted proteins | sample WisWelCaveWW1625_FD_202498 | JGI IMG/M metagenome (GOLD analysis project Ga0247727, IMG submission 202498) | Biofilm microbial communities from Wishing Well Cave, Virginia, United States - WW16-25 | ecosystem: Environmental > Aquatic > Deep subsurface > Groundwater > Cave microbial mat | place... | reverse complement strand
TGTTGTCGTTGGGCTTTGCAGTTTGGCTTATGAAGGACGTCTTAAAGCGCCCGCAAGGCACTCCAAAAATGCAGGAGATTTCTCAGCTTATCAGGATTGGCGCTAATACATACATGAAGCGCCAATACCTTACTATCGCAGTGATTAGCATCATCTCAGCTGTCGCGATTTACTTTATCTATAGATACTTGGGCCACACCCAACTCGGCCTCATAACATCTGTAAGCTTCATTTTTGGAGCAACGTGTTCTGCTGTTGCAGGAGTTCTGGGAATGTGGATTTCTGTCAGGGCAAACGTGAGAGTTGCTGCTGGCGCTCAGAAGAGCATGAATGACGCTCTTGTTCCTGCTTTGAGAGGCGGAGCAGTCAGCGGTATTTTCATTGTTGCGTTGAGCTTGATCGGAATTGCGGCATTGTATGCAATTCTTGGAATCTGGATGGACATCAGGGAGATTCCATTCATGATTGTCGGTTACGGCTTCGGCGCTTCTTTTGTGGCATTGTTCGCACAGCTCGGCGGCGGTATTTACACCAAAGCGGCTGACGTTGGCGCTGACCTTGTCGGCAAAGTTGAGAAGAACATTCCTGAAGATGATCCTAGAAACCCTGCAGTTATTGCAGACCTTGTTGGCGATAATGTTGGCGACTGTGCTGGCCGTGGCGCTGATTTGTTCGAATCAACCGCTGCAGAGAACATTGGAGCAATGATTATCGGTGTTGCTTTATGGCCTGTTTACGGCGTTAACGGAATATTGTTCCCGTTGATAGTTCGTTCTTTTGGACTGCTCGCTTCCATTGTGGGAGTTATGTCTGTTAAAATGAAGGAAAGGGAAAACCCTATGTGGGCTTTGACAAAAGGTTACCTTGTTACAACTGTGCTTGCAACGATTGCATTCTATTTTGTTACAATGAAAATGCTTGGAAACATCTGGTTCTTCTACGCGGGTGTTGTTGGAATTGTTACAAGCATATTGATTGTACTGATAACGATGTACTACACCGAGTCTCAGTACAGGCCGGTTAGGACAATTGCGAAAGCTTGTGAGACTGGTCACGCCACAAATATCATTCGCGGGTTCGCAATGGCTCTTGAGTGCACTGCTGCTCCTGTCTTGGTATTGAGCGCGGCTTTAATCCTGAGCTACATGTTTGGTTCATGGACTGGCATCGACCATGGAGGCTTGTACGGCACTGCAATTGCAACTATGGGTATGCTTTCAACCGCCGCATATGTGTTGGCAATGGACACGTTCGGTCCAATTACGGACAACGCAGGCGGTATTGCTCAGTTTTCAGGCGCTGAAAAGAAAGTCAGGGCAAGGACTGACAAGCTTGACGCTGCCGGCAACACCACAAAGGCATTGACCAAGGGTTATGCTATCGGTTCTGCCGCATTGGCCGCATTCTTGTTGTTCAGCGCTTACCAGGATGAAGTTGTCAAGTATGTTGGCGAGGCTGGCAGGATTGTAAACCTTGCTAAGGTCGAAGTTTTCGTAGGCGCATTTATCGGAGCAATGCTTATTTTCCTGTTCAGCAGCATGGCTATTCGCGCAGTTGGTGACGCTGCTCATGAAGTTGTCATTGAAGTTAGAAGGCAGTTCAGGAGCATTAAGGGCTTGATGCAGGGAAAAGCAAAGCCAGATTATGCAAAGTGTATTGACATCTGCACGAAGTCTGCTTTGAGGGAAATGATTCTTCCAGCTTTATTGGTTGTTGCAGTGACTGTTGCTGTTGGAATGATCTTGAAGGCTGAAGCTACAGCTGCTTTCCTAATGGTCGGAACTATTGCCGGCATCCTGATGGCGCTCGTGCTTAACACTGGCGGCGGTGCTTGGGATAATGCCAAGAAGCATTTGGAGATTATGGGCAAGAAGGGAACTATTGAACACCAGGCAGCTGTTACAGGCGACACTGTGGGAGACCCCTTCAAAGACACGGCCGGGCCCTCTCTTCACGTGCTCATTAAGCTACTTGGAACTTTAACATTAGTTTTAGCGCCTTTGTTTATTTGATTTTTTTATTTAGAATTTTTTCTTTCTTTATAATCCAGTCTCATTATTCTCCGATAGACGCCTTGAAGCATTCCGATATAGCAATCTGTTACGCGCTCAATGCATTTTACAACTCTCTGTCCAAGCGTTTGCGGGCAGTCGGCTTTAGTGTGGTCTGCAATTAGCGCATCAACGCATCCGTAATTTTTCCTGCATTTCCTGCCTTTTTCAGTGCATTTCTCCACCGCAGCTGCAAGTTCATACAATTTTTCGCGCTTGCCAAAGTATTTTTCGAATATTTCCAGCATTTGTTCTTTCTGTTCTGCGTCTCCTTCTGCAAGCATAACTCTTTGAATCAGGTCAAATTCGCTCTTTTTCACACGTCTTAATTCTTCAAGTGTTTTCAGGACTTCTTCATTTGGTACAAAGTTCTTTTTGTACCAGTCAATTGCTTTTTCCAGATCCCAGTTTTCTTTCTCGAATCTTTTTTTGGCTGTGAGCTCTTTCATATAAGCTCTGAACAGGTTGTTGTTATCTGCTTTGAGAATCTCGTTGCGAACGTCAAAAAGGTCGTTCTCTTTTCTGAGCATATACACGATATAATGAAGGCCAATATTCGCCAAATCTTCTAAATGTTCATTCTGCTCTTTTTTCTCTTCTTCAGCTATTTCTTTTTCTGTTTGCTCGCATACACTTGCATAAAGAGCATCCAGCTCATTTGAGTTGTCAGGAACCCTCTCTAAATCATGGTCGCTCAAAGAACAAATATCTTCGCTTTTTTTATCTTCACTGCCAGTGCTGTCAGCTGTTGCCATTTCACTCACAATTCCAAACTGCTTAAGCTTCTTTTATTTATAATAGTTATGACATAACTTTATTAAGTTCTGGCTATCACATCACAGTCATGAAATTGTTTCCTACGAGAAAGCCGCACAGGCACGGATATTTTCCTGTTGGCGATGGCCACGAGTTGTATTATGCGTTATATGGCAATCCTAAAGGCATTCCTGTTCTTTTCGTCCACGGCGGTCCTGGCGGTGGCTGTGGGAAGAATGCTTACCGTCATTTTAATCCTAAGAAATTCAATATTTTGACTGTTGACCAGCGCGGCGCAGGGAAAAGCAGGCCATTTGCGAGCCTGCGCGCAAATACAACGCAGAAATTGGTGCAGGATTTCAAAAAAATTCTCAAATTCCTGAAAATCAAGAAAGTTTTCCTGTTCGGCGGCAGTTGGGGAAGCTGCCTTTCTTTGTGTTATGCAATTAAATATCCGAAAACTGTGCTTGGAATGGTTCTCAGAGGAATTTATCTAGGAACAAGGTATGAAAATGAGTATTTTATGAGCGGCGGCGCCAAGACGCATTTTCCTGATGTTTGGGAGAGGTTTGTCCGCATTGTTCCAAAAAGGCACAGAAGGCATCCGGAGTTCTATTATTGGAAGATGATGAATTCAAAGAACAAGAAGATAATGAAAAAGTACTGCTACGAATGGGCTTTCTACGAGTGCAGCATGGTGCACCTGATGTATAACCAAAAAACAGTTGCAAAGGAAATGCGGGGAAACTGGTTTATTCCCTTGGCAAAGCTTGAAGCGAAATATTTGATGAATGACTGCTTTTTGCCGAAGAATTACGTTCTTAGAAATGTCAATAAAATTAAAAACATTCCTTTTTCAATAGTTCACGGCAGGTATGATTTTGTCTGCACGCCTGATATGGCATACTCTTTGCACAAGGCTTTGCCAAAGTCAAAGCTTTTCTTCGTGCTTGCAGGGCATTCTTCTGCTGATCCGAAAATCAGGAAGGCAATGATGCGCGAAATCCACGCGATGGCAAAAAAATATTAACGATACTTCTTCGCCGCCCTGAAGAATACGAAAGTTATCAGAGGTAATGCTTCTGCAGTTTTTCAAATGTTTCCGCAGGGTAGGAATCGTGTGTTCTTTTGTCATTTGCGTCAAAAAGAGTGTTGCAGACGACAATAAGTCCTGACCCGTCTGGTCCATTTTCAGGGGTTAAATAAGTGTGCCTGATGAAAGGAGGCATATAGACTCCTTTTTCCTTGCTCAGAACAAAGGTTTTTCTTTTACCGTAAACATCTTCGCAGCTCCATTCAACAAGTCCCTGGGTGCACACCGCTATTTCGTGTCTGATTCTGTGGAATTCTGTTCCGCCTACTCTTCCTTTTGGTATTCTGCCTACTTCATATATCCTGAATCCCCTGATATCCTGCGGGATGAATCTCAGCTCGCTCTCATCATATTGGCTGAATTTTTGCAACCATTCATAAGGCAGTTTCGCGATGACGCTTAGTTTTCCTCCCGACTTTGTATCCCAGGGTTTGCCTGTCTCAGGATTGTAGAATGCGTTTAATTCCACAACGTCATCAACGCTTGCCGGCATTGCAGTTGGTTTTCCGCTCTCAAAATCTTCGCTCATAATGCTTGTTTAGTTTGCATCCTTTTAAAGCTTTCTTTTGTAACTACTAGAAGATGACAATATAGTATTTTTATAGCCCCCTATATAGGAATGCGTATGGTCAAAAAAGAGGTCACTCACAGCAGCGGCTCTGCCATCATTCGTGACTTGATTCTGGGAGGCCAGGATGGTTTGGTGAACGTGTTGGGCATAGTTCTCGCCATTGCTACCGCAACTGAAAGCAGATACATCATTCTTATTTCCGGTCTTGCAGCGACTTTTGCTGAATCTATTTCAATGGCTGCTGTCGCATATACCAGTGGAAAAGCCGGAAAGGAATATTATCGAAAGAAAAGAAATCATATTTCTGAGGAATTTGAACATCCGATTCGTGATGCTTTTGTTGTTGGCACAGCAGCAATTGTTGGTTCATTGATTCCCTTGGTTCCGTTTATTTTCATTCCAGTCCAGCAGGCATTTTGGACTACGCTTGGTTTTTCAACGCTGGTGTTATTCGTGAGCGGGGCGGTAAAGGCAAAGTATACCGGCACGAACCCGTTTAAGTCAGCAATTGAAATGGCTGTTGTCGGAATGACTGCTGCAATCGCAGGCTATCTTATTGGCGTAGCATTGGGAGCATTGCCGATAGCTTAGAATTTGTCCTCAGGGTCTGCCATATTCTTGAAGTCTTTGTCCGGCACTTGTATGTATAGGCAGTATCCCCATCCTTTTTTCAATGGCCCCGTGAGTTCTTCTTCTGGAAGTTCTTCAATCACCTCTTTAGTGTGCACAGGGTCTCTGAATTTGTTCCATTTTTCCTGCGAATATTTTGCCTGCTGGACATTTCGCGCGGCCAGAAGGACAGCGTCCGTGAGTTCTTCTTTTTCATAATCATTTCCGGCTACTTCTCGCAGAATCATCTCGCCGAGAATGTCTTTGAAATAGCGCTGCCTTTGCTCCGGTGTCGCATTAGGCTTTACGTGCGAAAGTAAGTTTACCACTGTTGGTATGTTCTTTAGTGCTGATGCTTCTGTGTAAATTTTATTTCCTATTTCACGATGGCCCAAATGCACCCTTTCCCATACTTTGTTTACATCGTATGGCGTGATTATTACAATGCCGTGCAGAAGCCCGCTTCCGACGCCCCAGACAACTGCGTGGCTTGCGATGACTCGATTGCCAGTCATAATAGTGCTCGCTTTATTATCGACAGCAATATCACCAATGCCAAGCTTTTCAAGTGATTTCGCTACTTTGTCCGCGTAGTATTTTCTGAAGTCAGGGTGGTTTATGAAGCTTCCATCTCGTGGAATTACAAATGAATAGGCAAGTATATTGTCGCCTACGTGGACGTGGCTGCCGCCAGAGCCTCTGCGAATTACTGTAAAATCGTTTGTCCAGCTTTTGACTGCATCGATTGCCTGGTTGTAGCCGAGCACTACTGTGTCTTTTGCAAAGTCATAGAATCTGATATGCGCAGTCCTCTTTTCTGCTGCTTCACGTAGGAAATATTCCTCCAGGGCCATATTGTCAAGAGCAGGAAGTGTGCGGTTGCCCCAATATTTGTAATGGTACATTCGTTCACCTTTTTGTATATGTGATTAATAAGGTTTATATAAGCCATTCTATAATTTTTACCTGTAAAAAGAGGTATTATGCAAAAGATTGTTGGTAAATTTAGTGTCAAGTACGTTCAGATTGTTGACGAAAAGGGGAATGTTGACAAGAAGTTGGAGCCAAAGCTTTCTCCTCAGCAGCTCAGGGACTTGTACAAGTGGATGGTTCTCGAGCGGACATTTGATAACACCGCTTTATCCTTGCAAAGAGAGGGCAGGATTGGAACTTATGCGCAAAGTTTGGGCGAGGAGGCAGTTCACGTTGGCGCCACATTTGCTACAAGGGACTCGGACTGGATTTTTACTGATTATCGCGAGCACGCGTCTTACTTGATGAGAGGGGTGCCGGTAAATAATCTTCTGATGCATTGGGGCGGCAGTGAGGACGGGATGGCGCTGCCTGAAAAATCCAACATTATGCCTGTGTGCATTCCTGTTGGCACTCAGACTTTGCACGGTGTTGGCGCTGCTCTTGCGATGAAAATAAAGAATCAGAAAACTGCCACTCTGACATTTGTTGGCGACGCATCAACCAGCACAGGCGATTTTAACGAGGGCTTGAATTTTGCCGGCGCTTTTGTCACGCCGTCTGTTATTGTCATTCGCAACAATCATTGGGCTATCAGTGTTCCGAGAACCTGCCACGATGCAACTTGGGGCGGCTGCCAGACTAGGGCTGAAACGCTGGCGCAGAAGGCGATTGGCTATGGTTTTGAGGGAATTCAGGTTGATGGAAATGACGTGCTTGCTGTTTACACGGTAGTCAAGCAGGCGATGGACCGGGCGCGCGACGGCAAGGGACCAACGCTTATCGAGTGTATCACATATCGTCTTGGACCGCACACGACTGCTGATGACCCTACTCGTTATCAGGATCCTAAAATTCTGAAAGCGTGGCTGGAAAAAGAGCCGTTGAAGAGGTTCCAGTCGTATTTGAAAAAGAAAAAGCTGTGGGACGAGAAGTACGAGGCAGCCGTGCAGGCAGAGTGCAAGAGAATTGTTGACCAAGGTGTTGCTGAAGCTGAAAAGCACAAGCCCAAGCCTACAGATATGTTTGACTATGTCTACAAGAGTTTGACGCCTAATTTGAAAGAGCAGAGGGACGAATGGCAAAGCTGACCATTGTCGAAGCAGTGCGGGACGCTTTGTATGTCGAGATGGGCAGAGACGAGAAAATTATCGTTCTGGGCGAAGATGTTGGTGTTGACGGCGGTGTTTTCAGGGCAACAGATGGATTGCAGAAAAAATACGGAGACCGTCGTGTTATCGATACGCCATTGGCAGAATCCGGGATTGTCGGCACGAGCATTGGCATGGCAATTCAGGGATTGAAGCCGGTGTGCGAGATTCAGTTTGATGGCTTTACTTATCCGGCGTTTGACCAGTTGTTTTCGCATGCAGCGCGAATAAGGAACAGAACAAGGGGCAAAATAACCTGTCCTTTAGTTCTGCGTTTTCCTTACGGCGGAGGCATCCGGGCATTAGAGCACCATAACGAGAGTCCTGAGAGTTATTTTGTGCACACTGCCGGCTTGAAAGTTGTCATCCCGAGCAATCCGTATGATACAAAAGGCCTGCTTATTGCTGCAATTCGTGATCCAGACCCTGTTATCTTTATGGAGCCAAAGCGCATTTATCGTGCAATCAGGGATGAAGTTCCTGAAGGGGCTTACACAGTTGAGATTGGCAAGGCAAATGTCCTGCGCGAAGGAACTGATTTGACCTTAATCAGTTGGGGCGCGATGGTGAGAGAAGCGCAAAAAGCCGCGGACGCTGCCGCCGCACAGGGCGTAAGGGCAGAAGTGATTGATGTGAGAACATTGAATCCTTGCGATTGGGATACCATTCTTTCCAGCGTGCAGAAGACTGGGCGCGCAATTATCGTTCACGAAGCACCCCATACTCTTGGTTTTGGCGCGGAGATTGCTGCAAGAATTCAAGAGAAACTATTATTATATCTGAAAGCCCCCGTCATCAGAGTGACCGGTTACGATACTCCATTCCCGTATTTCAAATTGGAAGATGCATACTTGCCTAATCCTGAAAGGATTGGCAGAGCAATTGAGCAGGTGATGAAATTTTGAGTTATGATTTTAGATTGCCGGACTTGGGGGAAGGAATTGCAGAAGGCGAGATAATAAAGTGGCTCGTCAGGGAAGGCGACAAGGTTGAAGAGCACCAGCCGATTGTTGAGCTTGAGACTGACAAGGCAGTTGTGCAAGTGCCAAGTCCGAAAAGTGGCACAATTCTGAAAATATACGGCAGTCCAGGTGAAAAGATTCGCGTGGGCGATGTTTTGTGTACGATTGGTGAGACTGGAGAAAAAGTTTCAAAAGCTACCGCTCCGAAGGCTGCTGCACCTGCAAAGAAAGTTTCTACAACTGTTATTGGCCAGCTGGAAGAGGCTCCTGAAGAGGAAGAAAAGAAAGTTGCTCCAATTACGCCGAAGAAAGCGGCAGAGCCTTCTGTCGCAGTCTTGCCGGCTATTAGAAAGCTTGCGCAGGAAATGGGTGTTGACATTTCAAAAGTTCAGGGCTCTGGTCCTGGCGGTAGAATTACAGAAGATGATGTTAGAAGAGCGTCAGGCCAAGCTGTTAAAGAAACTTCAAGAGCTCCCACTGTGACATTTGAAAAGTTTGGAAGAGTGCTGCGCATTCCGCTGAAGGGAATTCGGCGAACAATTGCGGAAAATATGCGTGAAAGCTTGAGCAAGGCCGCTCACGTGACGCATATGGATTATGCTGATGTTACAAAGCTTGCAGATTTTAGGGAAAAGGAGAAAGAGGAAGCCGAGAAAAAAGGCGTGCACCTGACATTTATGCCTTTCATCGTCAAAGCTTGCGTTTTGGCATTGAAGGAATTCCCGTATGTGAACTCAAGTCTTGATGAAGAAAAGCAGGATATCGTCATAAAACAGTATTACAATATTGGAATTGCTGTTGACACGCAGGCCGGATTAATGGTGCCTGTTATTCATAATGCCAATGAGAAAACTATTTTGGAGATTGCGCGCGACATCTGGCGCACGGCAGAACTTGCCAGGACTAGAGAAATTCAGCTGAAAGATTTACAGGGCGGCACGTTCACTATTACGAATATCGGCAGTTTGGGCGGCGAATTCGCGACTCCTGTAATAAATTACCCCGAATGCGCCATTCTTGCACTCGGAAGAATTTCAGAAAAGCCGGTTGTGATAGACGGCAAGATTGAAATCAGGAAAATGCTGCCTTTGTCGCTGTCATTTGACCACAGAATTATTGACGGTGCAATGGCAGCAAAGTTCGTGAATGAACTTAAGCGTCATCTGGAAGACCCGGATGCGCTGTTGATGGGATATTAGTAGTTGATGTAGAAATCATTGAACTTTCCAGTGTATTCTTCCCATTCATAATCCACTTTTTCGACTTTTGCCAGTGGACTTCCCTGCTGGCACATGACGATGAATTGTCTCAGGCAAATTTTGTCGCCTTCTGCCACAATCTCCACTGTATCATCTGTATTTTTCACCCAGCCGGTTATCTGCATTCCGTCTGCAGTTTTCTTTGCATAATCCCTGAAGAATACCCCGTGTACTTTGCCATAAACAGTGATATGAACTCTGGCTCTTTCCTTGAACAATTCAGCTATCTCCTGCCGTTTTACTTCTTCCTCTTTCTTGCCGTGCTCCAATTGCCGGTCTACCATACGTTTGATGCCTTCGACGTGCATGGACGTATGATTCGTTAAGTTTATATTTAAATGTTGCAGCTATCGTGGCATGACAGACATCATAGAAGCACTCAAGTGGCGTTACGCAACAAAAAAATTCGACCCGTCTAAGAAGGTCTCTGAAGCAGACCTGAATGAATTGCTGGAAGCTTTGCGCTTGGCGCCGTCCTCTTATGGCCTGCAGCCGTGGAAGTTTATCGTAATTACAAATCCTGAACTGCGCAGAAAGCTGCGCGAGCACGCTTGGAATCAGCCGCAGATTACTGATGCGTCTCATTTGATTGTGCTGGCAGCCAGGACTGACCTTGACGAGAAGTACGTCAAAGAGTATGTTAAGGAAATTTCCAGACAACGAGGCGTCTCCTTAGAGTCTGTGAAAGGATATGATGATATGATGACCGGCTTTGTTAAGGGCACTTCCAAGGAAGAATTAATTCATTGGGCCAAGAAGCAGGTGTATCTTGCTTTGGGAATGCTGCTTGAAGCAGCTGCATTGAAGCGCGTTGACGCCTGCCCCATGGAAGGGTTTGATGCTCAAAAATTTGATGAAGTGCTTGAGCTGAAGAATCTGACTGCAACCGTTCTCTGTACTATTGGATATCGTTCTCCTGACGACCCCGCTTCAAAACTTGAGAAAGTGCGTTTCAAGGATGTTTTTTTGAGATTCTAAATGTTCTGCGTTTTTACGCCGTGTTCTTCTAAGTCTCTCATTAGCTGTCCGGCGTTCTGATACCATATGGTCTTGAAGCCCATTTGCGCTGGAACGTCGAGCTGTTCTTTTCTGTCATCTATTATAATACAGGAATCTGCTGGCAATTCGAGCTTTTTTAATGCTAGTTCAAATATGCCCTTTTGCGGCTTGTAGAATCCAGCTTCGCATGAGAGGATTGCAGGTTTAAAATGTGTGTATAACCCGCGCTCCCTGTTTATCTCCGCATGCAGGTCTGAAACATTTGATACGAGTGCAACGCGGTAATCATATTTCAATCTTTTTACAAGTCCGAACACTTCCTGATTCACAACTCTCACTCCAAGGTAGGATTTTTTCCATTGCTCAACAAAGCGTCCGGGCTCAATGTGCAAAACATCTCCCGCAAGTTCTGCAAATGTTGCAGCAGTCATTTTTCCAGAAAGCAGCTCTCCTTGATGGTTTTTAAAAACTCGTGTTAATTTGTCAGCATCCACAGAAAGGTCTCTTGCAAGGGCCGTATAAACTTCCTCTACCTTGCTCTCCAGAACGACTCCACCCATATCGAATATTACTGCCTCAACCACCCATAGTAAAAATGGGTAAAGGTTTATAAATCTAATGACATTTTATCGTCGGTGGGGTGGGAAAATGATTGAACCTACAATAAACTATTTGGCAGTTTTGGTGGCAGCCGTTGCTTCATTTGTGCTTGGCTTCCTTTGGTATGGGCCGTTGTTTGGAAAGCCATGGATGAAGATGATGGGCTTTACTCCAAAGTCGGTTAAGAAAATGAAGCTGAGTCCGATGCAGGCAATGGGCTTGGGCTTTTTGATATCCTTGCTGACGCCTTACGTGCTGTCGCATTTTGTGGATTATTTGGAAGTAACTACCTTTGCTGGTGCCGTTCAGCTGGCGTTCTGGTTCTGGCTTGGCTTGGTAGCTCCAGTGCAGACGGGCGTTTTCCTGTGGGAGGGCAAGCCGTTTAAGCTGTTTGTCCTGAACACAATTTACAATCTGCTTGTTTTGATTGTAATGACTGGAATTGTTGCCGTTTGGCAATAATTTTTTATTTTTTTAGAGTTAGCATATAGTCAGTAAATCCGTATTTCCTGTAGAGTTTTTGCGCTCTTTTGTTCCAGACGTATGATAGTATTTTCAAATCTTGTATTTTCCGCTTCTTGAACCATTCGAGTGATTTTTCCAGCAGTTTTGTGCCGATTCCTATTTTTTGATACGCTGGCTTAACATACAAATTGTACAGGTGTCCTTGCTCCTTGTATTTCACCCAGCCATTATTCTTGATTATTTCTGACGCCGCGTATCCGATTATCTGCCCACTTTCTTCTGCAAGGTAATGTATTTCGTTTTTGTTTCTGAGGCTTTTGCCTATTGCAATCGGCAGTCCGCGCTTGACAAAGCCGCGATTGAGTCTTTCATCTGTTGAAGCTTCGAGCAAAAAGAATTCTATCCGTATCTGTTTCAGTTTTTCAAAGTCCTTTAAAGTTGCTTTTCGTATTTTCATTTTATCTCATTATGCTTGGCCTTAATATTTCTTGAACTTGTTCAACAGTTTCACACGCTGCAAGCTTAACTCTTAATTCTCCGCCGCCTACAATGTTTTTGGTGAATTGTATTGCGTGATTTCTTATTGCTGAAAATCCGAGATTGTGTTTTTTCGCGATTTCAATGTATTCGAAGAACATTTCAATCGTGTTTGGCTTTTCATAGCTGCCTGTTTTCAAATAATTTTCTATCTGCTTGAAAATAAACGGATTTCCAACAGCTCCGCGCGCTATCATTATGGCATCAACGCCGCTTTCGTCCAGTCTTTGCTTGAAGGTTTCAGGCGTGAATACGTCTCCATTGCCTATTACAGGAATGTTGACTGCATCCTTGACTTGTTTTATGATTTCCCAGTTCGCGCTGCCGGAATATCCTTGTTTTTGCGTCCTGCCGTGCACTGCAATCGCTGCAGCTCCTGCATCCTCTGCAAGTTTTGCGACTTGAACAGCATTGATATTCTCATCATCAATGCCTATGCGTATCTTGACAGTAACCGGCTTGTTGACCGCGCTTGCAAGCTTGTTGACAAATTTTGCAATCTTTTCCGGCTGTTTGAGCATTTCGCTTCCTGCTCCTGTCTTGATGACTTTCCAGGCAGGGCAGCCGCAATTAACATCAATGATGTCAAATTTATCTTGCAATTGCTTTGCCGCTTCCACAACGTCTTCCTCGCTATGGCCGAACAACTGCACCGCCACAGGCGTCTCTATAGGATCTGTTTCCACCATTCTCCAAGCCGTCTGGTTGCCCCTGACTAAAGAAGTGCTGTGGACGAATTCTGTGTAAGTGAGTGCAGCCCCGTATTTTTTAGCAAGAGCTCTGAACGCTACATCTGTCACGCCCGACATTGGCGAGAGTACTGCCTTTCCGTTTAGTTTTGGGAAGCTCATAAGACGATAAAAGAAAACTGCTTATTTAACTGGCTTTCGCTCTGCTTCCCTTAATTCTATTTTTTCCACCATTATCTCGTACAAGTCAGGCTCTATTTTGAGAATGTCTTTCAAAGTAACAAGTCCTACAAATTTGCCGCCGTGCATTACAGGCAAATGCCTGATGTTGTAGTCCCTCATTATTCTTAATGCTTCAAATATGTCTTCATCAGGAGTTGTAGTTGTCAAATTTGTTTCCATTATTTCCTTCACTTTTTTCAATGCCGTGTTTCCAGTTGTTGCAACGCCTTTCCTGACGATGTCTTGCTCTGTCAGAATTCCGATAATCTTGTCTTCTTCCTTGACAAGCAGTGCTCCGACGTGTTCTGACGCCATTGCTTTTGACGCTTCGCGCAGTGTTTTGTTTGAAGAAATCGTTACCGGCTCCTGCGTCATTGCATCCGCAACTGTGTACCCCGTGCTAACCCTGTACATGGCATATTTTATGCTTTAATGATATATTAAGGTTGTGGACAATTGGAGAGGGGTAAACTTTTTATACCTACATTCAACGGGTCTTTTATTATGAACATAAAGAATGAATTGCCTTTTATTGACGATGACCAGGGCCGCGAGATTAAGTCGCTTATCTTGGATTTTTCTACTGTAATCGCCGATTCAAAAAGGAATGTGTGCGATATTGTCCGTGCGAGCATGGGTGTTGCAATGGTGGAAGGCTGGCCGGCCAGGGAGGCGATTGCTGCTGCAATATCATCAATGCGTTTTGTTTACGACAAGTTTGTTTACCGCAGGCCTGATGGCGAAAATAATGCTCTAAAAGGTTTGGCTTATATCGCATATAGTCTCAACACGGTTGGAAAAGAAGGCTGCCTGCCTGCATACATGGACTAAATCACTTCAAAGTCTATTGATTTCTCGATTCCGCCTTCAGGGTATAATCTTTTGCAGTGTCCGGTTTTGGCCTCACAGGCAACAGTAACGATAAATGTGTAATTGCCTGGATTGGGAAGCAGTGTGGAAACCAGCCATTTGCTTTTCTCAAAGTTCGCAAGAAGCTGCGTTCTGCGTCCGTAATGGTCATCAAGCTCGAATGCGAACTTAAATTGTTCGCCGTTTGTGGCAGGCGTTCCATCGCTTTCCAGGATTTCTATGTAATGGTAGGTGGTCGCATTTGATGGTATTTTCTTGAGTGTGCTTGGGAAGTTAACAGTCATCGTTTCCCAGGTATATTTCACGACTGTCTTGTTTTCCGGTACAGGAATGGTTTGGTTTGTGACATTGATCGGAGGTTGCGTAATGTTTTGAGTGACGTTCTGTTCAATTGTTGCATTCTGCGTAATATTCTGTTCTGTTATTTTTTGCACTGGAGCCGTAATGTTTTGCACGGGCTCTTTCACCTCTTGAACAGGAGGCTTTTCTTTTGGCGCTTTAAAGCCCGTGTTTATTGCGTAGAATACTCCTATTAAAAGCAAGACTGCTATGACAATGCCAGCCACCTTATATAGTCTCAGGGTTGTGTTCAATTCTTCCTTAAACTCCTTTTCTGACTCCATATAAGAGTGTTTCAACAGGTGTCTTATAAAATTAATGGAAAAAAGCGTTAAATAAGCACTTCGTAGTCTTTTCCGAAGAATCTTTTCAGGCTTTCGAACAGCGGCTCTTTTAGGGTCACTTTGACTGGCACTAATTTTGCCAGTGCTTGTTCGAATTCTTCCGGCTTGCAGGGTCCTGCGTTGCCAAGGCTTCCATCTGGATTTATGGGCGCTTTTTCCATTGCCTTGTCAGGGCTGTCCATGTCTCGTACAATAAAGGCCGTGTTGCCCAATAGCGTGACTTCGCCGTATTTTTGTCCAACTTTTACTCTTACTTTTGCGCGTTCCAGTTCGTGCGCTTTCTTGCGGTGCATGTGGTCTATCAGGAAGCGGAGCAGTTCATTGCTGTCTTTTTGGACTTTTTCCACTTCTGACTTGCTGAGCTTGCCTGCATCGTAGTCTGCCTTTGCTTTTA
>Ga0247727_10012114_pt1 | contig 14883 bp, 10 predicted proteins | sample WisWelCaveWW1625_FD_202498 | JGI IMG/M metagenome (GOLD analysis project Ga0247727, IMG submission 202498) | Biofilm microbial communities from Wishing Well Cave, Virginia, United States - WW16-25 | ecosystem: Environmental > Aquatic > Deep subsurface > Groundwater > Cave microbial mat | place... | reverse complement strand
TCGAGCCGGTGTTGACGGGAAGTTTGTTTGGGACTGATGTTTATAATGACGACTTGCTTTACGTGGCTGACCTGGGTTTGGTAACGCGACCGCCGGCCCAAACGCGCATCGCCAATCCCATTTACGCCGAAGTGATTCCGCGCGCGCTTTCTTTTGTCATGCAGACCAGCCTGCCGATTGAGCAACAGTGGTATATTCTGCCGGAGGGCCGTCTGGATATGATCAAGCTGTTCAGCGAGTTTCAGCAGTTCTTCCGCGAAGAGAGTGAATTTTGGTTGAAAGACCATCAATATCTGGAAGCCGGGCCGCATTTGCTGCTCTATGCCTGGCTGCAACGCATCGTAAATGGCGGCGGGAATGTCGAATCCCGCGACGGCGGGACCATCGGCATTCAGCGCGCCGACCTGGTGATCGAATGGCCGGTGACATCGAATCCTGAAAGACGGCGCTGGCCCATCTTGCCGGAGGTTGCCGTACAGCGCGAAGCACTGGAAGTGAAGCTTTATCGGAACAAAAACACGGAGAGTGCAGGGTTGAAACAGTTGGGAGCTTATCTCCAAAAACTCGGATTGCCTGCCGGGCATCTGCTGATTTTCGACCGCCGGCCCGGACGCAGTTGGGAAGAAAAAATCTTTCGTCGCGACCAGGTGATTTTGCCGCCGCCTAACGAGCATCTTCGCGCCACGGTGTGGGGATTTTGAAGTTTGATAACTCCGCAGTCAACAGGAAAGGTTTGTAAATAAACCAATGGAAGCAAAAATTTGGGATTGACAATGTCCTCTTGAGTGCTTATATTATATTGCTGTAACATTCTGGAAATTACTCTCAGGAATGATGGCTGTGGCGGGGAGCGCGACAATCGGGATGTTTGTACATAAGAATGGAATCTGACAATATCGCGAGGTCCGGGAGGTATTTCTATGCAGCTTTCTGATTTTCTTTCGGAAAAGCTCATTGTTCTTGAGCTCGAGGCGCAGGATAAAACGGAAGCGGTTCGCGCGATGGTGACGCGAATGGCGCGACACCACGCCATTACCCGGCCCGAAGTTTTTCTCGACGAAGTGATGGCGCGGGAAAATCTCGAGCCGACGTGTATTGGTCGAGGCATTGCTTTTCCGCACACGCGCACGTTGTGCGTCAATCGTCCGGTCATTGCGCTGGGCCGCGCGCGCCGAAGCATTCCGTTTACCGCCAAAGAATCCGACAATGTGCAGTTGATCTTTGTCATGGGCACGCCGAAAGACGATTCCAATACGTATCTGCAAATTCTGGCGCGCCTCTGCCGACTACTACGACAGTCCCGTTTCCGCGAGCGCCTACTCACCGCCGGTACGCCCAGAGAAGTGCTCAACCTTTTCAATGAATATGACGCGCCCACGGTTGAGCCGTCTGAAAGAGCCTTGAGGCCTTTAGAGCCCGAAAGGGCTTTAGGGTCGGCAATGGCTCATTAAGCCGGCGCAAAGAGGTCCGCGTTCTGTTATGATCGATTCCCCCATTCGTATCGCCATTATCACGTTAAGTGATCGTGTCGCCGCCGGCGTCAGAACCGACGAAAGCGGAGCGCTCATTCGCGACATGACGGCTGCTCTCGATGCTCTCATCATCTCTCAGCAAGTTCTACCTGACGACCTCGAACAACTCAAAACCACCCTGCAAAATTTAGCCGATCACGACAACGCCGAGTTGATTTTAACCACCGGCGGCACCGGCCTCGCCGCGCGCGATATCACGCCGGAAGCGACGCTTGCCGTCATTCAGCGTCGCGTGCCCGGCCTTGAAGAAGCCATGCGCGCCACCGGCTTGACGAAAACGCCGTACGCGATGTTGTCGCGCGCCGTCGCCGGCGTACGCGGACACACGCTGATCATCAACCTGCCCGGCAGTCCCAAAGGCGTGCGCGAAAATCTCGAAGTGATTCTGCCGGTCTTGCCGCACGCCGTGCGGCTTCTGCGCACCGATAAAATCGCCGACGCCGAACATCAATTCGGCGCCTCCGCTTGAATTTTTCAATGGGGAACGCTTGCCAATTAGGTTTTTTCTTGCTATTTTATAAGACGCCGCAACCATAAAAGATAAAATGATGGACGACAAAATAATTTTTTCATCATTTTGTCGTCCATCATTTTATCTTTCAAAAAGCTTTACTTTTTTGTACACATGAACTTGTAAAAGTGAAAGAGAGATCAAAACGATGCGATGCTCGATGAGAATATCTATTTTTTTAATTGCCGTCTTCTTTGGTATCAATGCCGCGACCGCGATGGCGCAGGAAGCGGAAGAAGTTAAAATCACCGCCAAAGCGGTGAAAGACACGGTTCACGCCGGCCGGGAAACGAAATTCGTTTTTCAAATGCAGCCGGCCGAAGGCTTCCACGTCAATGTCGAGCCGCAAATTAAATTCGCCCTGCTGGAAACAAAAGATTTCACGCCGGTCGCTGAAAAATTTACGCCCGCAGCCGACGCCAAAACGCTCACCACCGAAGACGGCTACAAAATTTTCGACCCCAAACATACGCAACCCGTAACCTTCGCCGTCAAAGTTGCCAAAGGCCTCAAACCCGGAAAATATCCGGTGAAAGCAAAATTGACGTATTTTTTTTGCTCGGATAAAGACGGCTTTTGCAGTTTTAAAAGCCGGGAATTTGTTTTTAATCTGACGGTGGTGAAATAAAACCAGTGATCAGTAATCAGTAATCAGTTTTCAGTGGCACTGGTCACTGATCACTGAAATAAGACCTCGTATGGTAAGATGAATTGGACACAACTTCGCCATCATCTGCAGCATCCCGACCATAAATGGAAAATTTATGTTCTGCTCGGCGTATTGGTTTATTTCATTGCCATCAACCAGCTCATCAAAATCCGGCCGGATCATATTTTCCTCGCGCTGGTAATTTTCTCGTTCGTGCTCGGCAAGCAGAGAGCGAAGCGTTTTCTGATGGACTGGCTGCCGTTTGTTTTTTTCTGGATCGGTTACGACATGATGCGCGGCGTCGCAGATTCCGTGCGCGGCACGATTCACGTCGTGCAACCCTATCGCTGGGAGTTGGCGCTGTTCGGAAATATTTTCGGCGACATTCCGCCCTTTCTCTTGCAAAGCCTGCGGGAAAACGGAGAGCTGGGAGGTTGGCAAAAAGTGATTGATCTTTTAGCCGCAAATTTTTACACCGCGCATTTTGCGCTGCCGTTGTTGCTCGGCTGGGTTTTTTGGCACACCACCAATGACCGGCCGCTGTTCTATAAATTTGTGTACACGCTCACCGTGATGGATGTGCTCGCTTTGCTGACGTTCATGATTTATCCTGCCGCACCGCCGTGGTATGTTTATAATTACGGCTTTGCCCCACCGGAGACCAACGCGAGCTTCTGGGCCATCAGCGCCGGCAACCTCGTCGACGTCGATCATCTACTTGGCGTCAAATTTTTTACCACCCTGTGGGACTCGTTCAACGCCAATCATTTTGCCGCCATCCCCTCGCTGCACGGCGCGTATCCGATCGTGCTGTCGTGGTTCGCCTACAAAAAATTTCGCTGGAATCTTTTGCTCTTGAGCCTGTACCCCGCCGCGGTCTGGTTCTCCGCGGTTTATCTCAATCATCATTACGTCATCGATCTCATCATCGGCGGTTTATATATGATCGCCGCCTATTTAATCACCGTCAAATTTTTATATCCGCGTTTGTTCGCGCGGTTTATCGAGCCGCCGGTTGTATTGCATTCAATGCCGGCAAAAGTTCAGGCCGCCCGTATTCTCAATTAGACAAAAGAGCAAAGTCGGACTTGTGCGATACGGCTCTTCAAATTTCAGAGAAGGTTGCCGCGCAAGACCGGCTTTGCATAAACGAAAGGAGGATCCCCATGAAAACGCGCACTTCAATTTTTTGCGCCCTTGTGGTGCTGCTTTTTTTCAGCCGCATAGACACCGGCGCCGCGCAGACCACCAGAACTCTGAAAATGAATGACCTGATTTCACTAAAATCCTATCACGGCAAATATTTGGTTGCCGAAGCCGATGGCCGGCTCAATGCCAATCGGGATCAAGTCGGACCCTGGGAAAAATTTACAATCCTTGACCCGAATAACACCGCGAGCACCCGTGAAGTCAGATATGGCGATGTTATTTCCCTTCGTAGCTATCACGGCAAATACGTTGTTGCTGAGGCAGATGGCAAAGCCAAGGCGGACCGAACTGCCATTGGGCCATGGGAAAAGTGGACAATCTTAGAGCCGAATAATCCGAACTCAAGAGCGAGCATACCTGATGATGGTAAAATCGCTTTGAAATCTTTTCATGGCAAATACTTGGTGGCGGAAGCCAATCACACGGTCAATGCCAATCGCGCTGCGATCGGACCATGGGAAACATGGGCGATCATCAAAGGCTCGATCAGCCCACCACCTCCGCCGCCACCTCCATCTGACAACTCGCGATTTGGGGTTTGTGCCGCGCCCGGACTTGCCAACGAAGAACCGCCGAACCGCGCAAACCTTCTGAAGGCGCTCGGGGTCGGATGGGTACGTGTGAGCTTTACTTGGCCGGAGCTGGAAAAAGAAAGAGGTAAGATCGAGTTGGACGAGCCGCGGCGTCTTGTCAAAGTTCTAAAAAAAGATCGAGGCCTCAAAATCTATTGGGATTTCAGTTATGCCCCCGGCTGGGCCAACGGCGGCAGAGGCAACAACTATCCCCCCAATGACCAACAGGATCTCTACAACTTTGTCTATGCTGTCACACGTGAATTCAAGGGTCAAGTGGATGCTTGGGGAACGTGGAACGAGCCAAACCTCTCAAATTTCTATCAAGGCACAGTGGACCGATATATCAATTACGAACTTGAAACGACACTGGCGGCTATCCTAAATGCTGATCCTGATGCCACGATCGTTGTGGGCGAAACTTCACCCCTTAAGGAAAAGGCGAAAGGGGACAAGTTCCTTTGGCTACGGGCAATGTTAGACAAGGCGAAAGGGCGCTTTGATGCGATCAGCCACCATATCTATGATGACTGCCCTGGAGACGCGGTTAAGCAAATGGATGAGCTGAGGAAAAAACTTCTTCAATGGGGTTATGGAAACTATCCGGTCTGGATTACAGAGACCGGTAAAAGCGATTCAGAAGCCAGGAAGAGCGCCTATTTGGTATGCTTCTACGAGAAAATGAAATCTAGACCCTGGTGGGGGAAGACCTTTTGGTATCGTTTAGAATTCGAGTCTGTGTCCCGATATGGATTGCTGGACAGCCAGGGCCAACCCAATCAAACCTACTCCACCTATCAGAATTACATTCGCGGAGCTAGGTAAACACAAAATTTGGTGGTGAAATGAAACTCAGTGAATCCTAAAAGTAGGAGGAAGAACCATGGCTCTAAAAATGAATGACCTGATTTCACTAAAGTCCCATCACGGCAAATATTTGGTTGCCGAAGCCGATGGCCGGCTCAATGCCAATCGGGATCGCATTGGCTCATGGGAAAAATTCACCATCCTTGATCCCAATAATACCGCCAGCACGCGTGAAGTCAAATATGGCGACACGATTTCCCTGCGCAGTTATCATGGCAAATACGTTGTCGCCGAGGCCGATGGCAGGGCCAATGCGAATCGAGATGCCATTGGAGAATGGGAAAAGTGGACAATCTTGGATCCGAATAATCCGAGCTCAAGAGCGATTATACCTGATGATGGCAAAATCGCTTTGAAATCCTTTCATGGCAAATACATGGTGGCGGAAGCCAATCACACCGTCAATGCCAATCGAGATGCCATTGGCGCATGGGAAATATGGGCGATCATCAAGGGCGCGGTCGTTGAGGAAAAGATCGATGCCGCACAGGCGGTCTCCAATAATCTGCCCTCGTCCATGATCGCCGGATCGACCTACAATGCTTCGATCACAATGCGCAATACCGGCACCTCAACTTGGACGCGTGCCGCCGGATACAAGCTGGGTGCGGTCGGCGACGAAGACAAGTTCCGACAGGATACGCGCGTCTGGTTGCCGGAAGGTGTTTCTGTTCCACCCAATTCGACCTACACTTTCAACTTTACCTTGACCGCGCCTCAAACCCCTGGCTCTCATGTCACCGACTGGCAGATGGTGCATGAAGGAGTTCGCTGGTTTGGTGAAATCGTCCGGAAGCAAGTCTCGGTCACAGAAGCGGGCAAAAGAAAAATCGACCCCAATACCATGGACCGCAAGCTATTGATGGGATATCAGGGCTGGTTCAATTGTCCGGGAGACGGTGCAAATGTTGGCTGGAGGCACTGGTTCTACAACAATACGCCAGACGTCAGCAATCTTTCCGTCGACATGTGGCCGGATATGTCGGAACTGGAGCCTGACGAACTTTACGAAACTCCAATGAAATATCGTGACGACCGCACGGCAGCGCTTTATTCTGCCTGGAACGAAAAGACGGTGATGCGGCACTTCAAGTGGATGCAAGATTATGACTTGGACGGTGTCTTCCTGCAGCGGTTTCTTGTGACGCCCAAAGTCCTCAACGACCAGGTGACGAGAAACGTTCGTAGCGGTGCTGAGAAATACGGTCGCGTCTTTGCCATTATGTATGATATCAGCGGTTACGACGAGAGTAGGCTCGTAAATGATTTGATAAATGATTGGAAAGGGCTCGTTGATAATTTGCAGATTACAAGCAGTCCAAGCTACCTGCGTCATAAGGGCAAGCCAGTATTGGTCATCTGGGGCTTGGGCTTCAACAAAAATCCTGGAACACCCGCACAGGCCTTGGAATTGATCCGCTATTTTAAGGGTCAGGTTACGCTTATGGGCGGTGTAAACCCAAACTGGCTCACGCTTAAGAAAGATACCGATATCAAGACTGATAAATTATGGGCGACAGTCTATCGTTCGTTCGACATCATCAGTCCCTGGACAGTCGGACGTTACAAGTTAGATAATGAAGTCGATGCTTACATGAAAAATTTCATCAAGCCCGATCTTAAAGAAGCAAAAAAGTTCGGAAAGGAATATATGCCTGTTATCTTCCCCGGCTTTTCTTTTTTAAACGGAGATCTAGAGAGACCTAAGAAGCGACAGCTTAACGAATACCCTCGCCGAGGCGGCAACTTCTATTGGCGGCAGGTTTACAACGCCATCTCGGCCGGTTGCACAATGCTTTACGGGGCGATGTTCGACGAGGTTGACGAAGCCACTGCGATGTTTAAAATCGTTTCTAAAAAGGAAGACTTGCCGGTTCAGTTGCAAAACCAATTAGTGTATCTTAACATTGACGGAAACGATTTGCCCAGCGATTATTATCTGTCTTTAGCAGGCATGGCAGGAAAGATGCTCCGACGTGAGATCAATCTTACACCTGTTCCACCTGCACCACTTCCACCACGCCCGCCTCGTCAACGCTGACGACGGGAAAATTTGGTGAAGAAGGCGTTTGCTGCAAGGCTGGAGGGAGGGCAGGGGTTTACCAGCTAACTTGGAAAGGAGAAAGATAATGGCTCTGAAAATGAATGATCTGATCTCACTGAAATCCCATCACGGCAAATATTTGGTTGCTGAAGCCGATGGCCGGCTCAATGCCAATCGGGATCGCATTGGCTCATGGGAAAAATTCACCATCCTTGATCCCAATAATACCGCCAGCACGCGTGAAGCCAAATATGGCGATACAATTTCCCTGCGCAGTTATCATGGCAAATATGTCGTCGCCGAGGTCGATGGCAAAGCCAAGGCGGACCGAACTGCCATCGGGCCTTGGGAAAAGTGGACGATTTTGGATCCGAATAATTCGGGTTCTCGCGCCGTCATCCCTGATAATGGCAGGATGGCTTTGCAATCGGTTCATGGCAAATACCTGGTCGCAGAAGCCGATCATACAGTCAATGCCAATCGTACTGCTATCGGACCGTGGGAAACATGGGCCCTCATCAAGGGCGCGGTCGGCGAGGAAAAGATCGACGCGGCAGAAGTGGTTTCCCATGATCTGCCTTCGTCCATGATAGCCGGGGCGACCTATAATGCTTCGGTAACGATGCGCAACACCGGGACATCCATCTGGACGCGTGCCGCAGGATATAAGCTCGGCGCGGTCAACGACAATGACCCGTTGCGTCAAGATAATCGGGTCTGGTTGCCGGAAGAAATTTCGGTCCCGCCGAATTCGACCTACACCTTTCGTTTTGCTCTGCAGGCGCCTAACACACCGGGCTCCTATCTCACGGATTGGCAAATGGTGCACGAAGGCGCGCGCTGGTTCGGCGGAATAGCTCAACAGATCGTATCGATCACGCGCAGTGATAACAAGACCGATGCCGCAGTCATCCTTTCCTCGACGCTGCCATCCGTCATGATCGCCGGAACGACTCTCGAGGTCTCGGTGACGGTTCAAAACACCGGCGCCACAACCTGGACGCGTGCTGCTGAATACAAATTGGGTGCGGTCAACGACAATGACCCTTTCCGTCAAGACACTCGGGTCTGGCTGCCGGAAGGGGTTTCGATTCCACCCAATTCGATTTACACCTTTAATTTCACGCTTCAGGCGCCCATCACGCCCGATTCCTATGTCACCGATTGGCAAATGGTGCATGAAGGCGTGCGCTGGTTTGGCAATGCAGTTCGAAAGACGGTGTCGGTGATTGAGGCCAAGCGCGTTGAATACGTCAACCCGAACTATCGTGGCTTTGAATATGAGCTGGCGCGGCGCTGGGCCCCAATCCATTATCACGATATCGACCCGAGCGGTTATCGCGCCGATTACATTTGCAAAGTGAACTTTGACGGCGACTGGAAGACTATCGGCAACTGGGACAATATGAATAGGTTTCCGCTGATCTCGGCGGTGTACTTTTCCGTGGAGGAATCCGTCACACATTGGTTCATTGTTTACATGTTTTATCATCCTCGGGACTGGAGTGATATCCCTGTTGGTGACGAACATGAAAATGATGCTGAAGGCTTCCTGGCGATCGTGCAGAAACCTGTGGGAATTGAGAAGGAGGCCTTTCCATTTGGATTTCTCACCGGAATGATTACGATCGCACATTGGTGGTTCTATTCCTATTCCAACGTGCTTCGTTCCGGCAGAGCTGACAATGTGGATGGCAAAATCTATTTTGCAAGACTCTTTGATGGCATTGAGCGCCCAACTTCATTTCAGGAAGCGAATGGCCACGGGTGCAAGGCTTGGGATGCGCGCAGAAATTTTCCCGGCAATGACGGCATTCGCTTTTATCCCTGGCATTGGGCGGCAGAGCCCGGCAAACCGTTTTATGGGAAGATCGGCGAGATTGATGCGCCTTACGTGCTGGTCGATATTTTTGAACCGGGAGGGCTTTGGGCTAGAAGATGCACGCCGGTGAATGAGCCTTTTGCACCCAGTGGTTCTTTTGCCGGCCGCAAGAAGGGCACGGACAAAGCCGGCCCACCGTGGAAATGGGATAGCAAGTCGGATGGATCGAGATTGCAGGAAGGCCTCATGGCGTATGATCCGGCACGCTTAACCGATCAGTACTTTTCCGGCCACACGCGTTTCAGCCGTGAATATGTGAACAAGCGCTACTTTCGCTTTGGATGCTCTCAACCTCCTGCAGCAAAGGGCACTAAAAATTTGTCCAGCATGCTGAAGAGCGCTGATCCTGGCAAAAGAAATTTCGCCGCGGCACAGCTTGTCGCTCAAAACGACACAACGGCCATCGATTACTTGTTGGAGGCCTGTTTGGAGGAAAATTTTTCCCGGGAGGCTTTTGCGGTTTTATCCACGCAAGCCGGCAGGGACGAGAATTTTCGCATCACGCTTTCAAAAAAAGTGGCCGGCATTCTAAATGCCCCCAAAGCTTCGAGAAAAACTGCTGGTGGCAAGCGCGCGTTCCGTGCGCTTTTGGAGCCGGCCAAGCTGGAGCCTTTGGTTCGCTTGGCGGGAGAGCTGAGAGCTCCGAACCTCGCTGCTTTTCTCGTTGAGGTCTACCGGGATCAAAAGGATAATTTGTTATCCGGCATGGCCGTCGATGCCTTGGCCAAGCTTCCGCGCCCCAAAGGCGCAGCAACGCAGCGGATCGTGAAGCGTGGTTTGAATAGCTCCGACGCCAAAATGAAAGCCGCTTCAACGCGGCTTTACGGCCATTGGTATGCTCAGGAAGAAATCGACCCGCTCGAAAAATTGGCCTTTGACGATCATCCCAATGTTCGCCAAGCCGCGGTAGAAGCTTTAGAAGGTTTGAAAAGTTCCGACAGCAAAAAAATCCTCAAGCAAGTGTTAAGCGATCCGCAATGGGAGGTTAAAGTGGCTGCGACAAAAATTTTAATGAGGAATTTGGGCAAAGACAGCCTGGATATCGTGAAGAGCAAACTGAAGCCGGAATTTGAATACGCCGCCCGTTTCCTGGAGACTCAAAAACCCGATCTCACCGAAGATTTTTCGGACTCTCCGCAAACCATGGAGGCGTATGGCCGGTTAGGTTTGATCACTGAAATAGCCGAGGGGCTAAAGCAGGTTCATTGCTGAAATCCTGTAATCGCGGCAAACTGAACAATATCTCATTTCATCTTTTAAGGAGAGATTATGAAACGCGCGCGTATTATTAGCACCGGCCGTTATGTGCCCGAAAAAGTTGTCACCAATGAAGAGATGACGAAGCTGGTGCCAACCAGCGACGAGTGGATTCGCGAACGCACCGGCATTCAGCAGCGGCATTTTGTCGACAAAGAAATCGGCGCCTCCGATCTCGGCTATGAAGCCGCGCAGATCGCTCTCCAGCGCGCCGGCCTCAAAGCGTCCGACCTTGATTTCATCATCTTCGCCACGTTGAGCCCGGATTATTATTTTCCCGGCTCCGGTTGCGTCATGCAACAGCGCCTCGGCGTTCCCGGCATCGGCGCGCTGGATGTGCGCACGCAGTGCACCGGTTTTGTTTACGGCCTCGCCGTCGCCAATGCTTTCATTCAATGCGGGCAATACAAACGCATCCTGCTGGTCGGCGCGGAAGTGCATTCCACCGGTTTGGAATTTAACGAGCGCGGCCGCCACATCGCCGTCCTGTTCGGCGACGGCGCCGGCGCGGTCATTCTCGAAGCGAGCGACGGCGAGCACGGCATTCTTTCGACGCATCTCCATGCCGACGGCCGTTACGCCAAAGAACTCTGGGCGGAAAATCCCGGCAGCCGCCGCATCCCGCGGCTGTATCCCGGCATGCTCGAAGACGGCTCCTGCTTTCCGCAAATGAACGGCCGCGACGTCTTCAAACACGCCGTCACCAAATTTCCCGAAGTCATTATGGAAGCGCTGAAAACAAACAATCTCACGCTTGAGGACGTGAAACTGGTGATTCCGCACCAGGCCAATTTGCGCATCAGCGAAGCGGTGACGCACCGTCTCGGCATCGCCCCGGAAAAAGTTTTTAACAACATCCAGCGCTACGGCAACACCACCGCTGCGTCGATTCCGATTGCGCTCGACGAAGCGCTCGAACAGGGCAGGGTTCACGAAGGCGACCTCGTCATTCTCGCCTCGTTTGGCAGCGGCTTCACCTGGGGCAGCGCCGCGCTGCGGTGGTAGTTAAGCCGCGTTTCCTAAGCTTTTAGCTTCCGCAAAATCTCCCGCCCGCCGGTATGTAACACAAAGAAGCAAAAAACACCTACAACCGAGGAGCGAATGGCGCGATTTTTGGAGAAGTTATGCCCGAAAAATCAGCCGCGTTACGGACGACAACAATCTAAGCGATGGAATGACTGACGATGTCAAAACCTAAAATCGTTTTAACCACTGTGGGCGCTTTGCTGGTCCACAAACTCACGGAGAACGAAAAAACGCTGTGGGAGGCGATGAAAGGCACCGACCTGCTGACGCTGCGCGAAGGCAATGCGCGCAAGCAACGGGAATTGGAAAAACGCGTCAGCGCGCGTTTGTGCGAATTGGATTTCAGCAAGACCGCCGGCCTGCATACGATCGTGCCGGAGTTAACCAGTCTGGCGGCGATCGGCATCGGCTCCGATGATGAAGTCGCGCTGTTTGCCGGCGAATCGGCCGCCGGAATTTTTACGGCGCGCGTGATTTCCCAGTTTATCAAACAGGTCTGGCATGCGGCGACTGAAATGGAAGTGATCACCGGATTGCAGGTGCAAGACGCCGCGCTTTTCCGCAACCTCGGCCTGCTACGTTATGCGCAATCGGTGATTCGCTGGCTGACCCGTCCGGGCGTCGCCCACACGCACGAAGTGATTCTGAACGCTTCTGCCGGCTACAAAAGTCTCGTTCCCTTCACCACCATGCTCGGCCTGATTTTTGGCGTGCCGGTGCAATACACTTTTGAAAATTCCGACATCGTGATGACGGTGCCACCGGTGCCGCTTTCTTACAACAGCGAAGCTCTCACCCACATTGAGCCATTGCTCGCCAGATTGGATGCCGAAACCGAATTGCCGCAACAGGACGTCCTGAACGGCTTGAATGGGCCGGATCGCGACGCGCTCATTCCCTTGCTGGAAATGAATAACGGCAAATTTACGTTTTCCGCGCTCGGGCTGGCGGTTTATGAACGCTTCAAAGCGCCGCAGCCGCTGGAGCCGTCGAAACGTCCGGCGAAAGATAAAGATCAAACCCGCAACTGGGAAAAAGTGCCCAATCGCAGCCAGGCATTTGAGCGCTTTAGATCACGGCTCGCGGAATGCGAGTGGATTGACGGCTTCCGTTATTTGAATGGCGTTGACGGCGCCCGCCGGCAAGTGAAACGCGTCGGCCAGAATTTGCACGTGGCTTATGACGGCATCGGCCTCGAAGTCGCCGTCACGGCACGGCACGACGATCATTATCCGCATGTGCAGGCCACGATTTTAAGTTTGATGGAATAGCATTTTATGAGCACACGGTGAAAAGGCTACGCCCGCCGGGCGCGGCTCCGGCGCAAGCTGGAGCCTTTTTTATTTTCACTTCTTTAAAATTTTCCCTCGCAAAAATTTCTCCGTTATACTAAATTTTTTCTGCGTGTTCAGTAAAAAATTATGGGGCATGTTCACGTTACTGAGGGATTGCCAACTTATAAAAATTTTTCTTGCTTTTAAGTGTTTTTTGTTTTATACTGAAGCGCTTTTTCCTTAATTACAGCAGACGTTTTTTTGGTGACATTCCTTCCTCGCGGAACACGAAGCAGATTTTAGGTTTTTTATGAGCGTTGCACCGGCGGAGCGGCGGCATATTTTGGTGGCGTTGTTGGGACGCACGCCACAGATTTTGACGGAGACGCTGTACGCTTTGTGTGTGGAGCAGCAAACGCCGATCACCGCGATGTGGGCGATCTCAACGCAGGAGGGCCTGCAAATTGCGGTGGACAAACTGCTGGCGGTTCCAGCCGGACATTTTTATCGTTTGCAAAAAGAGTATCCCGCGGCCTGCGGCGGCGTGGCGTTTTCCGAGTCACATATTCTGGTGGCGCACGACGGTCTGTTGCCTTTAGCCGATATTCACAGCCGCGAAGACAGCGAAAATTTTCTCGAGCTGATTCTGCGCGTGTTGTGGGAAAAAACCGGCGATCCTAAAACCGCCGTGCATTGCTCGCTGGCTGGTGGACGCAAAACCATGAGCGCGTACATGGCGTTGGTGATGCAAATGTTGGGGCGTGAGCAGGATAAACTTTACCACGTGTTGCTGACGCCACCGGAAGCGGAGAACCATCCGGAATTTTATTATCCGGCGCCGGCATCGCGAACTTTAAAGCTTGCCGATGGACGAACGATTGACAGCGCCAAGGTGAAAGTGGAGCTGGTGGAAATCCCTTATGTCCGTTTGCGCGAACACTTGCCGATTGAATTATTGGAGCGCGACGTTTCCTTTGCCGAGTTGTTGCAGTGGACGCAAGACCAGATTGCCGCCTTGCCGCGCACGCCGGTGTTGCAGCTTTTTCCCCAGCGCCATTTGCTGCGCATCGGCCCTCGCGAGATCGTGCTGCCGCCGCTGGAGTTTTGCCTGTATTGGCATTTTGCCGAGCGCAGCCAGAAACGCCCGGCGGATATTCCGCGCGAGGCCTACGATCGCTACTTCGAACGGCCCGATGGCCCGCATTTGCATGCCGCCAGTTTGCGGGATGTGCAGAACAAATATCGCCTGGTCAGCCGTTCAACGGGTATGGCCGAGCGCTTTGAAGACTCGCTGGAACGCGACAAAGGTTTATCCTTCGAGCGCGTATTGCAATTTATCAGTCGCATCAACAATCAAAAATTGAAACCGGCTTTGGCTGATCTTGAAACCGCGGAATTGTACCGCATCAGCGCGATCGGCAGTTATGGCAAATGCTACGGCCTCAAGCTGGACGGGAGGTTGATTGTAGCTTCAGAGATGGAAGAATAGGAAATGTGGGATCTCTATCTTGATGAAAGCGGCGATTTGGGATTCGGCTTCGCCAACAAAAGGCCGTCATTTTTTCAAAGAAAAAGTCCTTGCTTTCTGTTTTATTTTTTCATATTTTTGACACGTTTATTCCCCCGATTGTTTTTTCTCGAGGCCCTGCCTTCGGGAAGTTAACGAGATGATAAAAATGTGGAAGACATTCGCAGCCGAAAAGAGAGCGCGACCTTTCTCGAGTTGATCCTGCACATACTGTGGCAGAAAACTTCCGACCCGCAGACCAATGCCAAAATTCGCTGGGCTTGTCCAACGCGTACTTTGAGTGATATTTGTTGCTATTTTGGATTATGAATATCACCTAAACTTGGAGAATTGTATGGCAGCATTTAACAATAAGTGGTTGATTTCCTTCGACACGGACCGAATTAAAGAGTACATCTTTGCCACGAATGGTTTGAAAGAAATACGTGGAGCAAGTGCGATTTTACGCAAACAAGATGATGTGCGTAAAAAGCTACTAAAGGACAAGGGGCGAAGACTCTTTAATGCTGGCGGTGGTGGAGCAGTCGAAGTC
>Ga0247727_10012113_pt1 | contig 14884 bp, 11 predicted proteins | sample WisWelCaveWW1625_FD_202498 | JGI IMG/M metagenome (GOLD analysis project Ga0247727, IMG submission 202498) | Biofilm microbial communities from Wishing Well Cave, Virginia, United States - WW16-25 | ecosystem: Environmental > Aquatic > Deep subsurface > Groundwater > Cave microbial mat | place... | reverse complement strand
TGAAGCGCCAAGGTATCCCCCATAATGTTCTCAATGCCAAACACCATGAACGTGAAGCGGAGATTGTGAAAAATGCTGGCCAACCAGGCCAGGTGACAATCGCTACGAACATGGCAGGACGAGGGACAGATATTGTGTTGGGGCAGGGAGTTGCTCAGAATGGAGGTCTTTTCATCACAGGAACAGAAAGACATGAAGCCCGAAGAATCGATAATCAATTAAGAGGAAGGTCTGGAAGACAGGGAGATCCAGGAGCATCGAGATTTTATTTGTCTTTAGAAGACGATTTAATGCGCATCTTTGCAGGAGACCGAGTTCAGAGAATTCTCGAATGGGCGGGGATGGAGGAAGGCGAAGCCATAGAGCACAAGATGACAACCAAAGCTATTGAAAGTGCCCAGCGCAGGGTCGAGGGGCATAACTTTGATATTCGTAAGCACTTGCTCAAATACGATGATGTCATGAATCAGCAGCGGAAGATCGTGTATGCCTTGCGGAAAGAAGTTTTAAAACGGGACGATATCCGAGAGATCATTCGGCACGATATGGAGGAAGTTTTAGAAGAGATGATATTGGCGTACACCAAAGAAGGTCGTCCAGTGGATACTTGGGATTGGAATTCCCTTGCAGAAAACCTTTTCAAAATTTTTGATACCAAAATGCTTGTCTCTCAAGAAACGCTGGCTCCACGAACTCAGGAAGGGTTATTTGATGTCCTTCTAGCAGTCATCCTTGTGCGTTATCAAGACAAAGAGAAAGAGTTTGGGTTTGAACTATCCCGAAGAATCGAAAGAGAAATTAAACTTCGAGCCACTGATACCCTTTGGAAGGATCATCTTTTAAACATGGATCACTTGAAAGAGGGAGTGGGATTTGAAGGATATGCCCAAAAAGATCCATTGGTGGTTTATCGAAAAAAAGGATTTGAGATGTTTGAAGAGATGATTTACGGAACCAAGGAAGCTACCCTGGAAAGATTTTTCCACATTCATCTTGCAAAGGAAGAAGTCAAAGCTCGCCAGGAAGTGTTTAAGGCTGCATCCCTTCCCCATCAAATGCAACTCAGTCATGCACAGGCTCAGAGTTTTACAAATGAAGGGTCACCCCAAGTCGAGGCTCAAAAAAAAGTCGCGCAAGGGGGGACTGTTCGACGACAAGGCGAGAAGGTGGGAAGAAACGACCCTTGTCCCTGCGGGTCAGGGAAAAAATATAAAAAGTGTCATGGGATGTAGGCTACTTCATACCTCTTGGGAATAGAGGAACATTTAGATATGTTTGGGCCAAGCCTTGTGTCAAACGATCGTTGGTCATATCTTTGTGGAGCACCCTGTTCCTTAAACTAAGATTTTGGGGAACCAAACCAGTCAAAGTTGACCTTGGAACTTCCTTCCCTTGAGCTCGCAAGCGAAGCAATTTTGCAAAAACAATATCTTCGCCCATATTCGCCACCTTCGTACTCCACTCAAGAAATGCTTTTGCCCAAGTTAACTCTGTAAACCCAGGACGGGCAAACATTTCATCAGCGACTACTGTCCCTGCAGCGATTACTGTAAGTTTTTGATTGATCAAATCGATCATCGTCTTTGTGTGCAACCGTTCCCGTTCAGCACCAATATGTTGATCCATAAATCCTTGTGCGATCTTTGACATACTTAGGCCTAAGCCCATCAGAATGTCTGTCTTTGACTCTTCAAGATTCCCCAATCTCGTGTCAACCACAAACCCTTATTGCATAGCATTATCCGCGTCTCCATGAGGATCAAGGATTGATAGCAGTTGATTGATTGAGGCGGTTTCGTTCCCAGTGAGAATTCCACTTATCGCTTGGCGATCTTTTAAGACTGTGGAAAGAAAACGTCTAAAATGGATCAATGAAATAACTACTCGATACATGTTGAATTGTTGAGCCAGAGGCCAGATCGGCTCAAAGACGCCAAACCATCCCTCGGCAGAGAGCCCAAACTGTATTGCGAAACGATTCATTTCGTCGGTATGTTCCAGCGTATACCCACTCAATGGGGTTAAAACAGTTGCAAATATGAAGGCTTGGATCAATTGATCAAATTGCAACCGCAAAATACCACCAGAAGGTACACCCTGCTTCACTTCTAATACAGGTTCATATAGGCCATCCTCCAAATTCAGCATAATCCCCACATTCTTCTTTCCCTGTAGAAGAAACATCCCAACTCGACCTCCTGCAAGATGAATGGCCAAATGGCTTGCATGCGATAAAGTGGGGGCTGTAATTGTCTTGCCCAATTCCCTGTTAGAAGAGGTTATTAGATAGTCACTTTTATCTTTTGCAATTTGCAAAATAGGAAAGTGAGAATCCAAAGCAATTGTATCGTAACTGAAATCAGGTTGCCCATATTGGAGGACGATTTCTCCTTCAACCTGTCCCAAAGCCATACCAGTGATCAACAAGATTAGACCCAAGGAAATCTTGGCTATCTTTTTGATCAGCATTTGTTCACCTTTTGCCCATTCATTTGCTATTCTCCATGTCCCTTACCGAAAGATTTTTTTACAAAGACTACATAACAGTTATAGTGCATTGAGTCAATATAAATGAACCCCCTTGCTATCAATAGGAAAGAAGCTTATAAGAATATTCTATTTTTGTGTTACTATTAACACAGAAATCTATGTCTAAAAAAGAAGTTCATGTTAAAAAATATAAAGCATTCCGAAAGGTAGCATTCTCGCTAGATCTGGAAGACTTTGTTCGGATTGCGAATCTGTTTGATGCTCTTTTTCAACTTATTGAGGCTTGTGTCGCTACCCGAGCGCTTCATATTCAACATCACAAAGATCTGCCAAATGTTCTTCGTGGGCAAAAGGATATTTTTGGATCCCAAACATCCGAAGTGATTTCTTCTTTTCTTAAAATTGAAAGGGAGTTTCGAGTGGCATGCGAATATGGGGGAAGTGACGGAATAAAAGAATGGAAAGCTGCGCGTCCCCTTTTTGAAAAAATTGAGACTTTAGCATTTTCTGTGTTGGGAGAACCTATATGAATTTTATTCGGGAATTTTATAAACATCTCTCACTCTTTCCCATCGAAGATCTGCGTCTTTTGGTGTTATTTGGCTCTCAAGTTCGTGGAGATGCAACAGAAAAATCTGATATTGATCTTCTTATCGTATTTCGTAAAGCGCTTACTGAGAATGACAGAAAAAAATTGTACGAAATCGAGACTTTGTTGACAGAAAAATTTAAGAGAAAAGTTGACCTTTTGGTTTGTGGTCCCAACCTTGAAGAGATTTTCACCAATCTGTGGTCAGAGATTTGTGCTGATGGCATTATTCTTTATGGTATAGGCCTCTTGGATCCAAGAGAAAAAACAGATCTAGTTGCTTACAGACTTATTGCCTATGACACTTCCAACCTGTTGCCTATTATGAAAGCAAGGCTTTCCCGAGCTCTTTTTGGATATGAAACCCAAGTGAAAGGGAAAGGAAAAAAAAGGTATCGCTATCGACGACAAGGAGCATTGGAAAGGTCATTGGGATTTCGTGTGGATCTTTCCGTTCTTATGTGTCCAGCGCAAAGAAGCGGAGAGATTCTTCAGGTTTTGCGTATGAGTAAGGCAGGATTTACGCAGCGTCTTGTTTTCCTCGAACGTTTTCAAGATGAACCCATACAAATGAAGGCTTCAAAAGTATGACTAAAAAAATAAATCTCAACATTCCATCCTACAGCTTGCCTTGCTAGTCAGGGAAAAAATATAAAAGTGTCTTGGGATTGACGGCGGATTGACGAGAAGAAGCATCTTCTTTAGTGGATCCTATAGCTATAGACAAGTAGTAACATAAAAGGTACTATATTCTTTGAGTAAGATTCGTCGTGGAAATCATGTCTTTGTTAGTTGGATCGGAGATCATGGTCATCACGTCCATGTTTATAAAAAGGGAAGACAGATCCTTAAATGGGATCTCGCAGAACAAAAGGTGATGAAAGGAAAGATAACAAGGAGGATTTTAAAACTTATTAACGAGTTACAAAAGGAAGGGAAGTTATGAAGATCAAAAATGTTGGACTTAATAATCACAAGAAATGCTTTGAAATTACGATAAATAAGGGGCAGCGTTATCACTTTCCGTACTCACAACTCGAGGTTGTACCAACGTCTCATGATCTGATTCATAAAGTGTGGATCGACAAAGAGATTGGAAATGAAGGGTTTACTTATTCGCTCAAGTCGGGGCAAGAGGGCTCAATACATATTGAGCAAGTTCTTGACTACAACAAAGATCCAGAATACCTGCGGGAATTACTTCTTTATAAAATGAGTGTCCATGCGCAGAGGCTTCTTAAAGCAAGACAGATCAGCAAGAGAGAGTTGATACGACGGATGGGAACCTCTCCCACACAATTCTACCGACTCATGAACCAGGCTTATTACCACAAAACGATTGATCAGATGGTCAAATTGCTTGCTGCTTTGGATTGTTCTGTCGATTTGGTGTTCAAGAAAGCTGCTTAAAAAACCGATCCCAAAATTTCTTGGAATTGGTTAACAGTAGTGTTTACCTGTATCCGTGACTTCAACCGGCTTGAAAAAAAGAATGGGTGGATTGGTAAGATCTATACCTATCTAGATATTAAAGGAGCGGACGATAGTTTAAAAGAAACCAAAACCTATTACCCAGAACGAAGAGGTATCGTTGGCCGATATTGCTCCTACTGTTCTCGCACTGTTGGGCGTTAAGTCTCCCAAAGAATGGGATGGGAGAGCGGTAAAAAGTGCTTTAAAATAAAATCAAATATTCCCCGGTTTTGAAGGCGGTGTAATATCTGCCTGCATGTCAACAAGAGGAATCAAGTTGTTGGTTGTTGCAGTTGAAATTCCATCATACATAAATGGGCTTCCAGCAGAATCACAGGAGTTGGCTGGCGCATAAGTGATATTCAACCGCGAGGAATCAGAAGCAAACTTATTGGAAGAACTGTCAAAAGACATGCACTGACGCTGCACTTTGGTTTGCAAAGGATTGTGGATATTGCCCGGTCCTGCCCAGTTGCAAATGATTCCATCAATATTTCCTACATCGGAAGAAGCCGCGTCAGGCCCAAAGCCAAAGTAACCACATCCAGATTTTGAGTCATCAGAGCCCGCTTCAATTTCAGCAAGAAACACCCGTGTGTTTCCATCCAAACTTCCAGCCTGCCAGGCGTAAGATAATGTACCAGTTCCATCAGATGCATCTAAGTCAAAGGTGCCATCATGGTAATTATCTGCCCATCCACCAGGATTTGAAGTGGCATTAAATTTGTTGGAGGCATCGATGTTGTTGTTAGAGTCAAAAGGGTCCGCATCTTCCGTGCAATACGTGGCTCTTTGCATCCGATAATTGAGCCGACCTTCTGAGTTTTTAGAATAAAGAATAGAAACAGCAAACATTTTCGGCCCTGAAGGCGTGCAGTTTCCTATCTGACCCAGACTTCCGGAAATCGTATACCAAAGCCTTCCTTGGTATGTGCTGTTATCATCAGAAGTGGGGATATGTTTCAGATTGACGCTTATGGTGATCGTTTTGGTTTCGATCGTAGCAGAAGACGTAATGGTCGAAAGGTAAACAGCATTTCCATCTGAAGGTTCAGATTCTCGAGCTAGCTTAGCTTCTTCAATCGAAAAGGGAGTTTCTGTTTCATCCATGGCTTCCTGAAGGCTCTCTTTAAAATCTTTGGTTTCCCCAGATGATGGAAGAGTGTCCAAACTTTTCGCATTTGCAATACAGAGCATCCCAGTCACAAGATTCACAGCCATATCCACCTGGGCTTGTACTTCACTGATAAGAGAATTAATCTTGGCTGCTGCACAGGCTTCTCCTGTCGTTGCCTCATTTTCTTTCCAGATTCCCAAATCCCCAGGAGGCAATGTCCCAGAACTGGGCTGCGCCCCTGCATCTGGATGGCCAGAAAAGGTGATGGAAGGACCATAGCAAGTTACACTTCGGGGAGGAGTAAATAACTGGGCCGAAAATCCGCATTTTCCTGGCTCATCTCCTTTTAAGCGATCCAGAATTTCTTCTTTTTTCTCAGAGAATGGTTTGACTTCAATTTCGGTACTTAACGTTTCCCCTAACCTGATTTTCAGTAATCCCTCTACTGCACTTTCTGTTGCAAACGGAGATGTGATAGCAAGATCCGTGGGATACGCCTCTGAGAGGCCATTTTCTGAGGTCGTGTTCGTGTCCGAACTATTGTTTGAACTGCCTGAACAAGAGAAGAATAAGGCTAATGTGACAAATAGGGTCAAAAAGAGGATGTTTCTCAACATTTTTACTCCTGGTTTTTTTAGGATTGGATGATTTGTGCTTAGTGTAAAAGGGCCAACTACTGATGAAAGTATACAATAGGACAAGAGAAAAATTCAACTTAAGATGTTTTGGCTTCGATTCTAAATCGAGAGCCAGAGTGAGTTACATCCCAGTTTCGATAAGCGCATCTTCTGTAATGTTTTTGGGCCGGTTCAGAAAATAAAGCAAGGTGATCGCGGCGATGAGCACCATCGCCGTGAGCAGTGCTCCTGGTTTTGCATGGAAAAGCATGACGGCACACGCCACAATAGCTGCCGCAGGAACAAAGTAAGGAACTTCAAAGTATCCCTTTGGTTCGCTTTTTTGTCGCTTAAGCATAATGAGGGAAGCATTTACGATTGTGAAGACCACCAGTAGAAGCGCGCTTGTAGCCGAAGCCAGCTGTGAGATGTCGCCAGAAAGAGCGAGCACGATAACAACCCCCATCAAAAACATGATGGCATTGTGCGGCGTGCGCCGCACACGGTGAATGGCACCAAGTCTTTTGGGCACAAATCCATATCTGGCCATTCCATAGACAAGGCGTGATCCCATAATATAATTTAAAAGACCCGTATTTGTGATGGCAAATAGAGCAATGAGAGAAAACAGTCCACTTGGGAAACCGGGCGCGGCTTTTTTTACGACTTCTACCAGTGGCTGCCCTGAAGCATTGAGTTCGCCATAAGGTACGACAGAAACTGCAGAAATACTTACAGCAATGTAAATAATGGTCGTGATGGCTAGGGCCACGATCACTGCAATGGGAAAGTTTTTACGCGGATTTTTCACTTCTTCCGTGACATTGATCATGTCCTCAAAGCCGACGAACGAATAAAATGTAAGGACAGCTCCCTGTAAAAGGAGCGTCGATGTTATTCCCCCCATTCCATTTGTGGTGTCTGCAGGTGGGGGTATTTCCAAATAGTTTACAGTACCCCAATAACTGATCCCTATTCCAATGATGATCATCAACCCCGAAACTTCAACAAAGGTACACACGATGTTGAGCCAAGTGGATTCACGGATTCCCCAAAAATTGATAAACGTCAACGCCGCGATAAAAGAGAGCACCACAGCGATCTGGGCAGTTTGAGAAATCTCTGTGGGAGCAAAGCCGATCATTCCCAGGAAATAACTCGAGAAGGCACGTGACTGGACAGCAAACGAAGTCAGCCCAGAGGCAATGACCGCAAGGCCCACAAGATAGGAAAGAAACGGGATACGAAACGCTCGATGGGCCACATACGCAACCCCAGCAGCACGCGGATAACGCGATCCTACCGAAGCATAAGAAAGCCCCGTTAAGAGGGCTGCGACCATACTCACGACGAAAGCTAGCCACGCTGCATTCCCCATCTTCCCTGCTACTTTTCCGATAAGAGCGTAGATTCCGGATCCGAGCATGTCGCCTACCCCATAAATCACCAACGCCCATAGGCCCATGGTCCGGATAAGGGTAGGAGATTGAGTGGTTGATGATTGCGTTGAATCGTTTTGAGTCAGAGAGGGATCCTGTTTCATTTTTGGTTTCTCAAAAGGTTAAACATTAAATCTGAAGTGAACAACATCACCATCTTGCATCACATACTCTTTTCCTTCTAAACGAAGAAGTCCCTTGGTGCGTACTCCCGTATCTGAGCCATACGTGAACAGATCATTACAGTGATAAATCTCTACGCATATAAATCCTCGTTCAAAGTCGGTATGAATGATTCCAGCAGCTTGAGGAGCTTTGGTTCCCTTGAGAATTGTCCAGGCCCTACACTCCTGCTCTCCAGCCGTGAAATACGTGATCAGGTTTAAAAGTTCATAGCTTGCACGAATGACTCGATCAAGTCCGGATTCGGCTAACCCCAAGTCCTTCAAAAAGGTAGAACGTTCCTCTAGCGAAAGTTCCGCAATTTCTGCTTCCACTTTAGCAGACACCTCTACCACTTTTGCCCCTTCTGCATTTGCAATTTCTCGGACCGTTTCCAAGTAGGAATTCGGCTTTCCTAAATTCTCTTCCCCCACATTACAAATGTACAAGGTTGGTTTGGCTGTCATGAGTTGCAGTTCACGGATATGAAGCCATTGTTCGCAGGATAGAGTTAAAGAGCGGACGGATTTTCCAGTTGCCAAAGCATCGCGGACCAAAGTGTAAGTGGAAGCTTTAGCGAGGAGAAGTTTATCTCCAGATTTTGCCTGTTTTGAAACCCGGTCCAAAGCTTTGGTTACAGTTTCGAGGTCAGCGAGACAGAGTTCAATGTGAATCGTATCTATGTCTCGTTTGGGGTTAACGGCTCCTTCGACATGTACAATATTAGGATCATCAAAGCATCGGACAATATGAGCGATAGCATCCACTTGTTTGATATGACCTAGAAATTGATTGCCTAAACCTTCCCCCTTGCTGGCCCCTCGAACTAACCCCGCAATGTCAACGAACTCAATGGTTGCAGGTGTCACTTTTTTGGGCTTTACCATTTCTGCAATACGATCCAGGCGAGGATCGGGGACACGTACAATTCCAACATTCGGGTCAATCGTGCAAAAGGGATAATTGGAAGCTTCCACTCGAGCCGATGTTAATGCATTAAAAAGGGTGGATTTCCCAACGTTTGGAAGGCCTACAATGCCGCAGCTTAATCCCATGTAAGGGAAGCAATATACAGAAAGATCGTATAGAGTCATCTTTGATCGTTGCTTGGGAGGTTGGGATATGATTCTGATGGATGAAAATATTGAAGAATATGCTCGGAAGAATTCCACTCCCCCATCTGAGCTTTTAAATGAGCTGGAGAAAGAGACCTATGAAAAGATGGAACTTCCACAGATGCTCACTGGGCCGATTGAGGGGCGCTTTCTTAAGTTACTGATTCAGATGCTTCAAGCCAAGCGCGTTTTGGAAATCGGAATGTTTACAGGATACGGAACCCTTTCCATTGCAGAGGGATTGCCAGAAAATGGAAAGATCATTACATGCGAACTCGAACCCAATCATATTAAATTTGCGAAAGAGTTTTTTAAAAGATCGCCTCACAGGAACAAAATTGAAATTCGGGAAGGAGAGGCGTTAAAGATTTTGCGTCAGCTTGATCCTCCGTTTGATTTTATTTTTATCGACGCCCACAAACCCGAATATCCACAATACTATGAGGAGTCTCTTCGACTTCTTCGAAAAGGAGGAGTGATGGCCCTTGATAACATGCTCTGGGGTGGTGAGGTTTTGAACCCCAAAGATGAGAGTAGTCAGGCCATTGCCAAATTAAATCAAAAAATATCTCAAGACCTCCGTGTGGAAGGAGTTTTGCTCACCGTGAGGGATGGAATTTTTTTGGTTCAAAAAAAATAAGTTTTAATGTTCAACGAGCTCAAGCGAGCAGTAATTCAAGAGGATTTTTTTGACTCCAGCTCGCGCAAACTGAATGGTCAGTTTTAGATTATCAGGATCTCCTTCGCACCTTTTGATCGTTCCAAGGCCGAAGTCTGGATGAATGATTTTTGCACCAGGTCCATACGGAGTTTTAGCCTTTGTTTTTTGTAAATTTTTTTCCCAAACATTTCGTTGAGGTTGATCTGTATCAAAATCATCGTAAGACAATTGCTCATAGTCGTCTTCATAGTCTTTTGGCACATATCTTCGATTCCATTTTGTTCCAGAAGAAGCACCTGTACCGGCAGAGGATAGCGCAGGGTCATAGACCTGAATAAGATGCTTTGCAGGAATCTCTCCTACAAAGCGCGATACAGGGTTGAATTGGACGGATTGATACAATCGGCGTCGAGCTGCAGCCGTTAAAACCAATTGTTTACGAGTTCGAGTCATAGCTACGTAACAAAGGCGACGTTCTTCTTCAATCTCATCTATGCTTCCCTCTTCTAGAGAACGTTGATGTGGAAAGATCCCTTCTTCCATGCCTACAAGAAAGACAGCATCAAATTCAAGCCCTTTGGAGTTATGGACCGTCATTAAAATGATGCTCTGATCGTTGTTGTCATACTGGTCAACGTCTGTGATCAAGCTTATTCGATCCAAATAGGCGGTGATCCCTTTTCCATTTTCTTCCCCGAGCTCCTCTCCAAACTCTTGCATAGACCGGAGTAATTCCTCTAAGTTTTCAATCCTGGAATCCGCTTCCACGGAACCTTCCTCTTCCAAGGCTTTCAGATACCCACTTTTTCGAAGGAGCAATTCTGTGGCTTGTTCCGGAGTTAATTCGTTCACGTTTTGACGAAGTTCGCAAAACCAATGATGAAATTCATGTAAAGCCTTTTCTGCCTTTCCTTTGTGTCCAAGAAAGGGAATGGCTTCTAGAACAGATCTATTTTGTGATTCTGCTGTCTCAAAAAGATGGGCTAGAGTCTGTTTACCAATTCCCTTTGGAGGGGTATTGATGATTCTTTGAAAAGAAACTCGGTCTGAAGGATTAACGGCCAATTTCAAAAAGGCAAGCGCATCTTTAATCTCAGCCCTGTCATAAAAACGGGTACCTCCAAAAACTTTGTACGGCTGATTTCGACGTCTACATTCCTCTTCCAAAAGTCGAGATTGTACGTGAGTTCGATAGAAGATCGCTATGTTGCGAGCTTGATTCTCTTCCTCTTTAAGGAGTTCTTGAACACCATTGAGAACAAATGCTGCTTCAGAATGATCATCTTGCGCCTGAAAAAAAGTGACAGAACTCCCTTCTTCATTTTGGGTCCAAAGATTCTTTTTTCGTCTGCCGACATTATGGCTGATGACATGGTTAGCAACCTCTAAAATTTGACGTGTGGAACGGTAATTCTGTTCAAGCTTTACAATTTCTGCTCCAGGAAAGTCTTGTGGAAATTCCAGAATATTTTCTACACGAGCTCCTCGCCAGGCATAGATTGACTGGTCTTCGTCCCCCACTGCACACACGGTTCCTGTTGCGCCAGATAAGGTTTGAACCAACTCTTTTTGAATTCGGTTGGTATCTTGGTATTCGTCGATTAATATTCTTGCCCAGCGATTTTGTAAGAGTTCAGTTACTTTAGGATGCTCTTTAAGGAGCCTTGTTGTTTTTCCGATCAGATCGCCAAAGTCGAGAGCTTGATTTTGTTTCAAGATCTCTTCGTATCGTTTAACCACGGAAAGTGCTTTGTCAGAGAGTATTCCTTTGGCTTGAATATGTTCTACAATTCGATCGGTCTCATTCTTTGCTCGATCTATGTGATATCGAATCGTTTTGGGTGGAGTTTGTTTAGGATCGAAGTTGAGGTCGTAAAGCGCATGCTTGAGGGCGGACAACTGATCGGATTCGTCATATATTGTGAATTGTGGAGAAAGCTGCGCTTCGTCATAAAACTCTTTGAGAATACGAAGGCAGATGGAGTGGAACGTTCCCACCCAACGAGGCTGCTCGAATGTGGGAAGAAGGGTTCGCACACGTTCCTTCATTTCATTGGCTGCCTTGTTGGAAAACGTCATAGCCAGAATTTGATCAGGGTAAATTCCGAGATCTTCGATCAAAAAAGAAATTTTATAAGTTAAAACCCTTGTTTTTCCCGACCCAGCACCTGCTACAACAAGCAAGTGGCGATCATTCAAACGGACCGCTTCTTCTTGTTGTGGGTTTAAGCCAGTGAGAACCATGCTCAAGTCTCAAAAGATAAGTTGAAAAAAGTTAGAAATCTACTCTTAAAAAAAATTATTTAATTTTGTCGATTGTGGAGAACTAGACTTTTTTATTTTACCCCTAACAAGTGGGGAGTTTGTCTCAATGCTCTGCTCATCCCATTCGTTCGAAAATAAGCTTCTGTTGAATGAACTTGGCCAGCCTGCATTCTTTCCCACAAGCTACGCTCGTCCGGGCCCATATACTTTTGATCATCAACATGTATCGAAGCTGGTGTGATCGCGTATCTATTGCTTAGTGCAATGACCTCAGCCATCCTGTTTTCGATAAACACGCGTCCTATGATGTCCAGACTTTGCAGGTAATTTAGAGCCAGAAGGAGATCTCTTTGCCATTGGAATGGAACAGCACTTGGTTCGGATAACGGTTCTTGATTCATAAATCTAGCCACGGCTTCTGGTAATCCAAAGCGGTTTTGGATGAACTTTGTGGCAAATCCGCCTCTGGAAAGAGCGGCCTTTACGACCCTATTTTTCGCTGTCATCGCATCAGCCAAAGCGGTAATTTTTGTAGGGACATCAATACGGCCAAACTCAAGCTCTAGACCATACTTTATGAAGACTAGTCGCAGATAATCATAAACGCGATTCTTGAGAGACCTCAGAGAGAGAACATACTGTATAGTAAACGTAAAATTCTGTTCTATGCCTTCTCTGATATCGGAAATTAGATCTGCTTCATTCACACCGCTTCGATTATGTTGGCTCTTCTTTTTGTAATCCGGTGATTCAACCAAAGTGGCAAGGGCATCCAATGCGTTGTGGAGTTGGAGTTGGTGATAAACTGCTCTGTGTGTGGAAAAAAAATCATAAGGTATAGGATCCGAAAGACCCGTTTGGATCCTCTGAAAGGCTTGCAGTGTTGATGCCTCTCGACCCGCTTGTAAAAGCAAAATCTGTAAAACGCTGTTCAGAGCTGACGAAGTGTCATCGGAAAGAACCTTTGTTGTTGCTCCGAATTGGAAGGTGTATCGACCCTTTACAAAATCACAAGCCAAAATAAAAGGACCATTGGGAAGTTCAAATGAAATACCCGTTACAGTTTTAGATCCATCGTTTGGCATTCTCACATCCTGAAGGGATAGTGCGAAAAAAATGGCTTCATTCAACGAAAAAATTCCTAAATTGGCATGCGGATCAGATAGGCGGCCGTAGCCGAGAAGCTCATAGCTTGTGACGACAGCGCCTTCTCCAATCTGCAAAATTGGAACAAGGCGAGAGTGGTATTCTCTTTCAGTTATTATCTTGGCATCTAAAGTTCCAAATCCTTCAACAATTCCGATTTGAACATCTCCACGGGGTTCAGTACCTGGAATACTTCCCTGCGCTTGTACCGATAAGTTTAGGAAACCGATTCCTGTAAGCACCAAACATCCCTCAATGAATTTTTTCACGAGGATTTTGCAATCCATGGAACCCTCCTTATTCTCAGTATTTTATTGCGCTCCATCTTCTTTGGCTTTCTACGGAGAGATCGTGTGTAGCATATAATAACGCGATAAGTCAATATTTTATACCTGAAAAGAACGGTGGGACTCTTCAAGAAAGGTAGGGAAGCTCAATTGTTCCAATATCTTCTGATAGTTCTATGGTACGTGTTTACCCATTTCTTACGTGTACTTTAAGGGAGGTCAGGTTAAGAATAGCCAAAATGATCATTTTGAATCTCGGTTTCTTAAGCTTTTTCTTTTTTCTCTTTTCTTCAATGACTCAAGCGCAGGATTTTTTCAAACCCGCCCCCATTTTTGATCGTTACGATCTGAATCTAAAAGGTCGGCTTCGCAATTTGACTCTGGAAGATGTGATGACTGGAGATGGACAAGAAATTGTGACGCTAGAGCGTGAAGGAAGTTACCCGGACTGGAAAATTCGCTTATCTGTATGGCGAGCCACAGCAGTAAAAGGAAAGCCTCAAATTTTTGCGCAACTCGAACTGCCTTGGGATGTTTTGTTTTACGGTTTTTTACCCACTGGCCAATCCAATACCCAAAGCCTTCTTTTGTTGCGTCCAAATGAGGTAGAGTTGTGGAATCCTGCTGGCAATGGCTGGGAAAGGAATCCAAAAAACATCTTGGCCTTAGAGAGTGCCTTCTCATTAGCTCAAAAGGGCCAAGCTGAGCCTTTCCCTATTAGTTTATTGAACAGCGCTACTCCAAGTGAGCCATCTTTTTTAATTCCCATCAGAGATAAGATGCTTCTTGTTCAAAGTACAAGCAAAGGTCTAATCTCACGTAAACAAGTCTCTATTTCTCCTCAAGCTTTTTATAAATCTTCTTCTGAAAATCAGCCTTTGGAACTACCCTTTTGGATGAGGAGTTCCCTTTGGTATCCAACGGCTGTACCAGGAAGTTTAAAGGGAATTAAACCTTTGGATCTCTTGTTTTTCCCGTGGATGGATGAAGTTTCAATATTGCTGTGGCCTGGAAATGAACCAGCCCATACTCACTACTTTAAAAAACTGAGCGACGCGGAACGCGACGATGCCCAAAGTCATGTGGTCACAAGTGTAGTGGACTTAAATGGTGATGGACGTACGGATTTTGTGTTGAACAAGTTTCAGGGAGAAGCCACCAATTTACGAGCAGAAACCACCCTTTATATGACAGACACAAATGGAACGATTCCACAAAATGGAATTCAACTGAAACCCCCGGGGAATCGAGCGGCAGGTGCTCTTCCAATAGACCTCAATCGCGATGGGAAAAAGGATCTGGTCGTGGCGTCGTCTCAATTTAATGTCTGGGCTGTTGTGAGAGCCTTGGTGAAAAGACAGGTCCAAGTCAATTTTTCCTTTTTCATGTTTCATTCGGATGGGTATCACTTGGAAAAATCTGATTTTGAACGAGAAATTTCATTTCGATTTGATTTAAATGACTTAGCCATTGAAGGTGTTCTTCCTTCTTTGGATGGGGATTTTAATGGAGATGGCTATCCG
>Ga0247727_10012112_pt1 | contig 14884 bp, 17 predicted proteins | sample WisWelCaveWW1625_FD_202498 | JGI IMG/M metagenome (GOLD analysis project Ga0247727, IMG submission 202498) | Biofilm microbial communities from Wishing Well Cave, Virginia, United States - WW16-25 | ecosystem: Environmental > Aquatic > Deep subsurface > Groundwater > Cave microbial mat | place... | reverse complement strand
ATGGATGAAAACGGCACGATGTCGTGAGTACAATTGGATGCTAGAGTCTGCACGATGTCGCGAGTACAAATCACTGCACGATGTCGTGATTATTGAGAGTTAGATGCTAGATGTTGGATGTTGGAAATTGGATGTTGGATCACGATATGCGATTCGCGATACGCGATACGCCAGTTGCGATACGCCATTCGCTATCGGCTATTTGCGAACAGCGATTTTATCCGAACTAATCCGCATTGGCAAGAATTTTTGTGCGCTACGATACGGCATGCGCCGATTTTTGGCGCATACGATTCTCAACTATAATCCGCAACAATGTCTAAACAAACACTTCGGCTCGTGGGCGCGCTCATGGCGCTCGTTGGCAGTCTCATTCTCGCGTATGCGTCCTATTCGTTTGTGACTCAAAAACAGATGGAATCTGCGCTGACCGCGCAAATTCCCGGACAAAGCGCGAACATTGTCCCAACAACAACGCCCGTGATTTTGATTCCTTTGTCGAACGATGCGCCAACCGTCGCATTGCCAACGATTGATGCCGCGGGCTTTTCACCCAGCGTCACACCCTTTCCAACGCACGCGACCCCGATGCAGCCCGATGAAACTGCAGTTGTGCATGTGGTCGGCACTGCCACTGCTATTTCACTCGTGCCCCGCACTCCACAACCCACGGAGGATGTGAAAGGCGGCTTGCAGCGTCCCCTCGCGACGCGCATGCCAACCGCAATTCTTTCCGCCGTCAACGCGCCCGCGCCCGTGAACGGCGCGCCAACACTTGCGCCCGTTACCTCCAAACAGATTGGCACACCGCGCGGCACCGGGTACGCCGCGTCGCGTTTGCAAATTCCGAAACTCAATCTCGACCTTGCGGTAAAACCGGCAAACTATGTAACGTTTCAACAAAATGGTCAGCTCGTCAGCGATTGGAATGTGCCGTTTGATTCCGCCGGACATCTGATCACGACGGCACGACCCGGCGAGATCGGCAACTCTGTTTTGTCGGGACATCACAATTTAACAGCGCCGAATAAATTTGGACTGGGCGTCTTTGCCGGTCTGTGGAATCTGGTTGTGGGCGATGAGATTCGCGTGACGACCGAAGATGGCAAAACTCAATTGTGGCGCGTGACTGAAACGTTTCCGATCAAGGAAGCGGGTGAGCCGTTAAGCGTTCGAATTGAACACGCGCAACAGGTCATGGGCGACACGCCCGATCCGACACTTACGCTGCTCACCTGTTGGAATGGGCAATCGAATCCACTTTCGGGCAACACCTATCGGTGGGTGATTCATGCGGAACTCGTAAATATCAATTAAGAAGGATGAGGGATGAGGGATGAAAAGCGATGGTCGTTATCGCCTCATCCCTCATCCCTCATCCCTCATCCCTCATGCCTACTCTCGATCAAGTCCTCTCGCGCGGCGTCGCGGAAATTATTACCGAAGCGGGTTTGCGCGCGCGCATTGCCGAAGGAAAACCCTTGCGCTTGAAAATGGGTTTTGATCCCTCGCGCCCGCTGCTCACAATCGGCAACATGGTTGGTATTCGCAAACTGCGTCAATTTCAAGAATTGGGACATCACGTTATTTTGATCGTCGGCGATTGGACGGCTCAAATTGGCGATCCGTCGGGCAAAGATGAAACGCGCAAAATGTTGACGTACCAAGAGACACAACAGAACGCGCGCACGTTCATGGATCAATTTTTCAAAGTAGCGGATAAAGACAAAACAGAGGTGCGCTGGCAAAGCGAATGGTTTGGAGATTTTTCATTGACGGATGTTTTTCATCTCGCCAAGACATTCACGCTGGCGGACATGCTCGAACATGAGACGTTTCGCAAACGCTACGACGCGGGACAACCGCTAACAATGATCGAATTGCTCTACCCTGCCCTGCAAGCTTATGATTCGATTGCGATTGAGGCAGATGTCGAATTTGGCGGGATGGATCAAAAGTTCAACATTCTCGCGGGGCGTCAATTGCAAGAACGACGCGGCAAACGTCCGCAAGAAGTGTTGCTCGTCCCACTTTTGCCCGGCACAGATGGCAACGCGAAAATGGGCAAATCGCTCGGCAACACGATTGATGTGTACGACACGCCGAACGAAATTTTTGGCAAAGTGATGTCCATCGCCGACACCGCGCTGCCGATCTATCTCACCGTCGCGTCCGATTTGCCGACGGATGAAGTGGACGAATACAAACTTCAACTCGCGCAGGGCGGTGTGAATCCGCGCGATATAAAAATGAAACTCGCGTCCGACATTGTGCGTCAATTCCACCACGCGGACGCGGCGCGCGACGCGGCACAAGAATTTATCCGTGTTTTTTCAAAACGCGAACTGCCGAGCGACATGGAAATCTTTTCCATGTCCGCGCCGATGCCGATTGTAGATTTACTCGTCGCCGCAAAATTCGCGCCGAGCAAAAGTCAAGCGCGTGAATTGTTGCGACAAGGCGGCGTGAAATTGAACGATGAAAAAATTTCGGGAATGGATGCGGTGATTCCCGCAAGCGAAGGTATTTTGAGCGTGGGACGTCGCAAATATGTCAAACTCACAAACGGAGGGTAAGCATGGACGAATTAGTACAACGCCTTTCGGTAGGTGATCATCCTGTTCGGGTCGGTGGTCCGACGCCGTCGGTGGAAAATTTCAAACAAGCCCTTGACCACGCATACGTTCACATCAAATTCACAGAAACGCGCGGTGGTACGGAGCTCGGTGTGCGCGTGGATAAAGCTGCAACCGATTCAAGTCAAGCCAATTGGGAAGCGGCTAGCGGAATGGCTCATATCGCCGGTACGCTGACCCTAAATTATGTGCGGGTTCGATGCATCGCGGATATTGATCTTGCAACATTAGATGGAACGGGGCATTTAGAAATTCTGGAAGAGTTAACGTGAATTTTGGAAAACGGGTGCGCTGTCTTGTCGACGCACCCGTTTTTTTTATTCCTGCTTGACAATCTGAAGAAACGGTCTAAACTTTTCGATACAAATGCCTGCCAAAGACATTTTTCACGACGCGGTAATAAACGCGCTCATCAAGGATGGGTGGACAATTACGCATGATCCGCTACCCCTTTCTTATGGAGGGAAATCTACATACGTGGATTTGGGCGCGGAGCGTCTTTTGGGCGCAATACGCGGAGCAGAAAAGATCGCGGTTGAGGTGAAAAGTTTTGTTTCCGCGTCGGAAATGCGCGATCTCGAACAAGCCCTCGGACAATTCATTTTGTATCGTTCGGTACTTTTGATCCAAGAACCTGATCGAAAAATGGTTATTGCCGTGCCTCTCAAAGTAATCAAACTCTTTGAGGGACCATGGGGCAAACTCTTGAGCGAGAAGGCGTCCCTTCAGGTCATAATTTACGATCACGCAAAGGAGGTTATCGTACGATGGATACCCTAAAAGAATATCGCGCGATCATTGAGCGCGTTTTGCAAGACTATATCAGTTTCTTTTCGCGCGGCGCAATTGAACGCGAATTGATTGTTGATTGCGCGCAGAATCATTTTATTGTAATGGGTCTTGGATGGGAGGAGGGCAGGCGCGTGTACAACACGATTATCCATATTGACATCCTCAATGACAAAATTTGGATCCAACGCGACGAAACTCGTGATGGCATTGCCTACGAACTGGTACAAGCAGGTATCCCTCACGATCAGATCGTTCTCGGCTTTCAACCCGAATCAGATCGCCCCTACACCGAATTTGCTGTCGCTTGAACAAAAGGCGTTGTCTGACGACAGCGCCTTTTTTATTATCCCCTCTTAACGCGCTCCTCTTGACATCCCCAACAATCCCCTTACACTTGCGCGCAATTCTCGTTTCATCTCAAGGAGTCCCATGAGCGCAATCCAACTGTTACGCAATGAAAAAGACGCGATGCCCATTGCCGCAGGCACAACCATTTTTCAAGAAGGCGATCCGGGCGATGCCATGTATGTTGTTCTCGACGGCGTAATTGAAATCATTCACAAAGGCAAATGGATCGAAGATGTGGAAACAGGCAGCATCTTTGGTGAACTCGCGTTGATTGACAGCGAACCGCGCAGCGCGTCCGCCGTTGCTAAAACGGATGCCCAAGGCGCGCGCGTCGATCAAAAACGTTTTGAATTTCTCGTACAGTACTCGCCCTTTTTCGCGGTGGAGGTGATGCGAATCATGGCGAAACGTCTGCGACAGCGGATCAATTAGGGCGCGTATCGCGAATAGCAAATCGCTTATCGCGTGTTACGAATTGCAAGCGGAAATTTTGTGACGCGGCGCATCATGCCTCGCGTTTTTTCTTTGGCTATAATATTTTTTTGGGTCTCTATGGTGTTTACGCTATGCGAAACGTGCGCTTGGAATTTTGACGGCGATTGCATATTTCTCATCCCACGCATACAATTCGCGTCTCGCATCTCGCATCTCGCATCTCGCATCTCGCATCTCGCAAATCACTCAATCACTGCTTACTGCTCACTGCTCACTGACTCATGGGTCAACAATTCCTCAACCTCCCCTCCCTCGGCAAAAACGGCGCGCTCCGTTGGATCGGCGGCACACTGATTATTTTATTTTTGTGGTTCATCGTCGGCAGCATTTTCTCACTGCCCTTTTTCTTGATCAGCGGCATGAATTTTTTTACCGGCGATCTCAAAACGGGCGATCCGTTTTGGATTTATCTGGGCGTGAGTGTGGGCTTTCTATTCATCTGGATCGGACTGTGGCTTGTCATGCGCTTTATTCACCAACGCGCGTTCCGCACCCTCACCACGCCCGCGCCAAAAATCAATTGGACGCGCCTCGCACAAGGATTTGGCGTGTGGCTCGCTCTCGTCGTATTGGCGCAAATTGTAGAGTTTGTAATTTATCCTGAACGCGCGCAATTCACATTCGATCCCGCAAAATGGTTTTTCTTTTTGCCGTTTGTTCTCATTCTCACACCCATTCAAACCAGCGCGGAAGAATTATTATTTCGCGGCTATTGGCTGCAAGGTGTGGGACGCCGCACCAAAAATGTGATTGTCCTCTGCCTTGTCAACGGCATCTTGTTCGCCCTGCCCCACATGCTCAATCCCGAAGTCACCGCGAATCCCGGGAGCGCGCTGTTATTTTTCTTCATCTATGCCATCACGGGCGCGGCGTTCGCTTTGTTCACTCTGCGCGACAATGGGCTTGAACTCGCGCTCGGCGCGCACGCCGCCAACAATCTTTTTGGGCTCGTCATCAATTATCAAGATTCCGCGCTCACCATCCCCTCCCTCATTACCACGCCCACCCTCGACGCCCCCTTTGGACTCGTCGCGTTAATCGTCATCTGCATTGCATTTTATTTCATCGTCTTTCGTGTGCTTGATCGTACGACAAATTTGTAATTTATCTTGGATCGTACGACAAATTTGTAATTTGTCTTGATCGTCAATACCTTCGCTAAAAGAGGACAAATTGCAAATTTGTCCTACATTTCTCGCACATTTTTCGAGGTTGGCGAAGGTATTGGATCGTACGACAAATTTGTAATTTGTCGGAGGCATGGACAAATTACAAATTTGTCCAACAAGGAGCAACTATGAAATGGATCACTCGTGAACATGTCAAAGTCGATCGCGTCGCCTGCCCGTGGCTCATTAAAAAATTCGTGGACGCCGACGCGGAATTTTTATTCGTCGCGCCCGATACCGTCATGTCCGAAGCCGCGCGCCTCGACGCCATCCCGTATGATGTGCCAAATGTGGAATTTGGACATCACGGTCTTGAATGTTCGTTCGAGGCAATTTTGAAAAAATACGGTCTCGCAAACGATCCCGCGCTCGCGCTCTTGGGAAAAATCGTCAACGGCGCGGACACCGACAATACGCTGTGGCATCAACCCGAAGGCGCGGGGCTTGAAGCGATTGCGGAAGGGTTCCGACATCTCAACTACAAGGACGACCACGAAATCAACGCGGCGGAATGGATTGTGTACGACGCGCTCTACGCGTATTGTCAAGAGATGGTGCGGCAAAATAAACTCGATGGCGCGTTCAAGTGAGAGAGTGTTATCACTCTGAGCGGCGCGTTGTCATTCTGAGACCAACATCACGCGCGGGCGTGATGTTCAAGGACAGAAACGGGTGACATGTCATTGCGAGGGATGCAATGTAATCATCGCCGCAATCTCGGTCTGACTCGAGCAGGAGATTGCTTCGTCGCAGAGGGCGCTCCTCGCAATGACAAGGGGGAGTTTCTGAGCAGCGGAGCGTTGTCATTCTGAGCGGAGCGAAGAATCTCTGACTGCCAAAAGGAGATTCTTCACTCCGTTCAGAATGACATTTCAATTATGAACCTCTCTGACGCGCGCCTCATCTTTTCCGCGCGCCTCATTCGTTTGTTCGCGTACGGTTTTCTCTCCATCGCGCTTTTTTTGTACTTGAGCGCGCGCACCTTGAGTGATGCAGCGATTGGGTTGCTCCTCACCCTCACCCTGCTCGGCGACGCGGGCATTTCGTTGTGGCTCACTACACACGCGGATCGCGTGGGGCGCAAACGCACACTTATCCTGGGCGCAGTTTTGATGACCTTCGCGGGAATTATTTTCGCCCTCACCGATAATTTTTTTGTTCTCGCGTTCGCCGCCATCATCGGTGTCATCAGCCCCAGCGGCGGCGAAATCGGTCCGTTCCTTTCCATCGAACAAGCCGCGCTCTCACAACTTTTACCCGATTCGCAGCGCACGCGCATTTTCGCGTGGTACAATCTCGTCGGTTCATTCGCCACCGCATTTGGCGCACTCTGCGGCGGCGCGCTCGCGCAACTTTTACAAAACAATCATTTCACCGCCCTTGATTCATACCGCGCCATCGTCATCGGCTACGCCTTTTTTGGAATCCTTCTCGCCGCGTTATTTCTCTATCTCTCTCCCGCAGTCGAAGTCACCCCTTCAGCCCCTCACCCCCTCACCCCCTCACCCCTTCACCCCCTCTCCTCTTCACGCTTCGGTCTCCACCGTTCCCAACGCGTCATCCTTCAACTTTCCGCGTTATTCGCCCTCGACGCCTTTGCGGGCGGATTCATCGTTTCAAGTATTCTCGTCTATTGGTTCAATCAAAAATTTGGCTTGGATGTGGGCGCGCTCGGCGCGTTGTTGTTTGGCGCGAATGTGTTGGCGGGCATTTCCGCCTTGTCCGCCGCGCGGCTCGCGCAAAAATTCGGACTCGTGAATACGATGGTGTTCACCCATCTCCCGTCAAATGTTTTGCTCATGCTGATTCCGCTCATGCCGCACGTATGGCTCGCCGTCGCATTATTGCTCATCCGTTCCAGCATTTCGCAAATGGACGTGCCGACGCGACAATCGTACACGATGGCAGTCGTTGCGCCCGACGAACGCTCCGCCGCGTCAGGCGTCACGACGATTGCGCGCTCCATCGGCGGCGCGTTTGCGCCCGCGTTGAGTGGCACGCTGCTCGCCATCCCCGCGCTCATCAGCGCGCCCTTTTTCATCGCAGGCAGTTTGAAAATTATTTATGACCTCGCACTGTTTCAACAATTCCGCGCGCTCAAACCGCCCGAGGAAAAATAAAAAACCTCCGATGTTTGCAAAACATCGGAGGTTTTTATTGCTCTTCAGGATAATCCAACATCGTTATCCTTACGCGCTCGCCGCGTTTGTATTCCAAAACATCCGTCGGCATTTCGAGCAAACCATTTGCCCGCGTGACCGAAGTTAAAATCCCCGAACCTTGTTCGCCCGTCGTCGCCGCCGTGTATTCCCCATTCCCATTTCTCGAAACGTGAACGCGAATGTAATTCCTACGCCCCGCATTATTTTCCGCGCGTTCTTGCAAGATCGCTTCCACGTACGGACGCGCGAATTTTGTTTTGCCGAGCATCGTAAGGATCGCGGGGCGCGCGAACGTTTCAAACGAAATAATCGCGCTTACAGGATTGCCCGGTAAACCGAGAAGAGGTGTTTTGCCGACAATGCCAAACGCAAGCGGTTTGCCCGGTTTCATATTCACTTGCCAAAAGTGCATTTCGCCTTCCGAATTCAAAACGTCTTTGACAATATCATAATCGCCCACCGATACGCCCGCGGACGTGATGAATAAATCCGCGCCCGCGTCAATGCCCGCGCGAATTTTCGCAGTCAAATCTTTTATATTGTCGCGCGCAATCCCCAAACGAATCGGAATCCCGCCCGCTTTGATCACCGCAGCTGCATTCGAGTATTCGTTCGAGTTGCGAATTTTTCCTTCCGTCAACGGTTCGTCCAGCGCAACAAGTTCATCGCCCGTTGCCAAAATTGCCACGCGCGGACGCCGATGCACTGCAACTTGACTCGCGCCGATGGACGCAAGCAAACCAATTTCCGAAGCGCGCAGCATCGCGCCCTTTTCCAAAATCACTTGATCCTTGCGAATATCCTCGCCCGCTAAGCGCACATTCGCGCCGCGTTCGGGCGCGCTCAAAATTTCGACGCTGCCACTGCCCTTGCCCGACGCTTTTTGATCCACCGCTTCGGATGTTTCCTCAAAGCGCACCACCGTATCCGCGCCCGGTGGAATCACCGCGCCCGTCATAATCCGAATCGCCGTTGCTTGTGTAACCTCCGCGTCTGGCACATAGCCCGCGCCCAAATCCGCGACGACGCGCAAACGCACTGGATTCGCGCGCGACGCGCCAACAATGTCCTCCGCGCGCACCGCGTATCCATCCATCGCGGAATTGTTGTGCGGCGGCACATTGATCGGCGAAACCACATCCTCCGCCAACACGCGATCCAACGCGTCAAGCAATTCTACGCGTTCGCTTTCGAGGGGCGCGAAATGTTTGAGAATGTAGGCGCGCGCGTCTTCGACAGAAATCATAAAAGGTGACGGGTGACGGGTGACGGGTGATGCCTCGTCACTCGTCACCTTACCCGTTTTTCGGGGTTTCCTCTTTTTTCACTTCTTCAACCGACGAAGTGCCTTTGCGAAATTCCGCAATCCCTTTACCCAATGCGCCCATAATGTCGGTGAGGCGACTCGCGCCAAAAATCACCAACACAATGACTAGGATGATCATGAGTTCAAGTGGTCCTGGAAGTGGCATGGTTATGACTCCTCATACTATCTCTGGCTTGCAAGTTGTTCTGCCCGTACTAATTCCTCTGGTGTATTTACATTCCAACACGACAAATGTTGCGGATCGAATTTTTCGATTTCCGTTTGTTCCACCACGCGCACCTGCACCGCGTCGTGAAATGAAATCATCCGCAAATCACTTTTCAAGATCGCGTCGCGCATCGGCGGCAAGCAAGTTTTTTTGTATAACGCGTGTAGCGGATGCAAGTTCAATTTTTTCGCGGTATCTTGACGCGCCGTGTCATTTTTACGCGCCGCTTTGCGTTCGTCGCGCACGCTCGGAATGACAACATCGCAATCGGTTGAAAGCGAAACGAGAAATTGCAGCAGCGCCACATTCAAAAATGGCATGTCACACGCCACCGCCATCGCCCATTCATTCCGCGCCGCGTTCAACCCCGAATACAAACCGCCCAACGATCCCGCGTTCGGAATTTCATCGCGCACAACACGCGCGCGCAATTTTTCAAACCGCTCAACATCATTCGCCACAACAATAATTTCATCACAAACTTGCGTCAGCGCATCCATCACGCGCGCAATCAAAAATTTTCCATCCAACTCAATCCAAGCTTTATCGCGCCCCATCCGCCGCGATGCGCCGCCAGCTAAAACAATTCCGCTTACACTCATACTCTTCAGATTGGGCAAGCACAAGGCATTGCCCCTACCCAACCACCTATTCACACATTTCGCGCTATCGCATGGGGCAAGCACAAGACATTGCCCCTACAAGATCCTTATTCGTTTATTCGTTTATTCGTTTCCTATTCGTTGACACCGCCTAATTCTTGCTAAACTTGTCAAAATCCCCTTTCGCAAACGTCTCGCGCATCAATTTCACGCGTCCCAAAAACGCGCGCTCCGCTTCCAACACATCCAATTCGCGAGCTAATCGTTCCTCCACCGTTTCAAGTTCCAATAACTTTTGTTTGTCTTCGTTCGGAATCTGCAAATTCGCGGCGATGGTGTACGACAACACTTGCGGATCCATCGGCGCGACGATTTGCCCCGGGCGATCCTCCTCGTCCATTAATTCCGAGAGGTCTGCCACATAATTAATGTACGCCTTGTGCGCGTCTTTGGTCAATTTCGGCAGCGCCTTTAATTCGCCCATTTCATCTTCCCATGGCTCAATGTCGCCGCTCAAGTACGGATGATGTTCGTAGGTTTTCAGCAAACGAAAGCGCACCATCCCCATCGTCAACATATTCATTCGCCCATCGCCCAACTCATCCACATTCACAATCCGCGCCACCGTTCCCACCGTCACCGTGTCGGCATACTCACCCACTTCACCGCCGTCGGTAATGAGCAGCACCCCAAACCCAATGCGCTCCCGAATACACCGTGTCATCATTTCTTGATAGCGCGGTTCAAAAATATGCAGCGGCAGCGCCATGCGCGGAAAGAGGACTGTATTGAGAGGAAAAAGCGGAAGATCGCGTTCGGGTATTTCCATATCAAGTGTTCGCAATTATACAATGAATAATGCACAATGCTTAATGCACAATGCAACATGAGTCATTCGACGCGCAACACCAACGTTTTCAAATACAACGTCTCTGGAATTTGCAAAATCCATGGATGATCCGCGGGCTGGTATGTGACAGTAATGACGGTTGCGCGCCGTGCGACATCACTCGCCGCGAGGCGTGATACTTCGATTAAATCAGTGACCGCGATGTGATACGCGCACGTCGAGAGAAACAAAATTCCGTTCGGCTCTAGCAATTTCAACGCGCTCGTCGTCAAACGCGTAAAAAGTTGTTTGGCGAAATGCACGTCGTTTTTGTGTTTCGCCAGCGTCGGCGGATCGAGAACAATGTGTGTGAACGAACGCCTCTCGCTAACCAGCGCGTCCAACACTTTTTCCGCGTCGCCCCACCGCGCGCCCACGCGTTCACTCAAATTATTTTTGCGCGCGTTCAACTCCAACTGCTTCAGCGCGTCCTGATCCTTGTCCACCGCCAACGCGTGCGCCCCCGCTTTTGCCGCGTGCAGCGAAAAGCCCCCTGTGTAACTGAAAATATCCAAAACGCGGCTGCCCTGCCCCACCATCGTTCGCAGCAACCGACGGTTATCGCGTTGATCCAAATAGAAGCCCGTTTTCTGTCCCGCTTGCGGATTCACAAAAAAATGCACATCGTCTTCATGGATCACAATTTCATTCGGCACATCGCCATACAACAAGCCAACGCGCGTTTCCAACCCCTCCTCTACGCGCGCTTGGGTGTCACTCCGTTCGTATGCGCCCGTCGCGGAAAAAACTTTTTTCATCGCTTGCACAATCTCTTTACGATGATTTTCTACACCCGCGTTCCGAAATTGCGCCACCAGCGTATCCGCAAACCGATCCACAATCAGCCCCGGCAGTTTGTCCGCTTCCGCGTGAACGAGCCGCAGCGCGTTCGTCCCCGCAATCGCGTCCGCACGCCGCGCCTGTGTGCATTCAAAGCGCTTTTCAAAAAACGCGCGATTGATTTTTTCCGCCGCGTCGTATGTCAACACGCGCGCGGCAATGTGTGATGTGGGACTAAAAAACGCGCGGGCGATAAACTCGCCGCGCGTTTCTCGAATCTCCACCACCTCGCCCGCGTGCGCGTCCCCTTGAACCTCTGCGATTTCATCCGCATACAACCACGGATATTGATTCCGCAATTTTTTTACGCGGTCGGGCTTGACAACAACAATGCTCATTGTTCGTTCGTCGTCAACTGTTTCACATTCACCGCGTTCGGATGCGGCGGAAACGGATACTGAACCAACCTTGCTTTTTGTTTTTCTTCGCGTTCCAAAACAAAATGCTCATAGCGTTGATGGGCAACCAACGCAGCGGCGAACCCAATCACCCCCGCGAGAATCGCCACCTCGATGTATGTAAAATTCAACAACGTCACGAGCAAGCCCACCGCAATCCCAAAAAAAACACAATCCACAATCAAAATCACCTCGCGCGTTTCCGCGCCCCCTACCCCGCGCGAATCGTAACGCGGGATATTGTCATACGGCGCCCAAAACAAATACGGCTCGATTTCGGGGGCGCGTTCCACAAAAAAATGATGAATCCGATTGATCGCGCGCAGATATTCCGTGCCTTGCATACTTCGTTCAAGCAAACGATGAAACGTGATCACGCCCAAAAAAAGACGCCCGCCGCCGATGCCAACCCCAGCTCCAACAATTGCAGGTTATTCAAGATTTGCGAACCGAGCTGCGACAACCCCACCGTGACACCGACGATTGAAGTCGTCAACGTCAGAAAAAGAGTAACGCGTCGTTCCGCCGTTTCGCGCGTGGACAAGTACAATTCACACAAGCGCGCGTGTTCCGCCAGAAGGAATGTGGTGGCTTGATCGTGCGCGTCGGGCGCGAAGGATTGGATAGCCATTGCGCGCTATTCTACCACAACCGAAAAAAATTGAAACCCGAAAAACAAACACCTGAAAAAAATCAAAACCCGTTTCCGTTAAACGAAAACGGGTTTTGATTTTTTTCAGGACTCAGCCGCTGACGTTTGACGTTTGCCACATTGGGCGAGGACAAGCCGTCGCCCCTATTCCACAAATCGCCGTTCACTGCGATCAATCCGCAACTCTTCGCCCAACACTTCTGCCACCATCGGCAGATAAATGTTGTACATCTTGTCCTTGGACAAGCGCACTTCTAAATCGGTGACATACAAGAGCGCGTTATACACTTGCAAACCACCGTAATCGCTCGCCAAAAGTTTTACAACCGACACAACATCGTCGGCGGCAATCATATCTACATCCAGATCACCGATGCGTTCCTTGCGTCCAATGCATGCGGCAGGCACTTCAATTTTCAGCGCGTCGTCCATGTCATCGAGCCGCACAAAAAACGAAATGATGGCGGGTTCATTCTCAACACCCAATTCCTCAATCACCACATTCGATTTCCCTTGCTCAAAGCTGTAGCGTCCCAACAGCAGCGGCGTCGAATACCCGATGCGGCGATCCGTCAATTCATCAAAGAGCGCGCTGTCGGAAATTTCCAGAATTTTCTTGCGCCCCATTTGGATTTGCAAAATTTTCGAGAACAATGCTTGGCGGTTGGTTTTCGAGATCGAGACGAGGAGAATGTTACGGGCTTGGCAGAGGGAAAAAAGTTCGCGGTAATCGTTCAAGAGGATGGTGGCATAGTCGCGGTCTTCGGGAATGTTATCGCCGCGCAGCGGATACAACTGCGGCAGCATGCCATAAATCGCGCCGTCGAGATACAAGATGCTGTCTTCGGGAATTTTTTCCGCATACTCGCGCGCCAGCCCAATTTCCAAACTCCGCAGCATCAAATCCGCAAACCGATCCATCGTCTCCGCGCGCACCGTGCCGGGCAAAATCTCAATATCCGTCACAGGTTCATTCATACTCTCGCCCATGATCAGCGCCTGCGCGACAAAGACGGTGGAACCATTCACCAAATTCGCCCGCCGCCGCGACCCATCAATCGCAAACGCTTTCCGCTTTTGTCCATTCGCGCGCGGGGGCAACGGCGAATGCCAATGCGACAACACCGCCGCGCGAAATTCTGCATCAATGCGCTGCCCGCTTTGATGCAAATTGTTTTTCAATTCGTCGCGTTTTTTCGTGAGCCGATCATTGAGTTGACCGATAAAGGTTTCGGGCATGGTTGCCTCCGCGTGGCGGATGGGGGACGGGCGGGATGACCCCGCCCCTACCTTAAAAATTCTGTACGAACATTTGCGCTAATTGTACTAGCACTTTTGTTCGATGTCAATGCTTTTACGTAAAATTTTCCTATCCGAAAAAAGCAACAAAAAACCCGTTCGATAAGAACGGGTTTTTTGTTGCTTGATTTACTGGTCAATCTCAAAGTGCATTTCCACTGTCGCGGTGATTTCGGTTGAACCCGTTTCGACGGGTCCTGCCCCATCTCCGCCCTGCGCCGATTCAAACGCGCCTGACTTGAAGAGCGGAATCACCCCGCCCGACAATTCGCTAATCGAAATAATTTTTCCGCGTTTCACGCCCGCCGCTGTCGCCAGTGTTTCGGCTTTTGCCATCGCCGCTTTGACAGCCGCTGTGCGCGCTTCGTCCATCGCCTTCGATGGATCATTCACCGTAAAAAACACGCTGTTGATCGAATTTGCGCCCCCCACAATCGCCGCATCCAACACCTTGCCCACATCCGCGATTTTGCGGACTTTGACGGTAACGATATTGCTTACACGATACGCAGTAATTTTTGGCGTCTCGCCCTCTTTCGGTTGATTCGTGATCGGAAAGACGTTGTAGCTCGAGGTCTGAATATCTTTGGCATCTACCCCTTGCGCTTTGATGGCGGCAATCACCGCTGTCATTCTGTCACTCGCCTCTTTGGTCGCTTCCGCCAAGGTTGGCGCGGTGATTTCGACGCCGATGCTCGCCACCGCAGTATCGGGCGTGACCGAAACGCGTCCCGTGCCGGATACGCCAATATCCGTTCGCGGTGCGTTGGGTGTCGTTTGCGCGTCCGCGGTGTTCGGCGCGCTCGCTTGTGCCATCGCCGCGATAATTGCAACCGCAACTATCGTGCCAGCCGCGAACATCGCGGGAATTGTAAATTTTGTAATACGATTCATTGTTGTTTCCTCTTTACTTTTACTCTTTAGATCGGTTTCCATTTTGATTTAGTGCCTATCCGAATAACCCTGAAGCGCGAAAGGCAATCAAGCCACACGCGAAATGAAGAAAGGCGATATAGTTTTCGGGTTTTTTGTCCCACCGAATCAGCAGGCGCCGAAAGCGATTCATC
>Ga0247727_10012110_pt1 | contig 14885 bp, 16 predicted proteins | sample WisWelCaveWW1625_FD_202498 | JGI IMG/M metagenome (GOLD analysis project Ga0247727, IMG submission 202498) | Biofilm microbial communities from Wishing Well Cave, Virginia, United States - WW16-25 | ecosystem: Environmental > Aquatic > Deep subsurface > Groundwater > Cave microbial mat | place... | reverse complement strand
CCGACGACTGAGGACGAAGAGCCCGGCCATTTCGGCTCCGCCTCGCGACGGGAGGGGTTTTGAGATGTGCCCTAATCCAGAGCACTCTCTCTTGATTGCCTCAGAGCCGGTCGGCAAGCTCCTGAATATGTGCCACCGGCACCATCTCCACGCCGGGGACCCGCGGAAGATCCTTCGCCGTCGACGCGGGGAGTAAGGCCCGTTTGAGCCCAACCCGTGCGCCTTCCCGCACTCGCTCCAGGCCGCGGGAGACTCCGCGAACTTCCCCACCGAGACCGACCTCGCCGAATACCAGCGTCTTCGCCTCGATCGCCTCGCCTTTCGTGCTCGAGATCAGCGAGGCAATTACCGCCAGATCGCTCGCGGTCTCGCTGAGCCGCAGTCCCCCGGCGATGTTAACGTAGACGTCTTGATCGTACAGGTGGTACCCGCCCCGTTTTTCCAAAATGGCGACCAGCAGAGAGACGCGGTTCGGGTCGACTCCGATCGAGGTTCGCCGCGGGAGCGCGAGCGCCGTCTGCGAGACCAGGGCCTGGACCTCGACTAGGATCGGCCGAGTTCCCTCGAGGCTTGCGGTGATGACGGATCCCGGTGTCCGATCGGGGCGCTCGGCGAGAAAAAGCTCCGACGGGTTCGGCACCTCCCGGAAGCCCTCCGCCTGCATCTCGAATACCCCGATCTCATTCGTGGGTCCGAACCGATTCTTGATCCCCCGCACGACACGGAACCCATGGAGTGTGCCGCTTTCGAGGTAGAGCACCACGTCGACCATGTGCTCCAGCACCTTGGGCCCGGCGATGGCGCCGTCTTTTGTGACATGCCCGACGAGCCATGCCGGTGTCATGCGGGCCTTGGCTTCGTTGATGAGCGTGTATGTGCACTCGCGGAGCTGGCTCACGTTGCCCGGTTGTGAATCGATCGTGGACGTATGCATGGTTTGGATCGAGTCGACGATCAGCAGGCCGGGGCGCAGCGCTTTAACCTGCTCGAGGATTGTCTCAATGGAGGTTTCCGAGAGCACGAGCAGGTTGTCGCTGGAGATTCCGAGCCGTCCCGCCCGCAGTGCGATCTGGGCCGCGGATTCCTCGCCGCTTGCGTAGAGAACTTTCGAGCCGTGGGCCGCGACCTGCGCGGCCAGCTGCAGCAGCAGTGTCGACTTGCCCACGCCGGGCTCGCCGCCCAACAGTGTCACGCTCCCGGCCACGATGCCGCCACCGAGCACGCTGTCCAGCTCTCCGATGCCCGTCGGCGTGCGCCGTGCGTCCTCGCTCGGGACCGAGCCGATGGGGCGGGCGGCTTCTCCCGCGTTTGGCAGGCGCAGCGTGCCCGAGGGTTTTCCGCGGTCCGCGGCTTCTTCGATGACGCTGTTCCAGGCGCTGCACTCCTGGCAACGCCCCGACCATTTCGAGTGGCGGTATCCGCACTGCTGGCAGACGTATTGAGCCCGGGATTTCATATTCTACCCCTGGTGTCACCCGCCGCTCGTGCCGTCAAGGGAGCGCGGAGGCGCGCGGTCGGGGGATTGGAATTGTGTGGGGGATTGGTTAAACTGAATACAGGCGCCGCCGTTCGGCGCTTCCTTCAAAGTCTCTTTTCTCACACGAAATCACACGCGCCCGATCCCAGTCGGCTTTCTTGACTGCAGCCTTTCGTGCGCTCTTCGGATCCCCTGCGAGACCTCCCATGGAGAACACCAAGACGGAACTTTTGGAGCTTGTGCGGCGCAAAGATCTTCTCGGCGCCGCGTTGATGCTGGGCCGGATTCATGACGCGCGGTTCGATGTGGAGATCTACCGCGATCGGGTTCTGGAGCTGGCCTCCAGGGTCTGGCAGAGGCTGGGACGCGGGCGCCAGCACGATACGATGCTCAAGGCCGAGGAAGTGGCCCGGGTGCTTTTCGTCGAATATGGGTTTGCCGGCAAGAGCGATCGCAGCCGGCATCTGATCGACGATCCCTTTCGCCACTACTTGCATACGACGCTCGATCGAAAGACCGGCAGCTCGCTGGCCATGGCGGTTCTCTATCTGGTGACGGCCGCGAAGGCCGGAGTGGAAGGTGAGTGCATCGCCCTGCCGAGCCAGTATCTCGTGCGCATCCGAACGGCGGACGGGGAGTTCTACGTCGATGCCTTCGACTCGGGGAAGATTCTCAGTCGGGAGGAGTTTCAGCGCCGCATCCGGACCGCGATGAGCCGCACGCGCCTATCGTCGACCAGCGTATACGAAGAGCTCACGCTCCTCCAAATCGTGGCACGCCTGGTACAGCAGCTCAAGAATGCTTATGTCCTGAAAGGGAGCGCGCTGGAGGCATTGCGCGCCGTAGAGCTGCTCACTGCCCTGTTCCCTCAGTCGCCCGAGCTGACCCGGGACCGAGGCATTCTCTACTGCGAGATCGAGTATTTTTCGAAGGCCGTGCAGGATCTGCACTACTACCTGGAACAACGCCCCAACGCCACCGATGTCCGCGAGATCAGAAAGCTGACCTCGATGCTCAAGGGATACCGGGAAATAGTTAATTAGTTTTTGTCGGGTGAAACCCGACAAAAACTAATTAGCCTCTCGCCGCCAACGCCGCCCGAACCCGCGAGGCGATCCGCGAAGACGAGATCCCGTACTTCTCGTACAGCGCTGTCGCAGGTCCCGACTCGCCGTAGACATCCTGCACACCCAGCCGGACGAGCTTTCCCGGGAAGCCTTCCTCGGCCAGCACCTCCGCCACGGCCGACCCGAGCCCTCCGACGATGTTGTGATCCTCCACGGTGAAGATCGTATGGCACGAATGTGCCAGGCTCTTCACGAGTGCCCGGTCGATCGGCTTGAGCGTGTGCATGTCGATGACCCAGGGACTGGCGTCGGTCAGCTCCTCGGAAGCCCTCAGTGCCTCGCAGACCGTGGCGCCCGAGGCGATCAGGGCGACCTCCCGGCCCTCCTTCAGCAGGATCCCTCGACCCGCTTGAAATACCTGAACGGAGCGGTACATCGGTGGAAGCTTCTGCCGGGTGAGGCGGAGGTAGACGGGTCCGGGATGGGTCGCCGCGAAACGGACCGCGGCGTGAGTCGTCAGATCGTCGCAGGGTTGCAGGATCGTCATGCCGGGCACGCCCCGCATCACATTGACGTCCTCGAGGCCCATCTGAGTGTACCCATCTTCGCCGATACCCAGCCCGGCGTGCGTGCCGACGATCTTGACGTTAGCGCGTGAGTAACCCACCGAAACCCGGATCGTCTCGTAGCGTCCCGCGACGAATGCCCCGAAGCTGCATAGAAACGGTACGAACCCGGTGAATGCCAGGCCCGCCGCGGTTCCGATCATGTTCGACTCGGCGATTCCCATCTGAAAAAATCGATCGGGGAACGCCTTTCCGAAAGTAGCGCTCTTCGTGCTTACGCTGAGGTCCGCATCGAGCGCGACGATGTTCGGAAACTCTTCACCGAGCTTGCGGAGCGCTTCGCCGAAGGAGTCTCGAGTGGCCTTGTCGTTCGAGCTCATCTTGCCTCCCTGACCGCCAGCCGATCACGGATCTCTTGCCGCGCTGCAGCGGCTTCCTGGGCCGATGGAGCGACTCCATGCCAGCCGATGTTGTTTTCCATGAAGGAGACGCCCTTACCCTTCACTGTTCGGGCGACGATCATCGTCGGGCGCTCCTTCTCGGCGCGCGCCGTGGCGAGAGCCGCCTGGATTTCGGGAATGGAGTGGCCGTCGATCTCCTGGACCGCCCAGCGAAACGCCCGCCACTTGTCGGCAATCGGCCTGATATCCATCACGTTCTCGACATGCCCGTCGATTTGTCCGTTATTGTTGTCGAGAAATACCACGAGATTGTTCAGGCGGAACTTCGGCGCGGACATGGCCGTTTCCCAGATCTGCCCCTCCTGGCTTTCCCCGTCGCCGATGAGGCAGAAGACTCGCGCATCGCTCTTTTTGAGCTTGAGGCCCAAGGCGATCCCCTGGGCGATCGAGAGCCCCTGTCCCAGGGATCCCGTCGAGGCCTCGACCACGGGGAGAAGAACTCGATCCGGGTGACCTTGGAGGCGGGAGTTGATCTGGCGGAGAGACCCCAGCTCCTCCTTGGGGATCGCCCCCTTTCGCGCCAGCGTGGCGTAGAGCGCCGGCACCGCGTGCCCCTTAGACAGCACGAAGCGATCGCGATCGTCCCAGTGGGGATTAGCCGGGTCCATACGAATCTCGGAGTGGAAAAGCGTGACGATGATGTCCGTGGCGGAAAACGATCCCCCGGGGTGGCCCGAGCCCGCCTTCTCCAACATGTCGATCACATCCAGGCGGCATTCATCGGCGAGGATTCGAAGGGCTTCGGCTGTCAGGGGTGTTGGGGGCATCGGGCGAAACCTCCGCCCGCACGTTGCTATATCCCCCCGGCTTTTTCAAGCCCGACCCCGATCGCTGCTGGCGCCTTGCACCGGAGCGGAGGCTAAGCTAAACGTGCTCGCAAGATGGTACGGTTCTTCGCTGTTTTCGCGGTCGTCTGCGCAACGGCCTGTCTTGCCGCTCTCGGCTTGGGGTGGGGCATTCCCGCTGTCGAGGCCGGTCCGCGTACCCACCTGCTGGTGGGGCTCGGGGCGGTCATTCTTACGAGCTCGCTTCACTGTCTCGTCTTCGCCATCTTCACTGGAGCGGGGAAGGATACGCGCGAGCTCGTGCAGGAGCTGGGGCTCGATCGAGGCTATGTCGAGAGGGTTAAGGGCTTTCGTCGGCTCGTGTTCCCGATCGCGCTTTGGGCCATTCTCTACCTGGTGATGGGCGCGGTTTTTGGCGGCGCCTTGAGCGGTATCGGGGTCACCCCTGCCTGGCGGTGGGCCCATGAGGCTGCGATGCTGTGGGCGATCGCGTACAACCTTCGGGCCTTTCGAATCGAGTATCTCACCGTGAAAGAAAACGCCGCCATGCTCGCCGAGGTGAATCGCCTCGCCGCGGAGAGGATTGCGGCGCGGCCACAGCCGGTCGCCGTCTCCGCCCTGCCCGAAGTTCTCCAAGGCGTGGCCGAGAGCCACGAGTGGGGAGCCCACGTCTATGCTCTGGGGCGTTTCCTGTGCTTTCTGGGCTACAATGTATGGCTTCCGTGGATTTACCTGCGGCTGGTGATGGGCGAGCTCAGTGTTTCCGTGTGGCCGTTTCTCGTCTCGAGCGCGATCTGTCTGGGCGGTGGCGCGTACCTGCGGATGCGCTACTGGGAGTATCGCCCAAGCCCGAGTCGCGCTCCGGCATGACGCCGACGAGCTTGGTCATCAGCAGCTCGAGCTTTCTTTCCACGTCTCCCCCCTCAGGGTGGGCGCGCCTGTACTCCGACACGAAGCGGAACATGGTCTTCTGAAGCTCGGGCGACGAGGTCATTTGCTTGGCTAGCAGGATCACGCTGTCGTAAGGCATCGAGGACAGCCAGCGTCGGGGGAGTAGCCGGTGCTGGTGAAGGAGGTCCACGACGAGTCCCGCCACGGCCGAGGAGTAGAGCCTGACGAACGTGGGAGATGCCCACCGGAAAATCTTTTCTAGGATCGCATCCGGAATCGTATCCGCGTTTAAGCGGGCGGTAGTGCAGATCCGCAGCTTCACCAGATCGTTGTAGCTGTTCACCTCGAGCAGCTCGAGCCAGGTTTCGATGGAAACGAACTGACTGCCCCCATGTCGGGGCACGACAATCTCTTTCCAGTAAACGAACTCCCCTCTGGTCTGAAGCCATCTCGGCCAGCGCTGTGCCAGCCGGAGGCCCAGAGCGAGGGCTGTCCCCGAGAGGAATCCCACCACGTGGGCGATGTGATCGACGCTGTCCACCTTTTCGGGAAATAACTGGGCCGCGGACAGCACCAACTCCAGGAGGAGCACATCCAGGAAAAAGAACCAGCTGGTCTTGAGATTGATGAATCCCCGGCGACTGGGGATCCAGAAGAAGTAGCGTGTGCGAAACCGGAAGTTGTAGACGTAGTAGGTTCCCATGAGCGCGAAGATTCCCGCGCTGGCGCCGACGTGAGGGATGTAGCCCGACACTTCAGAGGAGAGCATCAGACTGGCCCACAAGCCAAGACTTCCCCCCAGCAAGAAGATGCATGCCGCGACCGAGAACGGGACGAAGGTGCAGCAGAGCCGCACGCCGGCGAACACTCCCACCAGGTTCAGCAGCAGGTGTGCGAGGCTTCCATGGATGAAGTTGCCCAGGATCAGTCTTTCGATGTCCCAGTCGGCCTTGGCCGGGGCGACCCGCAGCAGGGGGCGGACACTGAGAAAACCCGAAGCCTCAGGCTTGAGCGCGGGCCTTCCGTCCGGGCCGCTTACCACGAATGATTGCAGGCTTTCGATGTACTCCCCGTCGGCCAGTAGAAGGTCGTAGACCTCGAGGAATGCGATGCACAGGATGAGCACGGCTGCGAGCGCGGGCACGATCTTGGGCGCTCGCGAGCGGGGCACTTCGGGCGACATGGGGACGAGAAGGATCATGGCTTGCCGTGCACCCGCTTTACGACGCTTTGGCTCATCAGATCATGCAGGGCCCTGTGATCCTCTCGGACCAGGGGAAGCAGAGCGCCGAAACCGAATGCTCCGAAGCTGATGCTCTTTCCCACGATCTCGCGCAGCGTGCAGCGTCCCAGATCGAGAAGTCTTCCGTCGGCAATATCGATCACGCGCAAGCCCAGGAGCAGCTTGCCGGGGGAACCGCCGTAGCATGACGTCGACCAAACGAGGTGCGCGAAGAGCACGCCGATTTGAAGCAGCAGCGCAACGTGGGCCATCAAGGTTTCGGGGCTCGATAGAAACTCGCCTTGTATTCCGAGCGTCGCGTGAACCCAGGGAATGAGCTGCGTTCCGATCAGGGTGCAGCCGTGGTGGATTCCCTTCCACATGAGGTAGAGCAGGATGGCATCGAGAACCAAGGCTTCCGCTCGCAGGAAGTAGTCCGCGTTCGGGCAGTCGAGCAGGTGATCGCGTTCCGCCTCGGCGAGCGCCTGGGAGATCGAGTTCCGCTTCTTTCTGCCGGTGGGAACGTACGAGCCCATGGTCGACTAACCTCCGCCCTCGGGTCCGGTCTCGTCCGCGGTCATAAGGCAGCGGGCGAGAATCGGCAGGATCGCCTTGGCGTCCTCCTCGGCCTGTCTTCCCAGCCCATCCGCCGGGGGGGCTCCGGACTGGGAAGGCCACGGCGTCAGCAGTCGATTTCTTGTCTGCTGCAGCCGAATCAGTCGGAATGCCAGCTCGATGATCTCTTCCTTTGCCGAGTCGGGCAGGCCCAACTCGTTTCTGAACGGTCCGTTCTTTCCGCTGCCGTGTCCAAAAAGCAGAAAAAGAATACCGGCGTCTATGAGCGAGGGGCGGTACGCATCGGGGCGTTCCAGCGCGGAGAGATATCGCAGGGAGTGTGCCCCCTGAACCCACGGGAATTTGCCGAGCGGCAACCACTGTGAGTGAACGCGCTCCAAAGCTTCCAAAGGCTTCCGGACCTCGGCTCGCCAGCCGCCTTCCGTGCTCAGAACCAGCCCGATGGACGTGTCTTTTCGTTGCCACCACCGCGCCAGCAGAGGGCTTAGGGAGTCAGCGCAGTCCACCTCGATCGCGTTCGTGAGGCTCTGCCCATACAGCCGATCGAGATGCTGGAGCGGCAGGGGAAATCCGCCCTCGTTTCGCAGGTGCGAAAAAAAGTGCGCGAGCTCCAGGTACTCCTTGGCATTGTGGCCCGCGGGCAGAAGCGTGATGGGCAGGTCGTCGGCCTGCGGAAACTCCATGCCGGGAATGCTCTCCGGAAGCACTACCTCGAGTTCCGGTGCAGCGGCCTCGGGACGATCGACCCATTGCTTCAGCGGGGTACCGGGAACGATGTGCGCCGGGCCGGCCTCGATCGCCATGAGCAGGGAGCAGTAAAGCTCCTTGCAGCGGTCGGTGCCGACCAGATCCGGAGTCCCTTCTTCGGATGCGGCTTCGAGGGCATGACCGATTCCCTCGATGTCCAGCTCCCCAAGCCCGTGCTCGATGGCGAAGGGCTCGCCCAACAGCTGCCGCGCCAAACGCTCTATCTCCGCGCCGGTGTCGATCGCTTTGGGTTGGGGGCTCGCCATGGTTACTGCCTCGCCTTGTTCTGAACACGCAGATGGCCCATCAGCTCGCGCTTGGCCTGACTCAGCCATTCGCGGACGGCGTTGAGAGGTAAGCTCGAGTCGCGGCTGATGGTCTCCGCAGATGCTCCCGCGAAATACCGCTCCAGCAGTCCCCGGCTTTCGGGAGAGAGACGAATCAGCGCAGTTTCGAAGCGCTTCTGAACCTCGGCAATCGCCTCCTCCGTCACGGCGGACTCGACCAAGGGCTCTACTTCGTTCCGGAGGTCGTCGCTTGGGTTTCCCATTCATCCCCCTTTTCGCGGGTGCCCCGTGGGCGCCGGGCTTTGAACCGGCCTCAGTACGCGCCGCGTTACTCTCTGCACTGGTCTATCGGCACGAATGACGCGGGGCTTAATAACCGTTTTGCTCAAGGCCCGAAGGTTGTGCTAAGCTGCGCGGTGTTTGAGCCGAAAAACCTAGGGGTTTCGAATGCTTTCACGTTTTCTTGGGGGCGCTGCGGCGGCGGTTTTCATGCTGTTGGTGGCTTGGGTCGTAACAGGTTGTAGCCATAAGGAAGTAAACCCCGACGATCCTGACGCCGTTTTTGCAGACGCCGAGGAAGCCTTCCAGGAAGAGAAATATCTGCTTGCGCTGGAAAAGTACCGCGACGTAAAGAACCGATTTCCTTACAGTGCCCGCGCCGCCGACGCGGAGATGCGAATCGCCGATACGCTCTACAGCCAAGAGTCATATCTGGAAGCCGCAAGCGCATACGAGATTTTCCGGGAGCTGCATCCCAGCCATTCCAAGAGTGACTACGTGCAGTACCGGATCGCGATGTCGTACTACAGTCAGATTCCGGGAAATAGCGCGCGCGATCTGACGGCGGCACACCGGGCTATCGATGAGTTCAACCGGCTAGCCGAGAAATTTCCGGGCTCGCGCTACGTGAGCGAAGCGCGCCAGCTCGTCGCCGAGGCGCGGCGAAGGCTGGCCGAGCACGAGAACTACGTGGCGGATTTCTACTTCCAGCGAAAGCACTACCTTTCCGCGTCCTACCGGTACTCCGCCTTGCTTCAGGATTATCCGAACTTGGGATATGATGAGGAAGCGCTCTACCGCCTCGCGAAGAGCTACCAGTTCATGAAGATGGCTTCGAACGCGAAGGATGCGTGGCGTAGGCTGCTCAAACAGTTCCCCGCGAGCCCGTACCTGGGGGAGGCGAGGGCCATGATCGAGCGGCTGGAACGGACGACTCAGCAGTAGGGGGCCCTCGGGGCTCCGACCCTGAGATGTTCGGGGCGCCGTTCGCCTATGAACTCAAGAGCGCCCACCATCGACGATCTCATCCGCATGGCGCGCGAAGATATTTCGCGCAACAGCCTCACGTCGGCCGAGCGCACTCTGGAGCAGGCGATTCTGATGAATAATCAGGTGGCCGATGCGTTCCACCTGCTTGGTCAGGTCTATTCGAAAAAAGGGTCGTTCAAAAAAGCGGTCCTGGCGTTTCAGAAAACGCTCGCTCTGGATCCCTTCCACACGGAAGCTGCGATCGGGTTGTCGGGCCTGCTCAATGACATGGGTAAGTACCGCGAGGGCGCCGACGTATTCGGCAAGGCCAAGCGGAGGCTGTCCCGCTTCGGTCCTGGGCAGGACCCGCGGATCAACAAGACGCTCTCGCAGAAGCACCATGAGCTGGGACTGCTCTACATGCGGTTCGAGCGTTTCCCGGAGGCTCACCACGAGTTCGCCAAGGCATTGAACCTCGAGCCTGACAATGTCTTGCACGCGGTTCAGATGGCCAAGTGTCTCTCCCGAACGGGGGACAAGACCGGGGCGGTGGAGTTCCTGCGCAAAATGCTGGAAACGCACCCTAAGAGCATCGAGGTAAGGATCCAGCTTGGGGTCCTTCACCACTCCCTGCAGAACCTCAAAGAGGCATCGAAGGAATGGCAGGAAGCTCTGGCGCTGGATCCGGAGAGTAAATCGGCACAGATGTACCTCGGCATGCTCGAATTCGAACCCGCGGGAGCGGAACCGAGATGACCCGGCTGTCCGGCTCGCGGCTCCTCCTCGTTGTGGCGCTCTCGGTCTGTACTTCCGCAGCACTGGGGGAGGCCAAGGCGAGGAAAGGCCCGGCGAAAGCGTCCGGCCCTGGGGTGACGCATGAGCCCCGGAGCCTGGCGGGCGCCGAAAAACCGGATGCGACGAAGCTGGCGACCACAGTCGACGATCCGTCGATGCGTTTGTATTCGTACAAGCTCAACACGTTTCTCGGCCTGCACCTGGCCGGCAACTCGGCCCTTTCGCTCGGAGGCCAGTTCGCGCGGCTGCTCGACGACCTAGGTACGATCTACGGGGGCGTCGAGCTCGACTTTTCCGTCTTCTCCGATGGAAGGATCCTGACCCCGCTGCTGGGCGCCTGGTACGAGCTTCGGGTCGCCGGCGCACCTCGGCTTTCACTCGGGGTGGGGGGGCTCGCAGGCGTCGGATTCAATTCGGGGGTTGCGGGCCAACCGAGCACGGCCCTGGCGCTATACCTCGACACCTTCATTTCGCAGGACGTCGACGACCTGGTCAGCGTCCGTGGCCAGCTCCGGCCCGGGATCCTCGGCAAGCACTTCAGTTTTCTGATGGCCTTTTCCATGACCTTCCGATTTCTCTGATCAATTGGACAGAAATCTCAGATGCAGGGGACTAAACAGGAACGCATGGAAAAGGAGTCAATCGTCGGCGAGCGAAAGGCCCGCTGGCGAGGACGCACAAGGGAGGAACCGGAGGCGGCCCCATAGGGCCGTCGAGGATTCCGACCGCGGAGGACGAAGTCCAGCGGGCCTTGCAGCCGCCAGGAATGGCTCCTTTTCCATGCGTTCCTGTTTAGGGTTGCGCTCTCCCCCTATTCACGCGCCGGTTCCCCGATCTATAAGGGTCCTTCGGGAGATATTTTCCAATCCCGCGGGAAGGTGGATTTCGCCGTGCTGAGTTCGATGCGAGGCCTGACCTTTGACGATGTTCTTCTTGTCCCTGGCTATAACGGCATCAAGTCACGGCAACACGTTACGACGGTCGTGGAGGTACGGGGCCGCCGGTTCGAAATCCCCGTTATCAGCTCCAATATGGACACCATTACCGGTGTCGAGATGGCCAACGCGATCTCGGGTCTGGGCGGGATGGCGATCCTGCACCGGTTCGTCTCCATTCCCGCAAACGTGGAAATGTACCGAAAGCTCAAGCACCCGGACAAAGTCGGAATTTCGATCGGGGTCGGCAAGGATGGCCTGGATCGCGCCGAGGCGCTGATCAGCGCCGGAGCCACGATCGTTTGTGTGGATGTGGCGCATGGCCATTGCAAGGAAGTGAACCGGACCATCCGATCTCTCCGTGAAAAATACTCCGAGAACATCCTTGTGATCGCGGGAAACGTGGCGACCTATGCTGGGGCGGACTACCTGTCGGCCGCGGGCGCCGATGCGATCAAGGTCGGGATCGGTGCCGGTTCCGTCTGCACGACGCGCCTCAAGACCGGTTTCGGCGTGCCACAGCTCACGGCGTTACAGGATTGTCGCAAGGTCGATCGGGTGATCATTTCCGACGGCGGGATCCGCTACCCGGCCGACGCGGTCAAGGCGCTGGCCGCGGGCGCCGACTTTGTCATGTTGGGGGGGATACTCTCGGGAACCGATGAGACCCCCGGGGAGCTCATTCAGCGCAAAGATGGGTCGGGAAAAATGATCGAGGTGAAGCAATTCCGGGGCATGGCGTCGCGTGAGGCCCAGGAAGACTTCATGGGTGGAATGAGCGAATGGAAGACCTCGGAGGGTGTCTCGGTCGAGGTTCCTCGCCGCGGGCCGGTGAAAGACGTAATCCTCGATATGATGGGGGGAATCCGTTCCGGTTTGACCTATTGCGGGGCGCTTACCGTCAAGGATTTACAGCGCAAGGCGCAATTCTTGGAAATCTCACCATCGGCCCATCTGGAAGGCTTGCCTCACGCCGTGGGCCGTCTGACTCCCGACGCCAAAAACCCGCGGTAGCGCTGCGCCATCGGCGAAGTGTCTTTTGGGGCGGATCGCCTGGTAAAATGAAAGCCAGTGCGCTCCCCCGTCGATTCTCGCCGTGCTTCTTTGGTGATTGCAGTGCTCTGGGCGCTTTTTGGTTTTTGGTGGGGTTCGCCCGCTCATGCAGGGGCGCTCGGCGGAGGCCGTGGCGGCCCATTTTTCCAATACCACGTCAGCTCTCTGGCTGCTTTCGATGAATCGATACTCGGCTCACCGGTGGTAATCGGCGGAGTGGGCTTTGGCTACGCGTCCAAGACGTTTCGCATCGGCGGTGGCGGGGGCGGAGGATTTCTCTGGCAGGGCTCGGAAAACGCCAACTTTGGCTTGGGCTACGGCGGAGCGATCGGCGAGTACACCGTGACCGAGTGGCTCAACGCACGGCTGCTCGTCGGCGGAGGGGGATACTCGATCGCGCGCGTGCTATCGGAGACCAACAGCCAAAGCACGGTACAGAAGATCAGCTCGGGAGGTTTCGTATTGTTTTACCCCAGCCTGGTGGCCGAGGTGAAACTGCAGGGGTGGGTCTACCTGGCGTTCAACTTGGGCTATTTCCTGCCTAACATCTCCAAGCTGCAGAGCCTCACACTCGGGCTGAATCTGATGTTCGGAAAGCTTTAATCCCTCCGAGCTCAGGGATTAATCACCAGCTACCGGTTGGTGAGTGTGAGCCCGCTTCGCTTCAGGTTCTCGAAGTATTGAATGAGCTTTTTCAGAAACTCTTGCTTCTCTGGATGCAGATGTACGAAGGCGATCCCGAAGCCGGAGTGGGAGGAGCCGCGCGCCCACTTTACGATCGCCTTCTCGGGAAAGATCGACGCCGCGCTGGGGTCGGTCTTTTCCGCGGTGACCACGACCTTGGCGTCGAGAAGCTGGCTTTGTGTGAATCGGATCTCGACGATGATCTCGTCCCCGATATTGATGGGGACGGTACAGTGAACGAAGGCACCGCCCAAAGATATATCCAGGATTTCCGCGTCGATACATTCACTGGGATTGTTCTTGAAATACACCCCGGCGGGAATGCGCACATTCACCCGCTTGTTTTTTCGACGTTCGTCGGCGGAATTCGTCATTCACCTATTTTAGCCTAATCCCTGAGTTCAGTCGCTCGGAGGCAACGAGTCGGCAATTCGACGCGCCCCTTGCGAGGAGCCGGCTGGAAGGCCCGCCTGGCTCAGGAGCGTTCCAAAGAAGCGCTGGATTGCGCCCTCGGTGTAGCTGCCGAGCGCTCCAGAGTACTTGTACATGACCTCGCCTTCCTGCGGGATGTGCTCTAGCCCGGCGCAGTGACCCACTTCGTGCCAGATCACCGGGAAAAGATAGTCCTTGAATGTGGCTTCGAAGAGCACAGACGAGATCTCTACCGTGCAGCGATCGTCCTCGATGGTGGCGTAGCCTGCGCGATTAGGGGCTTCGGGCCAGGGCTCACGGAACCGAATCGTAACGGGATATCCTCCCCCTGTGGTGCCCTGTTCCATGAGGATCGGTCTGAGCGCCCTTTCGTTGAGCTGCTTGACCGCCTCCTCAACGCGCGAGTGTTCGGCCGAGGGGAAGTTCTCGAGCGCCACTAGGGCCGCGGGCCATCCGCCCCGGCTTGAGTGCCCTGTTTTGCCACAGGCGGCGACCAAGAAAACGACGAGTACAGCGCTCAACAACCGCATCCGCATCCACAGCTCCAGCTTCAACCGCAACCACTTCCACTAAGTCGCCGCAGCGGAGCTGGCGACTGGCTCGGGGGATTGTGCAAGGGGCGGGCCAGCAGACAGCCTGTCTACGGGTATAATGAAGGCGGTGCGGGTAGTTCTCATCAGCTCGGGGCTAAGGGCCGAATACGGCGGGGCCGCCATTTCGGAGTCCTCGTTGTGCCGAAGTTTGAGTGAGGCCGTAGACGTGCGCCTGCTGTGTCCCGCCGATCGGTGCGATCCCTCGTTTGCTCTGTCCCAGGCAGGAATGCCGGCGGTGACGTACACGCGGTCCGAATGTGTTGCGGCGGTTCGCAACGATTCGCACCCGCTCGCCGGTCTGCTGCGTGAGGCGGATCTGATCCATTTCAATGGTCACTGGCGTTGGGAGAGCTACTTTCTCACCCGCATTGCGCGCCGACACCGGATTCCGTACTTGATCCAGCCGCGAGGGATGTTCCTGGTGGGCCATCGCAGGAGGTGGGCCAAACGGGCGTTCAATTTCCTACTGGGAAACGAGATGGTGGCGGGCGCCCGCGCGCTGATCGCACTCAGCAGGTACGAGCTGGGGCAGTTCGAGGCTTACCCACGGACCGCCCGAATGGAAGTCATTCCCAACGGGATAAGCGCGCCCGCGGGATGGGTACCCTCGCCTGTTTCCGGTGAGACTCGTCCCTTCCTTCTGTACCTTGGGAGGCTCGAGCGAAGGAAAAACCTCGTTTTTCTCTTGTCTGCGTTCGCGGAGTACTGCGCGGCCGGTGGAAAGCTGGATCTGATTCTCATGGGACCCGGTGAGCGAGGGCACGACAGGGAGCTTGTAACCGAAATCCGCGATCGCAGGCTTCAGCGGCGTGTGCGGCTGGCTCCGCCCGCATACGACTCGGGCAAGTGGAACATGCTGGCCGCCGCCGCCGCGGTGGTCTATCCCGGGGTCGACGAGCCCTTCGGAAGGGTTCCATTCGAAGCCCTTCTCGCCGGGCGTCCTCCCGTCGTGCCCGACGAGAGCGGGAGTGCGGAGTATGTGGCTCCGTTTCTGCCGGAGGTCATCTATCCGGCGGGTAACCAATACGCGCTTGCCTTGGCGCTTCGGAACGTGGAGAGATCCGCG